>Ga0302320_10001923_pt1 | contig 49492 bp, 49 predicted proteins | sample Bog_T0_3_FD_202130 | JGI IMG/M metagenome (GOLD analysis project Ga0302320, IMG submission 202130) | Peat permafrost microbial communities from Stordalen Mire near Abisko, Sweden - Bog_T0_3 | ecosystem: Environmental > Terrestrial > Soil > Wetlands > Peat | place: Sweden: Abisko, Stordalen Mire... | reverse complement strand
GCCGTACACTCGCTGGCCGAAGGCTTGCGCCGTGAGATTGGACCGCTCGGCGTGCGCGTCACCCTCGTCGCCCCCGGAATCGTCGTCAGCGGCTTCCAGGATGTGGCCGGTTACAGTGACGAACTGGTCAAACAATTCCATGACAAGTTCGGTCCACTCCTCGTCGGCGAAGACATCGCGAATGCCATCCTCGGCGTTGTCACCATGCCGCCGCACGTACACATCAGCGACATCGTCGTCCGCCCGACGCGCCAGGACTATCCATAGACTGATTTTCGAGAATTGCAGAACCGCCGGCGGACGGGTCGGAGCGCCCTACTCGATCCACCCGCCGCCCACCACATCATCCCCGCTGTACATCGCCACCGCCTGCCCCGGAGTCACACTCCTCTGCGCCTCATCGAAGGTGACGATTACCTCGCCCTCACCCACAGGCTCTACGGTCGCCGCCGCCGCCGGATGCCGATGCCGAATCTTCGCCTCTACCCGCATCGGCCCATCCAGCCGCGCGATAGAAATCCAGTTCATGTTTTTCGCCCGCAATGTTTTCGAGAGCAACGCATCCGCGCCGCCCACTACAACTTCCCTGCGATCACCGCGAATCTCCACCACGTACAGCGCCGACCCTGTCGCCACGCCCAGTCCCTTGCGCTGTCCAATCGTAAAGTTGTGGATGCCCTTGTGCCGCCCAAGTACCTCGCCCGTCACCGTCACCAGTTCGCCGGAGAGATCAGGCAGCCGCTCGCCCTGCTCTTCCATGTAGGCGTCAAGAAACGCCTTGTAGTCGCCGCCGGGAACGAAGCAGATCTCCTGCGAGTCGGGCTTGTCGGCCAGTACCGTCAATCCCTGCTGCCGCGCCTCTTCGCGCACTGCGGGCTTGTGCATCTCGCCCAGCGGAAACAGCGTGCGGCTCAACTGCTCCTGCGTCAGCCCGAACAAAAAATACGTCTGATCCTTCGCCCTGTCCGCCGGACGCTTCAATATCCAGCGCTCACGCACCGCGTCCCACTCATTGCGAGCGTAGTGCCCTGTGGCGATTACGTCCGCGCCCACCGAGCGCGCCGTCCGCAGCAGTTGATCGAACTTCAAGTGATTGTTGCAAAGCGAGCACGGAATCGGCGTCCGCCCCGAAAGGTAATCCGCAACAAACGGACGCACCACGTCGCGCTCAAAGCGATCTTCCTGGTTCACCACGTAATACGGAATCCCCAGCCGTCCTGCCACCGCGCGCGCATCGTACACATCGTCAATAGAGCAGCATCGTCCGGCCTGCGCCTCGCCGCCTGCGTTCGCTCCCGGCAGCCTGCGCTGATTCCACAACTGCATCGTCAGTCCTATAACGTTGTAGCCGTCGCGCACCATCATCGCCGCCACCGTCGAGGAGTCAACCCCGCCGCTCATGGCGACCGCTACTGTCTGTCCGTGTTTCTCGATCTGCTTTTCGTCTAACGCCACGCCCGCTCCTACCGCTTCCCTGCCAGCTTCTCTGTCCACACGGGACTCAACTCCCTCAGCTTACTCACCACCTCGGGAATCACCGCCAGCACCTGCTCCACTTCCTCGCCTGTATTCTGCTTTCCCAGGCTGAAGCGGATCGAACCGCGCGCGCCCTCGCCCAGTCCCATCGCGGTCAAAACGTGTGAAGGCTCAATCGCACCTGAAGAGCACGCCGCTCCTGTGGAAACCGAAATCCCCTTCAGGTCCATCGCAATCACAAAGCCCTCACCCTCAATTCCATCAAACAATATGTTGGACGTATTCGGAACCCGCCCGCCCGCAGAGCTGTTCGCCCGCGCGCCTTCCACCGCCGCAAGGATTCCGCTCTCGAGCCGGTCCCGCGAAGCGCTCATGCGCTGGTCTCCGCCGCCCGCCAGCCACTCCGCCGCCATTTCCGCAGCTTTGCCAAAGCCCACAATGCCAGCAAGATTTTCCGTCCCAGCCCGCCGTCCGCGTTCGTGCCGCCCGCCCACCTGCATCGCACACAGCAAGGTTCCCCGGCGCACGAATAGCGCGCCCACTCCCTGCGGACCGTGCATCTTGTGCGCCGCCATCGTCAGCAGATCGCAGCCAATCCGCTCCACGTCAATCTGCACTTTGCCTGCCGCCTGCACTGCGTCGGTATGGAAGTACACATCGGCCTCGCGCGCGATGCCTCCAATCTCCTCAACCGGCTGCAGAGCACCCGTCTCGTTGTTGGCCATCATCACGGAAATCAGCTTCGTCTCCGGCCTCAGCGCCGCCCGCACGTCCTCCGCTTGCACCACGCCGTTCGCGTCGCATCCGACATACGTCACGGCCACGCCCATCTCTTCCAGACGCTTGCAACTGTTCAGCACCGCGTGATGCTCAATCGCCGAGCTAATGACGTGATCGCCCGCCTCCACCAGTCCTGCCAGCGCAAGATTGTCGCCCTCGGTGCCGCCGCTGGTGAACACAATCTCGCTTGGCCGCGCGCCCAGCAGTTCTGCCACCTGCTCGCGTGCGGTCTCCACGGCGGCACGGGCCTGTTGTCCCTGCCGGTGAATCGAGCTCGCATTTCCAAAGCTCTCCAGCCAATACGGCTGCATCGCCTCCAGGACTTCAGGCAGCAGGGGCGTGGTCGCGTTGTTGTCAAAGTAAATTCGCTTCATCACTCCCTTTATTCTATCCCGCCCGCCCGGCGTCAGAGACCGGAAGGGCCGTCTGTTGGCCCGTACCCGTCGCTAAGCCGTTGCCGCGTACCCGGCGGCGAAGCTGCTTCCGGTCGGAAGTTGGGATTCCGTTCTCCCCCACAAACAACAAAACCCGGTCGCGCCTTCTCCGTCCAGCGGAGCGGCACGACCGGGCCTTTCAACTTCTTTCTTACAGCCTATCTCTCATCCATCGGAATCCACGGCGCCGGATAGACCGGTCCCATGTAGTCCGCTCTCGGACGAATCAGCCGGTTATCGTTCAACTGCTCCATCACGTGCGCTGTCCAGCCTGCAATGCGCGATACCGCGAACAGTGGCGTGAACAGGTCCACGTCAATTCCCAGGGTGTGATAGGTCGAAGCCGAGTAGAAGTCCACGTTGGCGTTGAGATGCTTTTCGGCAACGATGAAATCCTCAATCGCCTTCGAGTACTCAAACCACTTCGTCTGTCCGCTCGAGTATCCCAGATCACGCGACATCCGCCGAAGGTGCGTCGCCCGAGGATCTTCCGTGGTGTACACGCGATGCCCGAAGCCGGGAACCTTCGCCTTCTGCGCGAACATGCCCTTGACGTAATCCACCGGGTCCGCGCCGTTCGCGTCGATGTTCATCAAAATCTTGAATACCGCTTCGTTGGCGCCGCCATGCAGCGGTCCTTTCAGCGCTCCAATGCCTGCCGTGATGGCCGAATGCATATCGCTCAGCGTGGCCGCCACAACGCGCGCCGCAAATGTCGATGCGTTCCACTCATGGTCGGCGCTCAGAATCAGCGAAATATCCAGCGCGCGAATCGCCGTTTCACTCGGACGCTCGCCGTTGAGCATCAGCAGGAAGTTGCCTGAGTGGCTGAGGGTGCGGTCCGGCTCAATCAGCGGCAATCCTTTGCGGATGCGGTCATAGCACGCCACCACCATGGCAATCTGCGAGAACAAGCGCTGTGCCTTGTGGTAGTTCGCGTCCTTCGTGTTCACCTTCTCTTCCGGATCAAAGAAGGAAAGCGAACTCACAATGGTGCGCAACACGTCCATCGGCAGTGCATGTCTGGGAGCCTGACGCAGCAGACTGATGATCTGCGCGTCCAGCTTGCGTTCCCGCGCCAGTTGCAGGCTGAACTCCGCCAGCTCCGCGCGGTTCGGCAGCCGTCCGTGCCACAGTAGATGGGTAACTTCTTCAAACGTCGCATTATCTGCGAGTTCGTGAATGTCAATGCCGCGATATGCAAGAATGCCATTCTCGCCGTCAATGTAACAGATAGACGAAGAGCCCGCGACGATATCTTCGAGACCCCGGTTTGTCGGTGTAGTTGTGGACATCAGTCCCTCTCAGCTTTCATTTGTGAATTAATAAAGATAGCGGAGCAAAACCACTCGCCGGAACAATCGACCGGAGAGCCTCGATAAATTGCCGCCACCTGCCGTTTCCCACGTAACAGCAGATGATCGTAGCGGGTAGAACGAATTGTTATATCACAAGCTTCCCTGAAGCACTCTCTATTTTTTATGCAATTGTGCAGTTTTCACCCAACGCCGCCGGAAGTCTGTCCCGGCCCCGTAACCACACCTCAACCCCGCTGCCACAATTTCCTTCGAAGCCCCGATTTTTGCAACCAGCAATACACCTGAGAACCTTAGGATTTCATGTTTTTAATTGGGGGCAGCAATCTGATTACTCTAGAGCTCAACGATGGCACGTTAGACCTCACCCGTTCTTCTTCTCCAGCATCGCGCGAACCCAGTCCTGCGCCTCGGTCGACCAGTGCCACGCGTCCGCTTCGCGGCATCCCAGCTCCGCGCACAGAGGCGGAATTGCCTCCCAGTGGCCTCGGCTGCTGGCTATCGCCAGCCTCAGTGCCAGACCAGGCCCATTGGAAGCCCCATTCAGCGCCTCGCGGCAAGGTTCGGAGATCGGAATCCGCTCCACGATCTGCGCCAGCGGACGATCAAGGATCGCGTCCAGCAGCGAAAATAATCCAGTCAGGAAGAACTCCGTCGAAGCTACCTGCAAGTGGTCGGCAACCAACTCGCCAAAGCGCGCTCGAATCAGCGCCAATCGAATCAACTCCTTCGAGCGCGGCCCCGCCAGGCTGATTGCCGCCACCATGGACACCCACTTCCGTATCTCGTCCCTCCCCAGCAGATTCAGCGCGTGCAGAATCGACTGCACCGGATGAACGCCCCAGGCCGCCGAATTCAGGTAGCGCAGCAGCCGGTAGCACAGCGAAGGCTCCTCGCGGATCGCGCGCGCCAGCTCCGGAACATCCACATCGGGCTCATACGCCCGGCGCAATATCTCCAGGTATCCCAGGTGTGCGCTCGGCAGGTCGCGTGCCTGCATTGTCTGCGGACGGCAGAAAAAGTATCCCTGAAACAGCGTGTAGCCCATCCCCGTCGCCGCCCGGAATTGCTCGTGCGTCTCCACCTTTTCTGCTAGCAGCGTCACGCGGCTCCGCCTGAAGCGCCTGGCAATCGCGTGCTGCTGCTCCCTGTCGGTCAGCAGAAAATCAACCTTGATGATGTCGGCAACCTCAAACAGGCTCAGCCGTTCCGTGGTGGAGACAATGTCATCCAGCGCAATCGTGTACCCGGCAGCTTTCAACCGATGGCACTCGCGAAGGGTCTCTTCGTCGGCAGGCACATCTTCAAGAATCTCAAGCACCACCAGATCCCTGGGTAGCGTGTCCACTAGGCCCGAACACAGAGCCTCACGCGTACAGTTGATGAAGGCTGGATGCCCCTCCGTGAAAAATCCAGCACCCAGCAGTAGAGAAATATCGAGCGTGGCGCTCGCGGCTCGATTGGCATCCATATCGGCGTACGCAATCTCCGCTCCGGAACGGAAAAGCAGTTCGTAGCCGTAGAGCTGTTGCGCGCTGTCGAGAATCGGCTGGCGCGCGATGAAGCGCATTTCGCCGTGTGTGTCAGCCTGGGTCGGAGGCCGAGGGGCCATCTGCCAGCTCGGCCCGTCGTCCGGGCCTTCGCGCACCGGAGGAGGCGCCGGGTGAGAATCACTGCTCATTTCTACAGGGTGAACCAGAAGGCGAACGTGCCGGCGGCGTGAATCACTGCCCGGCAATTTTGCTTTCCTTTTTTTCTCGCAGTTTCATCTCGGAAATCGGAGACAAGTCTTGATGTGTCGGTAACCATTCACTAACTCGTTAACCGTTTCACGGTATGGGTTGATTGAATTGTTAATTGTTCCGAACTTCGCTCAATGATGTACTAGACGGTAACCTTCTCCCCGCCAACGATTCACCACTTTGCTACTCATGGTGTGTCCCTCACGCAAAAAACAAACCCCTCTTGCGAGGGGCAGTCAGGAGGTACAAACTTGTGTGCAAAGCTTTTACGCCGCAAGAAGCTCGGACTCGGCGTTCACCAACTCGCGAATTCTCAGCCGGGCCTGATGCAAGCCTTGACGTGATTCGTCTTCCTCGATTCCCAGTGTGCGCGCAATGCGGACATGATCGTAGGCGTCGCCGTCGTGCATGCAGAAAATCATCCGCTCGGTGTGCGGCAGTTGCATGATTGCCCGTTCCAAATCCACTCGCCGTGTGTTGCGGCGAACACTGCTCACCTTGTGTACCGTCGCACATTGCAAACTCGGCGGATCCAGCGATATGGACGCTTCGTTCTTCAACTCGCGCAGCAGCGCACGGTCAATCATCTCTGGGCTGGGCTGTTCAGACATGGAGAATGCACGGAGGAATGTACGCTCTGAAATATCTTCCGCCGCAATCTCGCTGTCAGTCATCCAGAATGCAAAAGAATAGATGCGATGTCGGTTCGCTTCATAGATCCGTTCATAGTGCTCGAGGCGCTTGCTTTCGGCACTGGGAAGAAATTGCACGATTGCAGATGGAAGTGCGTCCTGAAAATGTGACATATTACTCCTTTGCACCATCGAGGACATTCTTTAAAGGGGCAACTTCACGAATATCCAGCAATTTGCTAGCCGCAGACAGAGCGGAAACTGAACCTTGATTTGCTTTTCGCTAACTTGTACTGCAATCGCTCTGCCCATTTCCGCTTCCAGGCAGGTTTTCTGCTTCAGCGTTCGCGAGAGACAGCTACAACTAAGACAGAATCAACCACTTCTAGCCTTTGTAAAGTTTTTCAAAGATCGGTTTGAAGTAATTCTTTTACCTTAGTTCATACCGTTTTATAACCTTATCACTGGCATCGACGTTATACATAGTGGTACATATGTACCTACTAGCTGCATGGGAATCCCCGATAGATTGCTCTTGACTTAGTTCGTCAGATGCAACTGCTGCACTCCCTGAACGTTGGGATCGAGGGATAGATGGTACGGATCAATCAAACGCAGTGAATCCAGCGGACTTACCTAAGGGATTCCAGTGCGGCGTGAGTAGTTGAATTTCGAGTACAATGACACTGGTTCCGAGTATTGTGTAATCAAGGAAGTTCCTAATATGTTGGCAGAACGAATCCTGGTTGTTGACGATGAAGAGCCAATCAGGGAGGTCGTCTGCTCAATGCTAAAGAATGCCTCCTATCGTTGCGAGCAAGCCGGTTCTGGAGCCGAAGCGCTGGCATTCTTACAGAAGGATTCGGATTTCCAACTCATCCTCAGCGACTTGATGATGCCGGAGTTGGATGGAGTGGGGCTGCTGGAAGTCGTCAAGGTGCGGTTCAAAGAACTGCACATGGTGTTGGTCACCGCCGTTCATGATATTTCCGTTGCCCTCGCGGCGATCCGCAACGGAGCCTACGATTACCTACTGAAGCCGTTTGAGCGCGAGCAACTGCTCGCCGTGGTTAGACGTGCGCTGGAAACCCATCGCCTGCGGGTGGAGAATCTCCTGTATCAGTCCAATTTGGAATCGCTGGTCGATCAGCGTACCAAGGAGTTGCGCGCCTCCATGGTCGAGCTTGAACGCTCCTACGACGTGACCCTTGAAGCTTTGGGAGATGCGCTCGACCTCAAGGACGCCGAGACCGAAGGCCACTCCAAGCGTGTGACTGCTTTTGCCATTCAGATTGCCCGAGCCATGCATCTGGACGAACCGATGATTCGCGTGCTGGCCCGCGGCGCTTTCCTTCATGACATTGGGAAAATGGCAATTCCCGATGCCATCCTTCGCAAGCCTGACCACCTGACGGCGGAAGAAAAAGAGGTCATGAAGGAGCACAGCTATCTTGGCTACAAGATGCTGAAAAAAATCCCATTCCTCGCCGATGCCGCCGAGATTGTGTATGCGCATCAGGAACATTGGGACGGCGGTGGATATCCGCGCGGAATCAAGGGAACCGAGATCCCCCTGGGAGCGCGAATTTTCGCCATTGCTGACACGCTGGATGCAATCACCTCAGACCGCCCCTATCGCGCCGCGCGCAGTGTAGATGCAGCTCGTGACGAAATCGCCGCGTGGTCGGGCCGCCAATTCGATCCTGGCGTCGTAGACCGGTTCCTCGCTATTCCCGCCTCCGTGTGGGATGATCTCCACCGGGAGATTGACTCCGAAAAGGAGCACTTCGGTTATAGCGAGCATCTTTGCAAGAAACTGGATTGATTCCAAAGGAGTTCACGCATGCATATGGCCGTCAAACTGGAAAGACACCAGGTCGCGGAGGCGCTGCAGAAGTTGCCCGACTGGATTCTGCAAGGCAACCAGATTGAGCGCCTGCTTACGTTTGAGAATTTTGTGGACTCCATGATCTTTGTGAACAAGGTTGCGGAAATTGCAGAAGAAGAGGGACACCACCCGGATATTCGAATCGTGTATAACCGCGTTACCCTGGCACTGACCACGCATGACTCCGGTGGCCTCACTCAAAAAGACTTCCAGATGGCGCACCGGATCGACGCGCTGCTCCACTAACATTTCCCTTTCAGCAAGCGAAACCGGCGCACTTGGCGCCGGTTTCTTTTATGCAAAACAATGCAGCTATCGCGCTGTATGAGTCCCTAATGATTGTTCAATTTCACTTAATGCCTGTTGAATATGATCGAGTTCACTTTTTGCTGAATCATTCCAAGCCACCAACTGCCCCGGCGCAGCGCTGATGCGCTCAGCCGCGGACCGAACCAGCTTGCGTCCGCGGGATGAGAACAGCATCGCTCCCACTCCGCTCAGCCCTGCCAGAGTTAACGGTATGCTCCACTTGCGTACATTCATAGACCACTCCTGTGTCTCTCATTTTTCTCCAATTCACCTCCGGTAGCAACCCGAAAACCCAATTCTGAACAAAGATATTACAATCCGTTCCTGATATGCTTCGGCTTCGCTTCACCATAGCCAGTAGTGTCGCGGATAGATGGAGAACGATGAATCACTTTAGAATTGCGTGGATTGCCCCTCTTTTTCTGATCGCAGCCGCCGCACTGGCGCAGCCAAATGCCGTTGTCCCTGACACGCTGTGGGTGGGCGGAGACGGTAAGTTTGAAAGCGCGCCAGACACTGCCCTCGTGCAGTTTTCCATCTCCGTACAGCAACCGGAGCTGAAAGACGCGTACGCCAAGGCACAGGACTCCTCGCAGAACATCCGCAAGACTTTGCGCGACAACGGAATCGACCCCAAGGACGCCGAGATCGGCTCATTTACCATGACGCCTGTCTATACGTGGACTCCCAAGCGCAAGCTGGTGGGCTTCCAGGTCAACAGCCAGGTCATGGTCAAGGTTCACGACTTCAGCCAACTCGCGGCGCTGGTTGACGGTTTTTCTCAGGTGGATACCACCGACGGCCTCTCCTTCAGCTACACGCTGGAGAACATCGAGTCCGCCAAGTCGAAGGCCGTGGAGGACGCCTATCGCAAGGCACATCTGACCGCGGAGACTTTGGCCCGCGCCGGAGGCCGCACTCTTGGAGCGATGAGCTATGCCTCGGTGGACGCTAGCGAGTTTATTCCGCAGCCCCGCCCCATCATGGTGAGAGCGAAGACCGAAGCCCTCGCTGCCGCGCCATCTCCCATACAGGACTTCGCGCCGTCAAAGATCACGATGACCGCGCAGGTAAATGTGCTGTTTCAGTTGAAATGAGGACCCTTGCTCGCTGAACTAACCTGCGTTCTGATGGGCGCGCTGGACCGAGCCTGCTTCGGGGATTACGGTACTCTGGATCGATCATCCTTCTCACAACAACTGTTAAGATAGCTACAGGAATGTCCATCAATCGTAGTACGTCGTCCCCGGAAACCCATGTGCCACCCACCGTGCCAGCGGCGCGTCCGCGCGTGGGCTTTGTCAGCCTCGGCTGTCCCAAGAACCTGGTGGACTCCGAAGTGATGATGGGAATGCTCTCCACCAACGGCGCGGAGATCACCTCGCACGCTGAAGACGCCGACATTATCGTGGTCAATACCTGCTCATTCATTGACACCGCCAAGCAGGAGTCGGTTGACACCATTCTCGAAATGGTGCGACACAAGACCCATGGCCGCGCCACTAAGCTCATCGTCACCGGATGCCTGGTCGAGCGCTACCGCGATGAGATTCAAAAGAACATTCCTGAAATCGACGCGGTTCTCGGCACCGGAGAGTTGGCTGACATTCTTGCCGCCGCCGGAATCGAACAGGCACCGGCAGCGCCCACGCCTTTCACCATCTTGACGAATGGAGCTCACCCTCACGCCAGTGCTTCGCAGCAACTGAAGAGTGGACTCACGCCGGAGTTGGGCAGCGCTGCGTCATCCGTCCAGCATCCCGCCTCGCGTCCCGAGGGCGATGCCCGCCAGAAGGCTGGGCGCTTTACCCGTGACACCTGGGATGGCGCCACTGCCGAGCTACCCAGCTATCTCTACGACGAGAACACCCCGCGCCTGCTGGCCACCGCGCGCCACTCGGCCTACATCAAGATCGCCGAGGGCTGCGATCATCCCTGCTCCTTCTGCATTATTCCGCAGCTTCGCGGCAAGTTCCGCTCGCGCACCATTCCTTCGGTGGTTGCAGAGGCCACGCGCCTCGCCGCGCAGGGTGTGCGCGAAATCAATCTCATCGGCCAGGACACAACCTGCTTCGGCGAAGATCTCGGCATCCAGGACGGCCTCGCCGCGCTTCTCGAACAACTCGCGCAAGTCGAGGATCTCCGCTGGGTGCGCTTCCTCTACGCTTATCCAAACAAGATCACGCCGCGCCTGCTGGAAGTGCTCGCCAGCCATCGGCGGCTCTGCCGCTACATTGATGTTCCACTGCAGCACGCCGCGCCTGCGGTGCTCAAGCGTATGAAGCGCGGCGGCTCCGCGGAAATATTCCTGAAGCTCATCGCGAAGATGCGTGCGACCGTTCCAGATGTCACGCTGCGCACATCGTTCATCGTTGGTTTTCCCGGCGAGACTGAAGAGGATTTTCAGCAGCTCTGCGATTTCGTAATTACTGCGCAGTTTGACTGGCTCGGAGTCTTTGCCTACTCCGATGAGGAAGGCTCACCTGCATTTCATCTCACGGATAAAGTCGCGCCCAAGGAGATTGAGCGTCGCCGCCGCAAGCTCATGCAGTTGCAGAAGCGTATCAGCCGCAAGCGCCGCAAGCTCTGGATTGGCCGCGAGATCGAGGTGATGCTCGAAGGCCCGAGCGAGGAAACCGATCTGCTTTGGGAGGCGCGCACCGTGGCACATGCGCCTGAGATTGACGGCAAAGTTTTCATCAACGATTTTGGAGAGCACGACTCTCCGCAAGTTGGCAGCTTCCATCGCGCCATTGTGGAAGAGGCTCACGACTACGATCTAGTCGCACGATTGCTGTAGATTCATTACGAGCCGCCTGAACGGGCGATGCAGTTACCCTGAACTCTGATATTTGTCTTATGCCGAAAAAGAAAACCAATTCGCTGCGTTGTCCCACATGCCGCAAGATCGTCTTCGCCAAAGACACCGATTTCCCTTTCTGCTCGAACCGTTGCCGCGTAATCGACCTTGGCAAGTGGATCAGCGGAGGGTACGTGATCTCCTCGCCAGTGAACGATCCCGAATCCATCGGCGAGGCCGAGTACAATGAGCCAAGAGAGCACCGCATCTTAAGCCAGCGCAAAAGCCCTGAGGTTTCCGGCTCAGCCGATGAAAGCGAGAAGCATGGACGCCGCAAGCCCAACTGAGCAGCCCGCTGTGCAGCATGCGCCTCAGCATACGAAAAAAGGCTCAGCGCGACCCACACGCCCTTACTGGGCGTGGACCATCGCGACTTTCTTCGGCGCGGGTGCGCTGAAGCCCGGGCCCGGCACATGGGGTTCGCTGGGAGCCGTACTCACCTGGGCGCTGATCGCCCGCCATCTGCCGGCGAACCTGCTCATTCCCGGAGCCCTCGCCTACTGCGTACTGGCCACCGCCATCGGAATTCCCGCCGCAACTCTCACCGCACGCGCCTGCCACCGCGACGATCCCTCGCACGTAGTCATTGATGAAGTTGCCGGCCAGATGCTCACGCTGGTAGCCGCTCCGCTCACATGGAAGGCGCAACTGGCGGGCTTCCTACTGTTCCGCGCCTTTGATATCGTGAAGCCACCACCGATCCGGCTACTTGAGCGGCTGCGCCCTGAGGGCGTTGGCATTGTGGTTGACGATCTTGGTGCGGGACTCTACGGATTCATCATTCTCCAGCTCCTGTTGCACTTTGGCATCATAAGATAGAGGATTCCAAGTAGCATTGCGCACGCACATATGAGCCAGACTCCGACATCTCCCGTCATTCTCTCCGTTGAGCCTTCATTCGCCTTGCCCGGCGGGGAAATCGCCCTGCACGGGCGCTCGCTTCTCAACGGTCTCAGCACGACCACCCAGGTTTTCTTCGGCGAAGCGTCAGCCACCATAGTTTTTGCCTCCGCCAACCAGCTCACCGTCCTCGTTCCAGAGAGCGCGTCCGGTTGCGACTCAATTACCGTCACCACGGAGCATGGCTCTGCAACTGTGGCCTTCACGGTCGCAACGTTGCTGGCTGAGAATCTTCATCCTGTCGCCAATCCAGCCGTGGATGAAGGCGGCAACGTCTATGTCACCTTCTCGGGAGGCCGTGGGCAGTCTGTGCCTACTTCGCTCTTCCGCATCGATGACGAGTCCACGCTCCACCCCATCGCCGCCGAGATCATGAATCCAACGGGCCTCGCGCTTGATGCCGTGGGAAACCTTTACATCTCATCGCGGCATGACGGTGCTGTGTACCGCCTTTCCACTGAGGGTGAGCTCACGACCTATGCAGAAGGGATGGGCGTTGCAACCGGTATCGCCTTCGATGAGATCGGCAATCTCTACGTTGGGGACCGCAGCGGCACCATCTTCAAGATTGCGCCGGACCGGCAGATCTTTGTCTTCGCCACCATCGAGCCCAGCGTCGCCGCCTATCACCTGGCTTTCTCGCCCAATGGAAATCTCTACGTCACCGGACCTACGACATCGTCGAACGACTGCGTTTACGAAATCGATCCCCATGGCGTGGTCACTCCGTGGTTCACCAATCTGGGACGTCCCCAGGGCATCGCCTTCGACCTCGAAGGTAACCTCTACGTCGCCGCCTCCTGGCGGGGCCATCGTGGAATCATCCGCATCACTGCTGAGAAGCGCGCCAGCTTTGTCATCGCCGGGACCAATCTTGTTGGCCTCGCCTTTGACCCCAATCACGCACTCATTCTTGCCACCACCTCGTCGGCGTACTTCCTGCCGTGGAGCATCCCCGGATTTACCTTTAATCCCGAGCTTCCCGAATCATGAACGAGTACACTCGCCCTGAGTTCAATTCTTTAGCTCTCATCACCATCGACGTGCAGCGGGATTTCCTGAAAGGACAACCTTTCGAGATTGCAGGCACGTCAGAGGCGCTGCCTCAAATGAGCCTGCTGGTGGAAACATTCAGAGAGGCCCGTCTTCCCATATTTCACATGGTGCGGCTCTATAAACCAGACGGCAGCAATGCTGACCTGTGCCGCCGCCAACTCGTTGCGCAAGGCGCGTCGCTCGCGCGACCAAGAACCAATGGCTCAGAGCTGGCTCCGTCACTCACGCCGAATCCCTCCGAGAGGCTGGCGCCTGAACTGCTTCTTGCGGGAGTGCCGCAGGTGATGGGCGAGAACGAGTGGGTATTTTACAAACCGCGATGGGGAGCGTTCTTTCAGACAACGCTCGCTGAGCATCTCCAACTTCTGGGTATTACCACGCTCGCGTTCTGTGGCTGCAACTTTCCAAATTGTCCAAGAGCGTCGATTTACGAGGCAAGTGAGCGTGATTTTCGAATCATTCTCGTTGAGGACGCCATCTCCGGTCTTTACGACCAGGGAAGAAAAGAGATGGCAAACATCGGAGTCGCGCTCATGAGCACAGAAGAGCTCATGATGAGTATCCAATAGCTTCTGCAGCAAGAAGAGGCGCACCGGCATCCGGATGCGCCTCTATCGAACTCCAGATTCCACTAATTGACTTCGAGCAACTCCACATCGAAAATCAGATAGGCGTTGTGCGGAATCGTCGGCGGTTGTCCGCGATAACCGTAAGCCAGTTGCGGCGGAATCCTGAGCTGCCGTTTGCCGCCGGCCTTCATTCCAGCGACGCCGATGTCCCATCCCTTGATGACCTCACCCTCGCCGAGCTTAAACTCCAAAGGCTTCTGATGGTCGTAGGAGCTGTCAAACTTCACGCCCTCTTCCAACAGCCATCCGCTGTAGTTCACCTTCACTTTGCTGCCCTTCGCAGCCGTTTTCCCGGTGCCTACCACAAGATCCCAGTAGGCTAGTCCGTTCGGCAGCGTCACTGCCGTCGCCCCATCCACGGAAGAAGGGTGTTGCGGCCCTTCCTGTGCGGCCAGCCACATGGTCATTGCCAGCAGCAAAGTCAGCGTAATTGCCTTGCGCATCATCTGTGACTAATCCTTCCCAATCGCATCCTGCTTCACCGCCGTATGGGCGGCGTGCAGTTCCTGCAAATTGCAGATACTGATTTCGCCCGCCTGCAGCACCGGAATGGCTTCCACCACCGCCCGCGCCGCTGACAGAGTAGTAATCGTTGGAACCCGTGCGGTGATCGCTGCCCGCCGGATTGCCTTCTCGTCGAACCAGGGCTCGCCCCGCGCCTGTGGCGTGTTGATGATGAGTTGAATCCGGTCGCCCTTGATCAGGTCAACGACATTCGGCCTTCCCTCTTTCACCTTGAAGACCCGCTCCACGCGCATGCCAGCCTCTTCCAAGGCCTCGGCGGTTCCATGAGTCGCTACGATCTTGAAGCCCATATCCACAAACTTCCGCGCCACCTCGGCGACGTGCGGTTTGTCGCGCTCATTCACGCTGATGAAGACGGTTCCCTTGGCAGGCAGCGCCTGTCCGGCGGCCAACTGCGCCTTCGCGAATGCCTCGCCAAAGTTGTCAGCCACGCCCATCACCTCGCCCGTTGAACGCATCTCCGGGCCGAGCACGGTATCCACTCCCGGAAATTTGTTCCATGGAAATACCGGAGACTTCACGTAGAAGTTGTCGCCTGTATCCAGATCCTTGCGGGACGCGATGTTCTCTGGCAGAAACTCTTTGAGCTTGCGGCCCGTCATCAGGCGCGCCGCAATCTTCGCGCAGGGCACGCCCGTCGCCTTGGAAACGTAGGGCACCGTGCGTGACGCTCTCGGGTTTACCTCGATCACGTAAACCTTCTCGCGCTGAATGGCATACTGAATGTTCATCAGTCCTACTACGTTCAAGGCCTTTGCCAGCTTGAAGGTGTATTCGCGAATCGTCGCCAGCACCTGCGGAGAGAGATCGACGCTCGGCAGCACGCATGACGAATCGCCGGAGTGAATCCCCGCCTCTTCGATATGCTCCATGATGCCGGCAATCACCACATCCTCGCCGTCGCTGAGGGCGTCCACGTCGACTTCCGTCGCCGCTTCCAAAAAGTGATCGACCAGGATCGGGCGGTCTTGCGAATATTCCACCGCCTGTCCCATGTATTCCTTCACCCCTTTAGCGTCGTAGGCGATGACCATCGCGCGTCCGCCCAGCACGTACGAAGGCCGCACCAACACCGGGTATCCTACCTTTTCTGCCGCAGCCAGGGCTTCATCCACCGAACTCGCCATACCACCCGGCGATTGCGGGATTCCCAACTGATTCAGCAGGGCCTCAAAGCGCTTGCGGTCCTCTGCCAGATCAATCGACTCCGGCGAGGTCCCAATGATTTTCACTCCCGCGCGCTTTAACGGCAGTGCCAGGTTCAGCGGAGTCTGTCCGCCGAACTGTACGATCACGCCGATGTCATCCGTGCCCTTTGATTCGTGTTCGTAGATCGCCATCACGTCTTCAAAGGTCAAAGGCTCAAAGTAAAGCCGGTCGCTGGTGTCATAGTCGGTTGAGACCGTCTCAGGATTGCAGTTCACCATGATGGTCTCAATGCCATCGTCACGCAGCGCGAATGCCGCGTGGCAGCAGCAGTAGTCAAACTCGATTCCCTGCCCGATGCGGTTCGGCCCGGAGCCCAGAATGATGACCTTCTTCGTCGCCGTCGGCATCGCCTCGTCCTCGTCCTCAAAGGTCGAGTACATATACGGCGTAAAGCTCTCGAACTCCGCAGCGCACGTGTCCACGCGCTTGTACACCGGAATAATTCCCATTTTCTGGCGCTTGTCGTAGATCTTGATTGCGCCCTCGCGGGTCGGCAGGTTCCAGATTTCGCTCAACCGCGTGTCGCTGATTCCCTTGCGCTTGGCCTCACGCATTTCCTCTGCGGTAATCGAGTCCAGCGAACTCTTCGCCAGCGAAGCAAGCTCGTCGCTGACCTCCTTCAACTGGTAGAGGAACCACGGGTCCATGCCCGTCAGCCGCGCCACATGAGGCACGGACCACCCGTTGCTCAGCGCGTAACGTACGTACTGCAACCGCTCGGGATGCGGCGAAACCAGCCGCTTCGTGATGATCTTCGGCTCAATCGCCTCAGCCTCCAGCCGCTTGCCTGTCTCCAGCGAGCGCACGGCCTTCAGCAGCGATTCCTTGAAGGTGCGGCCAATCGCCATCACCTCGCCCACGGACTTCATCTGTGGCCCAAGGCTCTCGTCCGCGCCGGGAAATTTTTCAAACTGCCACTTCGGAATCTTCACAACAACATAGTCGAGCGTTGGCTCAAAACATGCCGGCGTTTTCTGCGTGATGTCATTCGTAATTTCGTCCAGCGTATAGCCCACCGCCAGCCGCGCCGCGATCTTCGCAATCGGAAAGCCGGTCGCCTTCGAGGCCAGCGCCGATGAGCGCGATACTCGCGGATTCATCTCGATCACAATCTGACGGCCGGTCAGCGGGTTCACCGCGAACTGCACATTCGAACCGCCGGTCTCGACGCCGATCTCGCGCATCACCTTGATCGCGCCATCTCTCATGCGTTGATATTCGCGGTCAGTCAGCGTCTGCGCCGGAGCCACCGTGATGGAGTCGCCGGTATGCACGCCCATGGGATCGAAGTTCTCGATCGAGCAGACAATGATGACGTTGTCCGCCATATCGCGCATTACTTCCAGTTCGTATTCCTTCCAACCCAGCACGCTCTCTTCAATCAAGACTTCGTGCACCGGAGAAAGATCCAGACCGCGCGCCAGCAGATCCAGCAGCTCTTCGCGGTTGTACGCGATTCCTCCGCCTGAGCCGCCCAGCGTGAATGACGGACGCAGCACCACAGGAAAACCCAGTTTGGTCGAAAAATCCAGCCCGTCCTTCAGGTTGTTCATCAGCGCTGAGCGCGGCACATCCAGGCCAATGCGCGTCATCGCATCCTTGAAGAGCAGTCTGTCCTCCGCTTTCTTGATCGCCTCCAGTTGCGCACCAATCAGCTTTACGCCGTACTTCTCCAGCACCCCGCCGTCGGCCAGCTCCACCGCCAGGTTAAGCGCCGTCTGACCGCCAACCGTCGGCAGCACGGCCATGCCTTTGCCGACTCCGCGCGCCACCTCCTGCCGGATGATTTCTTCCACGTACTGCCGTGTCAGAGGCTCCACGTAAGTGCGGTCGGCCATCTCAGGATCCGTCATGATGGTCGCCGGATTCGAGTTGACCAGCACAACCTCAAAGCCCTCGGCCTTGAGAGCCTTGCACGCCTGCGTGCCGGAATAATCAAACTCCGCCGATTGGCCAATCACAATTGGCCCCGAACCAAGAATCAGAATCTTCGAAATATCAGTGCGACGTGGCATCTACGTTTTGCTTTCTTAAATTCAATGATTGCTAATCAGCTCTAATTCTTTACCCGCGAATAAAACGGTAATTGCTCCACGGTGCGGAAGTTCCATACCAGTGGAAATTGCTTTGCGATTTCCGGAGCGGGTATATCGGCGCCCGTTGCGGCGTTGACGAATTTCTGCTCGCGCCGCGTTACCCTTCCATCCGCGGCATAGGTCACCGAGGTAAAGCGCACGCAACCGCAGTTGGCCATCTCCATGAATCGATCAATCATGTAAGTGATGTGCCCCTGGGGATTGAAGCACATCTGCCCGGTGTGCATGTGCGCCATGCCCTGTCCCAGCGCATCGTGTATATCAACCATCCAGTTTTGCTCGCGCCACACCCGCGCCACCATGCTTTCCGTCATCCCGAAGCGATTGTCTGAACCGATCGCCGACCACTCTCCGTCGTCCGAACGCATGAATCCCATCGAGCTCTCGGAGGAGGTGTCGGCAATGCCACAAGCCGCGCCAAACTCGGGTCGGCTGGAAGGCACCATCCCCTGCGATCCCGGCATTCCGCCGCCGCCCGTCTGCGGATGCCCCGAAGGCATCTGAGCAGCGCACATTGCCGACAACATCACCACAACTACCGCAAACCCGGCTCTGGTCACTTACCTCTCCAATCGTTCATCATCTTCACGAAATCAGCGAAGAGGTAATGCGAGTCATGCGGCCCGGGAGAAGCCTCGGGATGATATTGCACGCTGAACAGCGGATAACTGCGATGCCGCAGCCCTTCCAGCGTATTGTCATTCAGGTCCACGTGCGTAAGCTCCACCTCGCTCTGTTTCAGCGAATCCGGATCAACCGCGTAGTTGTGGTTGTGTGCCGTGATCTCGATTTTTCCGGTCTTCAACTGTTTCACCGGATGGTTTCCGCCGTGGTGCCCGAACTTCAGTTTGTAGGTACGGCCATCGAGCGCCAGCCCGATCAGTTGATGTCCCAGGCAGATGCCGAAGATTGGCACGCGTCCCGCCAACTTCCGGATCGTCTTCTGCGCATACACCACCGCATCGGGATCGCCCGGTCCGTTGGAAAGAAATATACCGTTCGGCTGCAGCGCCAGCACCTCTTCCGCCGTGGTCTGCGCCGGAACCACCGTCACATCGCATCCCGAGCTCACCAGCCGCCGCAAAATGTTGTGCTTGATGCCGTAATCAAACGCGACTACCTTCTTGCGCTCTGGCCCGCTGCGCTCCGCCGCTGATTCGCTGGTCACAACCGTGAGCTTCGCCACCGAATCATGAGGCACAGTGATGATCCGCTCCTCGACTTCGCCCTTGGTCCACCGGTAGCTGGACTTGCAGGAGACCTCTTTTGCCAGGTCGAGACCGTCAATTGTTGGCGTTGCTTTGGCTTGCGCCACCAGCTTCTCCACGTCCGTTTCCGACGTGGAAATTACGCCGCGCATCACGCCGCGGTCCCGCAGATGCCGCACCAGCGCCCGCGTGTCGATATCCGACAGCACCGGAACCTTGTGCCGCTCCAGATACTCGTCCGTCACCTGCTGCGAACGGTAATTGGAGGCATAGGGCGAAAACTCGCGCACAATCAGTCCCTCAATGTAAGGCTTGGCCGCCTCTTCATCGTCGGGATTGGTGCCGTAGTTGCCGATTTCAGGGTTGGTGAGGACAACGATTTGTCCGGTATAGGAAGGGTCGGTAAAGATTTCCTGGTAGCCGGTGATGGATGTATTAAAAACTACTTCGCCCGTGCGTTCGAGCCGCGCTCCGTAGCCTTTGCCGCGAAAGACTCGTCCGTCTTCCAGCGCAAGGATAGCTTGCATCGCATCCTCAGGGATTGGATTTTCTAGATGATATCAGCTAATCCACTCTCCATGCACCATGGCCCGGGGAAATCCGTTCCCGCATCGCATATTAATACATTTATATGCATAATATGCATATATTCATTACGCTCCAGTCACGCTAGGAGCTTCCCCGATCCACAGCCGCTCCTCGACTGCCCGCAGCATGGCCGTCGCCACGTCAGCGCGAGTCACCGCGAACCTCTTCGGCTTTTCGCTCGCCGATACCAGGTAGCGCCCCGTGCGTTGCCCGTTCGTAAGGGCTGTGGGACGCAGAATCGTCCACTCCAATCCGCTCGCCTTCACCTCGGGCTCCATTACGTTCTTGTCTTCATACGGAGCCCAGAGCAGGGTCGCGAAAATCATCCGCTGCAGGAGGCTTGCCTTCTCCAGACTCTCGCCCGCACCAAAGGCCGACTCGATCACGAGCCGCCGTACTCCTTGTTCTTTCATCACGCTCATGATCAGGTGGGTTCCAACGGAAACCACGCGCGTATTGCGCAGCAGGTTACGCTGTCCCAGGCAACTTAGCACCGCGTCTGCGCCCAGGATTGTCTTCTTTACGCTCTCGTGATCCAGAACATTGCCCAGCACAATCCGCATGTTCGCGTTGGCCAGTGACATACGATTCGGATTCCGAACCAGCACCCGCACGCTGTGCCCCTTTTCGAGCGCCTGTCGAGCCACTTCCAACCCCGTTCCACCGGTCGCGCCAAAGATCGCCAATCTCATCGTCTCTTGCCTCGTGCTTATCGTAGCTTGCCCACCATGCCCGTTGGCCAGTATGCAAAGACCGCTTTGCCGAAGATCGCGTCTCGCTCGACTGCTCCAAAATCGCGGCTATCGCTGGAAAGATTTCTATGATCGCCAAGAACGAAGTAGCACCCAACCGGAACTACCACGGCGCTCATCGAGCGCTCGTCCCGGAAACGCTCGGGCAGGTATGGCTCCTCGAGGCGGCGTCCGTTCACGTAAACGGCGCCACGTTCGATCTCGATGCGGTCACCCGGAACTCCCACAATGCGCTTGATGTAATTCTTGCTGGGGTCGCCCGGATAGCGGAACACCACCACGTCTCCGCGCTCGATTTGCCCGATCCGGTAGGCGTACTTGTTGATAAAGATACGCTCCTGGTCGGCCAATCCCGGCATCATGCTCGTTCCTTCCACCTTCACTGGCTGGTAGAGAAACACGATGATGAACACGGAGATCGCCAGCGAGATCAGGAACTCCCGCAGCCACTTCATCCCGCCCTCGCCCTGCCTGACTCCCGCCGGAGCGGGAACTTCCTTCTCGTCCATCTGCGTTACACTCCACCCTCATTCTATACAGACGTGCTTCGCTGCCAAAGGTTATGCCGCCTGGGTCCCTACTGGGATGGGTATTGGGCCCCGATCTCGCAGCCAAATAGGGCAAATCTCGCCTCCAACTCCCCTCCGCTTTCCCCCTCCCTAATCCTCTCCGGTTGACGCTGCCCTCTGCTCACGGTATAAAGCAGTATTCTGAGATAGTTACCGTCCCCCGGTTTCTAACCGTTTTGGGCGGTGGTATTGATTCGCGTTTCTGGAAGGGCCGATGACCAAAAAACTCGATGTCAAACCGAAAAGCCCCTCTGCCAAGACCAAGGCTGAATTACGCAAAGATGCTCCTGACGAGCACCGAGTGCGCTTTGCCCAGACTTTGCAGGGCTATGAACAGGCACTCAAACTTCTGCAACTCCAGAAGTACGACAAAGCCAAATCGTTGTTTGAAAAGGTGGTTGAGTCCGGCATCAGCGAACTGGCCGACCGCGCCAAGGTCAATGTCAACATCTGCAACCAGCAGCTTGAGAATATCCAGAACACCTTCGGCACCCCCGAGGAACATTACGATTTTGCTGTTTCGCTCATGAACCTCGGCGATTTTGTAACTGCCCGGGAGCATCTCGAGAAGCTATCCACGCAGAGCTCTGGCCTCGATTTCGTCTGGTATGGCCTCGCCGTGCTTGAATGCCTGACGGGCCGCACCTCAGAGAGCCTGCAGCATCTGGCCGAGGCCATTCGCCTTAACCCCGGAACCCGATTCCAGGCACGCAATGATTCGGATTTCCGCAACATGGCAGACGATCCGCGATTTACTGAGCTACTCTATCCCGAGGGGACGATCAGCGCGGGCTCCTAAGCTCTGCGCGCCTGTCCAATTCCGCAGGAGAGCCCTCGCACGCTCCCCTGCTTCATGTGAACGCGATGTCTACGCCCAACCCGATCGCTGGCAGTGAAGCAGGTCTGCGAATCGTCGCGATTGGCGGAGGCACCGGTCTCTCCACACTGCTCCGCGGACTCAAGCGCCATGTCATTTCGCTCACCTCTGCCGGATCTTCCCTGTCTGCACCGATTCCGCCCTACATCTCCCGACTAACCGGCATCGTCACCGTAACCGATGATGGCGGCTCCAGCGGGCGATTGCGCAAGGAACTTGGCGTGCCGCCTCCCGGCGATATCCGCAACTGCATGACGGCGCTCTCTGAGGACGAAGAGTTGCTCTCCCAGCTATTCCGCTACCGCTTCAGTGGAGGAGGCCTAGATGGCCACAGCTTCGGCAATCTCTTCCTTAGTGCGCTCGCCGATGTCTGTGGCGACTTCTCGCTGGCGGTAAAGCTCAGCTCCGCGATTCTCAAAACTCGTGGCGAAATCTATCCCTCCTCAGCCAACAGCAACCTTCAACTCGACGCTCTGATGCACAACGGCAAGCGGGTTCGTGGAGAGACGAAGATCACCGCCAGCCGCAGCGGCATTGCCCATCTGCGACTTATGCCTGCCAACGCCCGCCCGCTTCCCCAGGCGATTGAAGCCATTCTTGCCGCCGACATCGTCAGCATTGGTCCGGGATCGCTGTTCACCAGCCTGATTCCCAATCTTCTCGTCCGCGGAGTGCCCCAGGCGATCTGCAAGTCCAACGCAGTGCGCGTCTACATCTGCAACCTCATGACGCAGCCGAATGAGAGCACCGGCCTCACGGCCTCGCAGCACATCGAAGCCATCTTTGACCATGCCAAATGCAAGGTCTTCGACTTCGTGATGCTCAACTATGCGCCCGTTCCAAACGAGCTTCGCGCCCGCTACGCCGAAGACAATGCCGAGCCCCTGCACAATGATCTCGATGAAATTCGTGCTCTGGGCGTCACCCCCATACTCGGCGACTACCTTGACGCGACCACGTTCGCGCGCCACGCCACGGACCGCATCTCGCTCGACCTGCTCAACCTTCCTGCGCGCCTGCATCATGAGCGGCTCGCACAGGTTCCACTGCCGTAGCATTTGCGCGCCAACGCAGAAAGGGCCGGCACAAGGCCAGCCCTTTCAACATTCGGATGAATTGCTTTCTACCACATTTTCAATATCGCCTTATCAACCCACTCGTGATACGCGCCGCCCGAGGCGTTGACGTCGAGCTGCCACTGTGCGCCGGCATTGTCACCCCAACCAAGGTTCTTCGCATATTGCGTCTGGTTCAGCGTATGAGCGACGCCGTCGACAACAAGCGTTCTGTAGGTATAGCTGTGATTGCTGTGATTGGTGGTGATGTACCACTGAATGTGATGCCAGGTTCCGGCCGTGAATTTCTTGCACGGAATAGAGGTGTGCAGCCAGTGTCCGGAAGCTTCGCTCCAGGTGTCCCACACGCCTGCACCATAGTTGCACTCGGTGCCCATCATGTAGTTGTAGCCGCCGACAAATTGGAAAGCGTCATATTCAAGAGCCTGTGCGGCGCCCAGAGATGCTTCATCGAGTTGCACGTAGAAGTCCCACAGGAAGTTGGTAGCGGCATTGTCTGCACCCATCTTGTGATACCAGAGTGCGTTGCCCCACTTGCCGTCGTGGAAAAGTTCCATGCTGCGGCCATCCAGGGAAGGCGTTGATTGATTGAATGCCTGCCAGGTCGCACCCTCGCCAGAGCCGCCCGCGCACGCTGCCGTGTCGCATTGAGACCATCCGCTGGTCATCTGTTCGATGTTGCTATAGGTTCTTGCTGACGCAGGCGCGGTAGGTAATTGAGCGGCGCAGAAGGACGCTAGTAAGCAGAAGGTGGCGATTAAGACTTTTTTCATGTAAACCCCAACAGTGGAAGTCCGCTGCCACATATCCAAACCGTTCCAGCAGCGGTTGACTTATCCACTATCGGGCACATGAGGCCGTATTCAAATGCGCATAACACCCCAATGTTCTTAGGTTAGTTTCCCTAGTGCTTCTAGGTAGGATTGTGGATTCTGAAACTCTGCGTCAATGTGAGTTGTTCGCCTGAGTTGCTGGCCGTTGTACGCGAGAGTTCCTAAGTACGGAGTACAAGGCTATAGCTCATTCGTAATCAATAGATTACAAATCGTATTCTGGTTCAGAGTGGATGAATGGAGTTGCTGCCATTGCGGCGACAGGAGGACGCCTGGAACCTTACAGGGGCACTAGGGACCGGACTCGCAGCTTTCTTCCCTTGCAATACGAAAAAGGAGAAGCTGCTGAAAATGTCATCGTCCGTTGCGTGGCACTATTGGTGATTGCCCTGCGGCGCGTTCAAACCCTCTTCCCTGCTTTACAATACCTACGAATGTCCAATCCACGATTCGCCATCGCTATTCTCGCAGCCGGCAAGGGCACACGCCTCAAGTCGAAGCTGCCCAAGGTGTTGCACCAGATCGCCGGAAGACCGCTGCTGGGGCACGTTGTGCGTGCCGCCAGCCAGATCGTTGCGCCCGCGGATATCTTCTGCATCATCGGCCACGAGGCCGAACGCGTACGGGCAGAGATTGCGCCGCTCGGCGTGCAGTTCATCGAGCAACTCGAACAGCGCGGCACCGGACACGCGCTGATGCAGTGCCGCTCGGTGCTCGCCGCCTACGAACACGTTCTCGTACTCAGTGGCGATGTGCCTCTTATCCGTCCGGAGACCATTGCATCCGTGCGCGATTTCCACGTTGCGCACAATGCAGCCATGACGATACTGACGGCGGAACCGCCCGATCCATGCGGCTACGGACGCATCATCCGGCGCAAGATCAATGGCGTCGTCAGCGATCATGTCGATGCTATTGTGGAGCAGAAGCAACTTACGCCGGAGCAGGAAAAGATTGGCGAAATCAACTCCGGCATATACGCATTCAAAGTCGCGGAGCTCTTCGCGCGCATCGATCAGCTCTCCACCGACAATCCGCACGGCGAGTACTACCTCACCGAGATTGCCGCCATCCTGCAGCACGACGGCCTGCCGGTGTTGGCACTGCGCACTGCGCATGCGAGCGAGGTGCTGGGAGTCAACACCCGCCGCGAGCTGGCGCAACTCGATTCCATTTTGCGTGAGCGTAAAGCGCGCGAGTTGATGGACAACGGGGTCACCATCTTCAAGCCCGAAACCGTACTCATCGACGCCGGGGTAATGGTTGGCGCAGACACGGTGATTGAAGCCTTCGTGCAACTTTTCGGAGACACCACAATCGGCGAGGATTGCCTCATCCGCAGCTACTCCGTGCTCACAAATATGCGCGTCGGCAATGGAGTTCGCATCAGCCAGGGCACCATCGCCGACGATTCATCGGTGGGCGACGCGGCAATCATCGGACCGTACGCAAGGTTGCGCGCAGGCAGTGAAATTGGGCCTGAGGCGCATGTCGGCAATTTTGTGGAGACCAAGAAAACGAAGCTTGCGCGGGGCGCAAAGGCGAACCATCTCACCTATCTTGGCGACGCCGAAATTGGCGAGCGCACGAACATTGGCGCGGGGACGATCACGTGCAATTATGACGGGGTGAACAAGCACAAGACCATGATCGGCGCAGATGCCTTCATCGGAAGTGACACCACGCTGGTGGCTCCGGTGAAGATCGGCAATGGAGCGTATGTGGGCGCGGCGTCATGCATTACCAGAGATGTGCCGGATGATTCGCTGGGACTGACGCGGCCCGAGCAGGTGACGCGCGAGGGATGGGCGTTGCAGAAACGCGCACGACTTGAGGCCGCCAAGCAGAAATCCTAAAAGCGTAGGCGAGTTCACGGAAGGCGCATAAACAAAGGGCGAAGCCGATACTTCGCCCTTGTGCGCAACAGCCAGCCGCTAGATCTGTTCGGAAGGCTTGCCCACCGTATAGAGCACCACGCCAAGCGCGACCAGCGCGACCGCGGCGAGCGGCTCGTGATAGGTTCCGGCATCCACGGCCATACCCCAAAAGAGCGACCAGATTGCACCGACAACCGCCATGAGAGCGCCAATGGGGCGCAACACCGGATCGTTTGTGACTCCTATAATCTTTGCTTCACCGCTGTTTTGTGAGTGCTGTGACATAACTCTCCTGTTCATTCCTTCGATGTTGCTGGAGGCCGGATGGATTCGGAAAGCCATTTTCTGTGTGGTGCGGAGCCAGGCGGACGATGTACTTTCCGGATAATCGTTTCGAGGGACGACTTTACTGATTCGGCAACAGTTGAGCGGTTTTCTGAATTATTAGCTGACTAGTTACCATTTCATCCATAAGATTACCTACGAATCATTAGCTTTCGACATAATCGTTTGCCTCCCGCCGGGCTGCGCGGCCATGGGTTGGTGCATCAAAATGGCTGGAACCGGAAAGGCCACCAAGGAGGCGAGATGACGGAGAAGAAAAGTCGCGACGAAGTTCCAAACGCCGGAAACAATCCGAACGTTCAATCCTCCGGGGGCAGCATCAACCCTTCGGCTCCGTCAGCGGGCACGGCAGGCTGGGGCAGTGTGCCCGATGAGAAGCGCAAACAGGTGGGCCAGAATAATCCTGAGGCGTCAAGCCCGGAGGCGAGGGGTGCGGGCGACTTGCGCCACACCTCGTATCCGCAGAACGAGGCGGCGCAGAATCCCGCAGCAACGGAGTTCGGACAGTCACATGCGGACCGCAGCTTCCGCTGCGCGGAGGCGGAGTGCGCCTGGAGCGTGACGGGAAAGAGCGAAGAGGAAATTCTGGGGTACATGCGCGCGCACTCACGCGAGGCTCACGGGAAGATCGAGTTCACGCCCAACGAATTGGCCGACGCGCGGCGAGCGATTCACAAGCGCGCGGCGTAGGGCGAGAGTCATTACAGACGCAAAGCCCCATATCAGTACCCGCTTGCTGGCCGAGAAGCCTCTGAACAGTAGGGAGTATTGGGCGGCACGGTGTTCTTGCGCTGCGCTCACAATGTCCTCCTCCTTTTGACACCATACGGCGAGAAAGAAGGAGGATCAACAGACCCACATTTGCTAACTGCGGCAGATATGGGGCACCAAGACCGTGCGCTCCGACACATTCGGACCGAAGGCGAAGCGGCGCGAATGGTACACTCCTGTTCATCCCACAATTTTTGATTGGATGTTTGAGCCTTGGCCGAGAATTCGCAGCGTAGCCGTTCCGCAGTGTTGTTGATCAGTTGCCCAGACCGCACGGGTCTGGTGGCGGTGATCTCAAATTTCATCTTTGCTCATAATGGAAATATTCTGCACGCGGACGAGCATCGGGACGAGCAGACGAATCTTTTTCTGATGAGAGTGGAGTTCGATCCTTCGGGGATGGATGTGACCCTGGACGAGTTGGGCGAGGAGTTCACGAAGATCGCGGCGCGATTCGAGATGCAGTGGCGGCTGGCGAAGAACAAGCGGCGTCCACGCATGGGCATTCTGGTTTCGCAGTACGATCACTGCCTTGCCGATCTGCTGTACAGGCACAAGGCGGGCGAGCTGGATTGCGATATTCCGGTGGTTATCTCAAACCACGAGGAGGCGGAACGGCTGGCCGGATTTTACGGCGCAAAGTTTATCCATACTCCGGTGACACGCGAGACGAAGGCCGCGGTGGAGCGGCAACAGATTGCGCTGCTGCGCGAAGATGAGTGCGACGTGGTGGTGCTGGCACGCTACATGCAGATTCTGTCGCCATCGTTTCTGGCTGAGTTTCCGCATCAGATCATCAACATTCATCACTCGTTTCTTCCGGCGTTTGTTGGCGCAAAACCTTATCACCAGGCGTTTGAGCGCGGCGTGAAGTTGATTGGAGCGACCAGCCACTATGTTACGCAGGTGCTGGACGATGGTCCGATCATTGAGCAGGCGGTTTCACGGATCTCGCACCGCGATTCGGTGGAGGACCTGGTGCAGAAGGGACGCGACCTGGAGAAAGTTGTGCTGTCACGCGCGGTGGGATGGCACTTGGAGAATCGCGTGCTGCTTTATGGGAAGAAGACGGTGGTGTTCGACTAGAGCCTCATGAGGTAAGTACAACTTCAACAGCCCCACTCAAGCAAGAAACAAATCAGTCGAATTCGCCGGCGATTACGGTGTTGCAGTGGATGCAGCGTCCGTTGGCGATGGCGATCTCTTCGATGCGGTGCCAGGAGCGGCGGATGAGGGTTTTGCCGCATCCGGGACATTTTGTGTTGCCGCCGTCGCGGGTGAGGATGTTTCCTTCATAGGCGTACTTGATGCCTCGCTCAAGGGCCAACATGCGCGCGCGGTGAATGGTTTCCGGCGGCGTGGGTTCGCAGTCCATCATTTTGAAATCGGGATGGAAGGCGGTGAAGTGCAGGGGCACGTCGTCGCCGAGTTCACCGAGAATCCAATCACAGAGTTCTACGGTCTCACTGGTTGGATCATTGCAGCCGGGGATGATGAGGTTTGTGACCTCAAGCCAGACCGAAGTCTCACGACGCAGCCAGCGCAAGGTTTTGAGCACGGGCTCCATGTGCGAGAGCGTGACCTTGGTGTAGAAGTCTTCGCTGAATCCCTTGAGATCAATGTTGGCGGCGTCGATGTGCTCATAGACTTCAAAGAACGCTTCGCGGGTGATGTATCCGTTGGAGACCATGACGGTACGCAGACCGGCCTTGTGGGCGGCTTTGGCGATGTCAATGACGAACTCCGCCCAGATGGTCGGCTCGTTGTAGGTGAAGGCGATGGCGGGCGCACCGAGGGCGATGGCGCGTTCGACAACGGCCTCTGGAGACAAGTGCGTGGAGGACTGCTGCACGGAGCGCGCCTTGCTGATATCAAAGTTCTGGCAAAACTGGCAGCCGAGATTGCATCCGGCGGTGCCGAGCGAAAGAATGGCGGTGCCGGGATGAAAGTGGAAGAGCGGCTTCTTTTCGATGGGGTCCACGGCGAGCGCGGCGGGGCGTCCGTAGGCCTGTTGAACGAGTTCTCCGCCGACGTTCTCACGGACGAAGCAGAAGCCGTGCTGACCTTGTCCAATGTGGCAATGGCGAGGACACAGGTAACAGTGGATTCGTCCGTCAGGGAGCGTTTGCCACCAGCGCGCGGGATGAAGTGTTGTGGTGGGCATAGACATATTCTATATCGGCATGGAGGGCTACACTTTAACTAAGGCAATTTTGGAGAGCCAAGTTCAGCACTCTTACGTATGGAGGCAATATGAAAGTCATTTTAATCAGCGGTAGCCCGAAGGCGAACGGAAATACGGCTCAACTGATGCAGGAATGCTCAAAGGTGATTGAAGAACGCGGAGTGGAAGCTGAGATCGTGTCATTTGCAGGAATGAAGATCGAGGCGTGCATCGCGTGCGGCAGGTGCTCCAAGGAAGGCGAGTGCGGGCTGGACGATGGACTGAATGCAATCATTGAAAAGATACGCGCGGCGGACGGACTGATTGTGGGTTCGCCGGTGTACTTCGGGACTGCGCGAGGGGACGTGATGTGCGCGCTGCAACGGATTGGATACGTCTCGATGAACACGGACCATTTCCTGACCGGGAAGGTTGGCGGGCCGATTGCGGTGGCACGGCGCGGCGGACAGACCGGGACGCTGCAGGAGATGCTGATGTTCTTCCTGATCAACGACATGATTGTGCCGGGATCGAAATACTGGAACATGGTGTTCGGACGCACTCCGGGAGAGGCGCTGAACGATGAAGAAGGAGTAGCAAACCTGCGCCACTTTGCCGGAAACGTGGCAGAGCTGGTGAAGAAGCTGCATCCGCAGACGAACTGACCGGGCGAGAACAAAAGCAGCACGCAGCAAGCTGGGAGCGCGGTTAGTAGCGGGGAACGGTTGGATCGATCTCCAGCGACCATCGATCGATGCCGCCAGCCATGGATTGTGCCTTGTCATAGCCCTGCTTGCGCAGCCAGTCGGTTACCGAGAGCGAACGCACGCCGTGGTGACAGTGGACGACAATGTGCTGGTCGGGATCGAGTTCCTGCAGGCGAGCGGGAACGTCTGCCATGGGAATGTGGTAGCTGTTGACGATGCTGGCGGTCTGGCGCTCCCAGGGTTCGCGCACGTCGAGAACGGTAAGCGGCTCGTTGCGCTGGCGGCGCTGGCGAAGTTCCTGAGGCGTGATCTCGTAATCCATAAATGTAAGCTCAATGGTAGGTTTTGCGCATGGCGAACAGGCAGTGTGCGTCCACGATCATTTCAGGAGTGGAGATCACTACGTTGTCCGATCCGCAGCATGGGCAGACGGGAGTTTCACCCTCGTCCCAGAAGTCCTCGATGTCAGCATAGGTGAAGAGCCGGTAGCAGTTGGTGCAGCCACAGGGAGTATCCGGAGCTTCTGGATCACGGTGCATAAAACTAGCATAGCACCGCCGGGGAGCGGGCATCCTGACGGTGAATTGCACAGTCCAAAGGCCAGGAATTGGTCTGCGGGAGAACAGGATTTCTCAATTCCACGCGACCGTTCCGGAGGTGGAATTCATGGCGAGTTTTATCAAAGACATTGAAGAGATTCGACAACGGGCAATGCGCAAGCTGGAAGATGGAGCGGTCACGGACAGTTATCAGCTCGACAAAACGGAGGCGGTTGCGATTCTGAATGAGGCGCTGGCCACCGAAATTGTGTGCGTGCTGCGCTATCAGCATCACTACTTCATGGCCTCTGGCGTACATGGGCGCTCGGTGGCGCAGACGTTCAAGGAACATTCGGACGAAGAGCGTGAGCACGCAGATGAGATTGCAGAGCGCATCCAGCAGCTTGGCGGCAAGCCGGATTTCAATCCGGGATCGCTGGTAAAGCGATCGGTGTCACAGTATTCGGAGGGCGAGTCGCTGGGAGAGATGATTCGCGAAGACCTGGTCGCCGAGCGCGTGGTGATTGACGTGTATCAGCGCATGATTCAGCACTTTGGGACGAAGGATCCGACGACACGCACGATGCTTGAGCACATCAAGGCCGAAGAGGAAGAACATGCCGATGAATTGAGCGAGCTGCTCTTCATCACCGATCCGCAGACGGGCAAGGAGCGCGGCGTGTCTCCGGGAATGCAGGCGGGCAAGGACGCCGCGCTGAGGCCGGAGACGGACGAAGAGTTTGAGCTGGTTGAGCGCGCGCTGACCGAACATCGCGAAGACCGATTGCGGCTTGCGGGTGAGAGCGAGCCTCCGGGAAAGTCGATTGGCGGAGTAGGCGGGCGTCCGATGAACCGGCGCAACCAACCGGCGGAGATCGATGACGGCGAAGCCGCTGAACACGGCAACGACGGCGGGATGCAAGGGACAAACCGCTCACCCAAGATTCTGGAGAAGCAGAGGAAAAATCGGGTGGCATAGGAAAGCAGGTTTCAAAGTTTCAAGGTTTCAAGGTTTCGCAGGTTAAAGGCAAAGGCAGGAGCGCGAGACGCGTCCTGCCTTTTGTTTTGCTTATGGAACTTTGAACCTCGCTCTCAGCTTTTTATGTCTGCGAGGAGGATTTCGATTTCGTGGCGCTGGGTGGCGGTTAGGGGTAATAGAGGCAGGCGCGGATTGCCTCCGTAGAATCCGTTGAGATCGGCGGCGTACTTAACTCCGGCGATGCCCATTTCACTGACGATGCGGACGCAGGCGGCCAGGATGCGCTGCTGCTTCTCATGGGCGAGAGGCTGGTCATTGTCTTTGAAGGCCGCGTAGATCTCATAGCAGGCAGTGGGAGCACAGTCGGCAAAGGCGAGAATTCCGCCTACGGCTCCGAGCTTGAGCAGGGAGTGCAGCTTGTCTCCGGAGCCGACGAGGGTCTGGAATCCGACCTCTTTGGGGCGGGTGCGGAGGTCGCCGATGATCTCCACGGCGGAGGACGAGGGCTTAGGAGCGGATGCTGGCGCTGCCGGCTGCTGGCGCTGGGCGGTCGCGGCTAATGCTCCAGCGGTGACGAACTCGCCTACGGGGGCTGCGAGGGGCTGCTGGGCCTTGTGGATCATGCGGGCGGTGACGGGCCGGAACTCATGGGTGACGCGGACCTCGCGACGGATGTGGCGGGTGTGCTGCACGATGCGCTCAACTTTGGCCAGGTCGCCGGAGGATTCCTTGATGGCGACGATGTTGCGGTGGGCGGCGAGTTCGACGATCAGCTCGGTGGGAAGATCGTACCCGGTACACTGCGGAAAGTTGTAGAGCACCACGGGCAGGGGCGAGCTGTCGGCGACGGTGCGGAAATAATTGAGCATGGCCGCTGGAGTCATCTGGGTTCGGTAGTAGTGAGGCGTGCGCACGATGGCTGCGTCATAGCCGAGAGTGGCGGCAAGTTCGCAGGCTTCCACGGTCTCGCGGACGGACTCATGGCTGCATCCGGCGATCATTACCTTTTCAGGCGCGGCGGCGGCGATGGCGGTCTGGAGAAGCTGGCGCTGCTCGTCGGTGTTGAGCATGACGGCCTCGCCGGTTGAGCCGAGGACGACGATTCCGGTGATGGGGCCACGGGTGTACCGCTCGACGTTGTGCTCCACCTTCTTGAGGTAGAGACGGCCATCGGCGTAAAAGGGAGTGGTGATTGCGGGGAAGATTCCATTGAGCAACATGACAAGACCATTGTAGAGCAATCGGCAGGTGTGACGGGCGAGAACAAGTGCGGGGAAGGAGCAGGCACAAAGATCAACTACAACTACCCCACCCTCCGCCTAAAAGATGCTTCGCAGCCGGGTACGCGGCAACAGCGCCGCTCCGGCCGCGGGCGCATCGGCGGAAGGGTAGGGCACCCGTGGCACCTGGGGCACCCGGAGCTTGATTATTTGGCCTGGAGTTGCTGGGCCTGGGCGCGGCGATTGATTTCTTCCTCGCTTACGTCTTCGACGTGAGTTGCGATCCACCACCAGTTTCCGGCAGCGTCTTCGACGCCTCCGCTGCGATCTCCGTAAAACTGGGTGGCGACCGGCTGCAGGCTTTTGGCTCCGGCGTCGAGGGCACGTTTGTAGACGGTGTCAACGTCAGGCAGGTAGACGTAGATGGTCTGGGGACGAGGGGTGAACTGCTCATTGGCCTGGCCGACCATGATCTTGGAGTCACCGATGAGAAGCTCGCTATGCTGGAGGGACCCGTCTGGGCGGTTTTGACGGAAATGAACCTTGGCTCCGAAGACGTTTTGCAGGAATCGCAACATGCCCTCGCCGTCAGGCACGGTGAGGTATGGGGTGAGAGTGTGATATCCGTCGGGGACTGGCTTTGTCATGGAACCTCCAGACTGGTTGGAAGCATTTTTCCATGTGCATGACGTGAGAAAAACTAACGCGCGAAGAATAAAACGAAGCTGCACGAATCATACTCCGGCGCATCGTTTACGGGAGAGAAGCATCGAATCAGGCATGGGCAGTAAGACGGAGACAGCGGTACTGGGCGGAGGGTGCTTCTGGTGCGTGGAAGCCGCGCTGGAGCAGCTTGAGGGCGTACTATCGGTCGAAAGCGGCTACATGGGCGGAGAGATCGACAATCCGAGCTATGAGCAGGTTTGCACCGGAAAAACGGGACACGCAGAGGTGGTCCGGGTGGAGTACGATCCGGAGTTGATCAGCTACCCGGAGCTTCTGGAAGTATTCTTTACGGCACACGATCCGACGACGCTGGACCGCCAGGGAAACGACGTGGGCACGCAATACCGCTCGGTAATCTTTGTGTTGAACGGACAGCGGGCGGAAGCCGAGAAGGTGATTGCAGAGCTGACGGCGCAAAAGGTGTTTGACGCGCCCATTGTGACCTCAATTGAAGCGGCACGCACCTTCTGGAAGGCCGAGAAATACCATCAGAATTACTTTGCCAATAACTCCCACCAGCCTTACTGCCTGTTTGCGGTGGCTCCCAAGGTGGCGAAGGTTCGGGCGAAGTACGCGCAGCGGGTGAAGCGGGCCGGGTAGAAAATCGAACGCTGATTGGAAATACATGTGAGCGCGCGGGAGATTTGTTCGGGATAGGGGTCCTTCGCGTTGCTCAGGATGACACCCCAAAATCAAAGACCTTCAAAATCAAAGACCTTCAAAATCAAAGACCTTCAAAATCAAAGACCATTCAAAATCAAAGGCAACGGAGCAGCGCTGCTAGGCGGGATGCTCTGCGGGGGTTTGGACGCTCTCGGCGGGGGCTGGGCTTTGCCGTTGCAACTCGGCCAGACTTGCCAGCATTGTGGCGAAGGAAAAAGGCTTCTGGAGAAATACGGTGGGACAGCCGTGACAATCCTCGTCACTGAAAGACTGCTCGGCATAACCTGACATGACCATGATTCGAAGCTGGGGCGCGTTTTGCGAGGCGATGCGGACAAGTTCGCGTCCCCCCATGCGAGGCATGATGAGATCGGTGATGAGGATGCCAATTCCGGGCCGGTGCGCGAGCACCTCCAAGGCCTCAATGCCGTTGGCGGCAGAGAGCACGGTGTATCCCTGGGCGCTGAGGCGCGCGGCAATGGCCTCACGCAGGACTTGCTCGTCTTCGACCAGCAGGACCAAGCCAAGTTCCGGGTGAAACGGAGTGCCGTCTGCCGGCTCTGCTGAGGCGGCAGCTGTGTTCTGGCAGCGCGGAAGATAAACGCGGAAGGTTGCTCCCGTGCCGGGAGCACTCTCAAGACGAATATATCCGCCGGATTGCTGGACGATGCCGTAGACGGTTGAGAGCCCCAAGCCGGTTCCCTTGCCGAGCGGCTTGGTGGTGAAGAAGGGTTCAAAGAGCTTCTCCTGCAACTCAAGGGGAATTCCGACTCCCGTATCCGTGACACAGAGTTCGACAAAGCCCTCATCGACCTGATAGTTCCGGCTGGTTAGAGTGAGGGTTCCGCCGTTGGGCATGGCATCGCGCGAGTTGAGGCAGAGGTTGATGATGACCTGAACGATCTGATCGGCGTCAGCCTTGGTTTGCCAGAGATGGGGAGAAAGATCGCACTTGAGCTCGATGTTTTCGGCGATGAGGCGGCGAACCATGCTGCTGGTTTCCTGCAGGATACTGTTGCAGTCGATCACTTTGGGCGCGAATACCTGCTTGCGGCTGAAGGCCAGCAACTGGCGAGTCAGCGAGGAAGAACGCTGGGCGGCGAGCAGAATCTGATTGGTGTGCCTTTGGAGCGGGTCGCCTTCCGGAAGCTTGGAGGCGAGCAGCTCGGCACAGCTCATGATGACCATGAGCATGTTATTAAAGTCGTGGGCGACGCCGCCGGCGAGGCGTCCGACGGCATCCATTTTCTGAGACTGGTGCAACTCCTCCTGCAATTCCCTTTCAATGGTGACATCACGCTTGACGGCCACGTAGTTGACGATCTCATTGTCGGCGTTGACAACGGGCGAGATGGTGGCTTCCTCGGTGTAGAGGCGGCCGCTCTTGGCGCGGTTGATGAAGAGCCCGGTCCAGCTCTCGCCGGCGGTCAGGGTCTTCCAGAGGGCGGTGTAGAACTCCGGAGGGTGGTTGCCGCTCTTGAGTACACGGGGATTCAGCCCGATGGCTTCGATGCGGCTGTATCCGCTGATGCGTTCAAAGGCCGGATTCACATAGACGATGTGCGCGTCCACGTCAGTAATGACGATGGATTCGGCGGCCTGCTCGATGGCACGGATGAGGCGCGCGTTCTCCGCTTCCTGGCGTTTGCGCTGCGAGATATCACGGATGGTGACCTGGATGGAGCGATGGCCGTCATAGAGGTACGAGGAGGCAGCGATTTCGGCGTCCATGATCGAGCCATCGCGGCGGAGCAGGCGGGCCTCCCTGGAGGGAACCTGGATATTTTGCGCGTAGAGCCCCTGCAGTATTTGCGCAGCCGCTGGTTTGCGATCCGGAGCCACGAATTCAAGCAGGCTGTGATCCACGACATCCGTGGCATCGAATCCGAATATTTCGGTAGCGACACGGTTAACGAGGAGGATTTTTCCGAGACGCTCAACGACGATTGCGTTGGGAGAGTCTTCGACAAGGCTGCGGTAACGCCGATTGCTCTCCGCGAGGCCATTGTGAGCCTTGGCCAAAGATTCCACGGCAGAGTTCAGGGCGCTGGTGCGCTCATCGACCAGACGCTCCACTTTCAAGCTGCGGTCACGCGAACTCCACAGGTATGCCGCCATGCCGAACGTGATCAGCAATGAGAGTGCGAATCCCGGGTAGCTGTAGGTCTTTAGCACGGGAAAAGCGCCGGGCAGCGGCGAGGCGGTAAGCCGCCATGGACGGCCTGCAACCGAAATGGTGCGATATTGGGTGAAGGCGGAAATGGGCTGCGGCTTGCCGGCCGCCGAGGGATAAAGCTGCTGCTCCGAGGCGTCGGCTGCAAGATCAGAGAGGGTGAGATCGACGCCGGATTCCGCGCCGTGCTTTTCGACCACGGAGCCGACGCGAAGGACGCCGAGAGCAAATCCCGTCAACTCTCGATTGGCTCCTGCACCGTGAAAGACCGGCTGAAAGATGAGAATTCCGTATTGGTTGCCGGTCTCCTGCACGAGGGTGATTCGCCTGGTGGCGATGGGCGATGCGGTGGATGCGGCCCGCTGCAACGCCTGAAGACGGCTGGGACTGGAAGCAACGTCATAGCCGACGGCGATTTCATTGCCTTCAAAAGGCTGCACGTAAAGGACCGGGAAGTATTCGGGCCTGTCGGTGGCGCGAATCATCTTGCCCTGTTGCAAGCGATCACGAATTTCAAAGCCGGGAGATGCTGCGGCGCTGGCCCGTTCAAATTGGGAGCGCTCGGGGAGGGTTACGCGCGGCACCCATTCGAGAGCTTTGATACCGGCGTCGTGACCGAAATATATGGGACTTGCGAAGCTATCAAACGTGGAGTGAGTGACCGGGTAAGTGGATTGGCAGAAAGCTCCAAGGGCCGTGACTTTGCCGACGGTCAACTCCATGTCTGACTGGAGACCGTCAAAACGCTCATGAGCGGCGCGCTCAAAGGCAGACTTGACCTTCTCCGTCTCAAGAGAGCTGAGGGTGTGGAAGACGAGAACAGAGATGAAGATTCCCGCGCACAGCACGGCGATTACCGGACGATTTCGCATCGACGACCGGAGCCACTGTTTAATGAACAACTCATCTCCTGATGGAAGCCGACGCGTATCTCAGAATACGCGCTGACCGCCGTATTGATGCGGATGCGACCCAAATGAAACTATGCGTTTCCGGAAAGGAAATTCTCTCCTGTTTCGGAAGTCTTGCCTATGGGCAAACACCGTAGACGCGGCTTACGAAGGTAACTTGCGCCTTGAGAGTAATGTTGCCTAGACGACGCTGAGCGGCTCGGCGGTGGACGAAGCGGCCCGGCGCACGATGGCATCGATGAGTCCGGGAACGGTGTACAGGGTTGCCTGTATGTCCACACTGAGCTGAGATTGACGCAAAGCTTCTGCGGTCACAGGGCCGATGGAGGCATTGAGCACTCCTTCCACGAGGCGGGAACGTCCGGAACGAATGCCGAGCAACGCAATGTAGTTTTTCACCGTGGAGGCACTGGTGAAGGTGATGGCGTGAGGACGGCGCTGAGGGTCGCGCAGGACGGCACGCAGTTCAACGCGTGAAGACTGCGGGAGCACGGTCTCATAGGCCTCGGCGACGTCGAGAAAGGCTCCCATGCGGCGCAACTCGCGGGGAATGACGTCACGCGCGATTTTGGCGCGGCAGAGCAGAACGCGCTTGCCGCGAATCTTGTCAGAGAGAGCTTCGACGACGGCTTCGGCGAGGTATTCACGGGGAGTGATCGCAACCTTCAGGCCCTCGCGCTCGATGGCCGAACGGGTGGCCGATCCGATGGCGACGATGTTGACATGAGCCAGCACACGCTTGGGAATGTTGAGCAGCGCCATACGTTCAAACATGGCGCGCACGCCGTTTACGCTGGTGAGAATGAGCCACTCGTATTCGGCGACGAGCTTGAGAGATTCATCGAGCGTTTTATAGGAGCGGGGAGGACGGATTTCGATAAACGGAATCTCGCAGACCTCGGCTCCGAGCTCGCGAAGGCCGACGGAGAGCGCTCCGGCCTGGCCACGCGCACGCGAGACAAGGATGCGCCAACCCGCAAGCGGGGCTTTGACTCCGATTTGTTCTCTTTGATCCATGAGAGCAGATCCGGGGAGCTATTTGGACGTGGCAGCGTTCTCGCTGTACACGTCCTGGAGAATCTTGTCTCCGCCGCGTTGGAGAATCCTGTTTCCGAGGCGCTGGCCGAGTTCAAGAGGATCAGTGCCGGTTCCGATTTCGCGCAGCAACTCGCTGCCGTCAGGACGGGCGCAGATTGCGGTGAGGTTGATCTCTCCGTTGGAGACCACGGCATAGGCGCCGATGGGAACCTGGCACCCGCCGCCAAGCTGGTTGAGCAGGGCGCGCTCACAGACAGTTGCGAGGCGGGAAGGCTCATCGTTGAGGAAGGCAAGATGCTCTCGCATGACGGAATCGCCGAGGCGGATTTCAATGCCGAGGGCACCTTGTCCGGCAGCTGAGCACATGATCTCAGGCTCGATGATTTCCTTGATGTGCTGGGTCTTGCCGAGGCGCTTCAATCCGGCGGCGGCGAGAATCACGGCATCGTACGCGCCCTCTTCGAGCTTGCGGACGCGGGTGTCAACGTTGCCGCGCAGGGGAAAAATCTCAAGGTCTGGACGGAACTGCTTGAGCTGGGCCTGACGGCGCAGGCTGCTGGTGCCAACGTTCGCGCCATGCGGCAGCTCTTTTACGCTGTTGTACTTGATGGAAAGAAAAGCGTCGCGAGGATCGACACGCTCGGTGATGGCAGCAATCTCAAAAGGTCCGGCGAGCGCGGTAGGGAGATCCTTGAGGCTGTGCACGGCGAGATCGACGCGGCCTTCGGCAAGCGCCTCCTCAATCTCCTTGGTGAACATTCCCTTGGTGCCAACCTTGGCGAGCGCTACATCCTGAATCTTGTCGCCCGTGGTTTTGATGATTTCGAGCTCAACCTGATGCCCCTTTTCGCGGAGCAGGGCGGAGATGTGATGCGCCTGCCAGAGGGCAAGCTGAGAACCACGAGATCCGATGCGAAGCAAAGCCATTCAACTTCCTTTACTATTTCTGATTTTGATTTACCAGCGACGGTGATTCCGGAGCGGCAGCGATCTGCTTGCGCTCAGTTGACGGAGCGGACAGAGACGATGCGGCGGGCGGTTCAGGATTGGGCTCGTCAAGTTGCAGATTAAAGAGCTTGCGTACGACGTCAACGACGGTAGTGGACTCGGGATCACGCGCCGCCGACTTCAGAGTGGTGATGGGCGTGTGCATGATCTTGTTGATGATGCCACGAGTGAGTGCCTCGACGGCCATCTCCTGCTCAGGGGTAAGAACTCCGAGACGGCCACGGACGCGATCCAACTCGGCCTGGCGCAGGGTTTCGAGATGCTGCTGAAGGCTGACGATGGTGGGAACGACTTCCGCGCTCTGGAGGCGCTGCTCGAACTTGCGCACCTCTTCTTCAACAATGACCTCGGCGCGAACGGCCTCTTTGCGGCGGTCTCCGATGTGCGAATGCACGACCTGCTGAAGATCATCGATGTTGTAAACGAAGATTCCATCAAGATCGTTGAGGCCGGGATCAATGTCACGCGGCACCGCAATGTCAATGAAGAACATGGGGCGGTTCTTGCGAGCCTGGAGGAACTTTTCTCCGTGCTCTTTGCGGAAGATGGCGTGGGGGGCTCCGGTGGAGCTGATGATGATGTCAGCCCAGGGAGCCGTGTCATAGAGGCGCTCAAAGGGGATGGCTTCGCCATCGAATTTTTCCGCGAGGGCGACGGCACGATCGAATGTGCGGTTGCCAACGTAGATCTTCCTGGCTCCGTGGGCGATGAGATGGCGGGCAGCGAGTTCGCACATTTTTCCGGCGCCGACGAGGTAAACGGATTTGCCGGTCAGGCTGCCGAAGATCTTCTCCGCGAGCTCCACGGCAACGGATGCGATGGAGACGGAGGAGCTGGCGATGGTGGTTTCATTGCGAACCTTCTTGGCGACGGCAAAGGCTCGGGTCAAAAGCTGATCGAGCTGCGAGTTCACCGTGCCCAAGGCTCGGGCAGTGGCGTAGGCTTCCTTCACCTGTCCGAGAATCTGCGATTCGCCGACGACCATGGAATCGAGACTGGAGGCCACGCGGAAGACGTGCTTTACGGCCTCAAGCTGCTGATGCTCGAAAATGTACTGCTCAAATTCTCCGGCGGTGAAGCCGAAGTAATCACGCACGAACTTCTGCAGATCGCAATGGCCGTTGGTGGAGCGGGCGAAGATCTCCACGCGATTGCAGGTGGAGACGATCATTCCCTCTTCGATGCCTTCGGTGGCGGTGAGCTTGGCGAGCGCGTCCGGCAGACGCGACTCGGAGATGGCAAAGCGCTCACGCACTTCCACCGGCGCCGTTTTGTGATTGACACCTAGCACGAAAAAATTCATGGGGCGATGAACCTATGGAGTTTGCTCATGTAGTTCGCACCCCACGCGCAGACGGAGACGATGAATCCAAAACTGGCGAGATAGGCGGCTTTTCTGCCGCGCCATCCGGCGCTCCAGCGCGTGTACAAAAGCGTGAGATAAATACCCCACATCAGAAGCGAGAGCAACACCTTGGGATCTGTGACAAAGGTAGCACCGTAACGCTCCTGGGCAACGACGGCCCCGGCCAGCAGACCGATGGTCATGAATGGGAAGCCCAGCAGTAAAGCCTTGTAGCCCAGCTCGTCAACCTCTTGCAGGGCAGGCATTCTGGCTGCCCAGGCAGAGGCCTGTTTGAGCTTGAGCTGACGCGCCAACACAAGGTAGAGCAGGCTGGAAACGAAGCTCAGGAAGAGCATGGCGTAGCCAAAGATCAAGGTGCAGACGTGGAAGAAGATCCAGCCGCCAAAGATGGACGAGGTGGTGATGGAAACCTGATGGTCTGAAAGTGCTGAAGCGAATGTAAGAATGAAAATGAGCGGGAAAATAAGTGCTGCCGGCGAAGCCGTCTTATAGCGCAGATACATTGAGGTAAAGACCAGAGCAATGATCAGGGCAAGAGCGGATTCGGCGTGGCGAATGGTGAGGAGTTCGGCGTAGCCATGAAGGCCCGCGGTTTCTACAAGCGATACGAAATGGAAGACCATGCCCAGACCGACCGCCGGTGCGGCGATTCGTCCTGAACGCTCTCCCCGCTGCCGAAGCATGAGGATGGCATGGATCAGACCTACTCCGTACAACACGGTTGCAACTCGAAGCCAGAGCAAAGGCATAAAAAAGGAGTCCCGACCAACCTCTCACAACTGACGGAAAACGAGGCAAGGACATGGTGATTATACAAAGCCTCCGGGTTGTCCTAAGTGTAACTGTCACTTTGACGTGTGACGTGCGTCACAACGCTATCACCAAAGTCACATTGGATCGCAAGGTTTACGGGCCAAAGAAAGGTTGGAATCTGCGATTTAGCGACAATATTCGAGCTACGGAAATTCTGCCATGTGCTCGTCTTCAAGGTTACCGGGGTACTGCGAAAACAGGAGATGGAGAGCTGGGAAAGCTGGTTTGTAATTCCCGAATGCGGGTGCTAGCATGAATCCCCTAAGTGTTCACAGGAGGCGATCATGGCTGATGAAAGCTGCGGCTGCAGTGGTGGCGGCGGTATCTTATGGTTTCTAGCAGGGCTTGGGATTGGCGCAGCGGTGGGCGTGCTTTATGCACCGAAGCCTGGTAAAGACACTCGCGACTCGATCCTTTCAGCGGCGGAAGAGAGCCGCGACGTGGTGCAGGAGCGCGCGCGCAAGTACAAGGAACAGGCACAACAGTGGGCAGATCGCGGCAAGGACGTGCTCTCCCAGCAGAAAGACAACATTCGTTCGGCGTTTGAAGCCGGCCGTCAGGCATATAAGGAAGCGAGCGAGCAGGATCCGATTCCCGAGCCGGGCACTCCTAACCTGTAAATTCCAATGAATTCGCTCACAGGGCCATCGAAAAGGATGGCCCTGTGAGCGAATGGACGGGTGATTATGAATGAGCAATCCTTACTCATCGCGTTTGTGGCGGTGACGTCGGTTGCAGTGGTACTACAAACCCTGATCCTGGCGGGAATGTACGTTTCGACGCGCAAGATGAGCCAGCGCATGGAAGCGCTCTCCACAAAGATGGAAGAGCAGGTGCTGCCGCTGGTGGAGAAGGTTCGCGTGGTGGTGGATGAGAGCGCGCCGCAGATCCAGACGGTGATCAGCAACCTGGCTCAGACGTCAGAGCTGGTGCGGACGCAGGCCGGACAGATTAACGAAGCGGTGACCGAAATTGTGGGCATTGCACGGACCCAGGCCGGAAACGCAGGCATCCTGGCCGAGCGCACGATGCAGCGGGTGGATTATGCGGCGGAAGTAGTGCAGCACACCGTCACGTCTCCGGTGCGACATGTTTCGGCGCTGTTGGAAGGTGTGATGGCGGGACTCGGCGAGTTTGTGGGCGGCCGCAAGGTGCGTCGGGCAAAGGCAGTTCCGAGCGACGAGATGTTCATCTAGGAAAATTGGAAATTCGAGATTACGAACGATGGAGCGGAGGGTTGAAAACCTCCGCTCTTTTTCTTGCAACTGTAAGTGGCGTTTTATTATGTGCATCTTGCTTGATATTTCCTTAAGTTACGGTTGAAGTCTTCTGAAAGTAAACTCGGCTGGGGAAACCCGCTCTAAGCGGTGATCATCGAAGCTCCTTGCGTGAAGACGCGGGAGGTGTAGCCGTGTACGACATGAAGAATCTCACAAAACTGAAGCGTCTGGAAGCGGGCGCGCCAGAGGCTTTGAAGGCGTTCTGGGCGTTCGACAAAGCTGCCATGGCTCCGGGGGCGATTCCGGGCAAGTACAAGGAAATGATGGCTCTGGCTGTGGCGTTTACGACACAGTGTCCGTACTGCATTGAGATACACGCGGAGAAGGCGCGCGGCGCGGGTGTTACGGAGCAGGAGATTGCAGAGGTTGTGTCGGTGGCGGCCGCTCTGCGGGCGGGAGCGGCGATTACGCACGGGACACACGCTCTGAAGGAGTGAGCTTTCGAAGCTGGCGGGTTGCCGCGAACGCTTCCCGTCCATCAACTAATACAAAACTATGACCTAGGTATTGTGCGGAATGCTGGAATAATTGCGGCATGACTTTGCATCCGGTAGTAATTCAGGGCGGCATGGGCGCGGGCGTTTCGAACTGGCGGCTGGCGAGGGCTGTCTCCCTCACTGGGCAGCTTGGGGTGGTATCCAGCGTGGCGTTGGACACGATTGTGTCACGGCGTCTGCAGGATGGCGACCCGGGCGGCCATATGCGCCGCGGCCTTGCAAAGTTTCCCTACCCTGCGATGGCCCAGCGGATTCTGGACAAGCACTTTGTTGAGGGCGGACGCAAGGCAGGCGCTCCGTACAAGCTGGTTCCGATGCTCTCGCGAGTGAATTCGCGCGAAACCACAGAGTTGCTGGTGGTCTCCAACTTTGTTGAAGTGATTCTGGCTCGCGAGGGTCACTCACACCCCGTGGGGATCAACTGCATGGAAAAGCTGCAGCTCCCCCTGCTGGCTTCGCTGTACGGCGCCATGCTGGCCGGAGCCGGATACATCCTGATGGGCGCGGGAATTCCGCTGAAGGTTCCAGGCGCGCTGGATGCGTTTGCCGCCGGAGAAGCGGCAAGCTATCCGCTCTCGGTAACTGGAGCGCAGGCTGAGGACGACTGCCTGATGCGCTTCGATCCGAAGGAATTTTTCGGGGAGGCGGCACCAGTGCTGCAGCGCCCCGTGTTTTTGGCAATCATCTCCTCCAATACGCTGGCGACCACGATGGTTCGCCGCGCCAACGGCAAGGTGGACGGATTTGTGATTGAAGGTCCGACGGCAGGCGGGCACAACGCTCCGCCGCGCGGCCAGATGGTTCTGAACGAAAAAGGCGAGTGCATTTACGGCGAGCGCGACCGGGTTGATCTGGACAAGATCGCGCAGACGGGTATTCCCTTCTGGCTGGCCGGAGGCTATGGAACTCCGGAAAAGGTTCGGGAGGCGCTGGAGCTTGGAGCGACGGGCGTGCAGGTGGGTACGGCGTTCGCGTTCTGCGAAGAGAGCGGGTTGCGCGAGGATTACAAGAGCGCGCTGCTGGCAAAGGTTCTGCGCGGCGAGTCCTCGGTGTTCACCGATCCGCTTTCGTCGCCGACGGGCTTTCCGTTCAAGGCGGCACAGTTGGAAGGAACCACCTCAGAGGCGGAGATTTTCGCGAATCGCAAGCGCGTGTGTGACATTGGAATTCTGCGCGAAGCGTATCGCACGGACAAGGGCACGATTGCTTATCGGTGTCCTTCAGAGCCGGAGAACGTTTACATCGCCAAGGGCGGCGTGTTTGAAGAAACGGTTGGACGCAAATGCCTGTGTAACTGCCTGCTGGCCGACATCGGGTTGCAGCAGATACAGAAAGACGGTAGCGAAGAGCCCGGCATGGTCACCACGGGAGACGACCTGGTGTGCATCAAGCAGTTCCTTGGCGATGCGGCGACGTACTCGGCGGCGGTGGTGGTGAAGTCGCTGACGAGTTTGCTGCCGGTGCAGGTTGCGGAGGCGGGTTCGGCTTCGCCTCGGGTGAGTGTGGCGGAAGCACAGCTCGCGTAAGTTCGGTAGAGAAAAACAAGGTCAAGAGCCCCACTTCTGCTAAAAGCGGCAGAAATGGGGCACCAGAGCGTGTGTCTAGGAGCCGATGAAGCGGGCGTAGAAGCTGCGGGCGACGCCGACATCGGTGGTGCCTTTGATGATTGCGCGTCCATCGGGAAACAGGGTCAGCTCGTAGGGCGAGCGCAGGAACTTCAAAACGTATTCGGTGTAACGAACCTCTCCGTACGGTGCCAGGCGGGTCTCCAAGTCAGAAAACTGAATAGGACGGTGGCGCTCATGGATCTGCACGGAGTTGCGTCCGCAGAGCGAGATGTGCGCGTGGGCGCGTCCGGCAAGGTAGGCGAAGGTGCGCTGCCGACAGACGCTGCAATCGGCGCGCGGATGGTCGGCGCGAATCTCAGAGCGGTCGTTATACCAGGCGTCAAATGAGAGCAGCGTGCGGCGCATCCGGGAGCGCGCGCCGACGAGGAACTTCATTGCCTCGGTGACCGAGGCGGAGGCGATGAGGTTGACGGCGGAGTTGAGGATGCCTCCGGTATCACAGGTTTCGGTGGCTCCGGTTGGCGACTGCGGAAAGACGCAGGCAAGACATGAGGTCTCACCGGGGAGAATGTTCATGGTGACGCCGTAGCTGCCGACGGCGGCGGTGTAAATCCACGCGCGATTTTCACGCACGGCGTAATCGTTGAGCAGGTAGCGAGTTTCAAAGTTGTCGGTACCGTCGAGGATGAGGTCGGTCTCTTCCAGCAGGTCTTCGCAGTTGCCGGGGGTGAGGTCTTCGACGTGGGCCTCGACGGTGACGGAGGAGTTGATCTGCTGGAGTTTGCGGCGAGCAGCGATGGCTTTGGGAAGCGACTCGGCGGAATCCTGCTCGTCAAAAAGAACCTGCCGCTGCAAGTTGCTGGGCTCAATGTAGTCGCGGTCAATGATGCGGACGTAACCAACTCCGGCGCGCACCAGCAAGGAGCTTAGAACTGAGCCTGTGGCTCCGCAACCTACGATGACAATGCGCGAGCTTTCGAGTTTTCGCTGGCCTTCGGGGCCGATGCCGGGGAAAAGAACCTGCCGCGAATAGCGCTCGGACGTCTTCAGCATGTCTCCATGATATACGCGAAAGGCTGTGCGAAGCGGGGCGGAGCGATGAAGGCTAATCGCGCTTGATCAGCCGGAACCATGGGTTTTTGGCACATTCCTCATCATGCTTCTGATTGGCGGCCTTCCAGTCGGCCATTCGGAGCGGACGCTTGTCTGTGAGGGTCAGGATCTTCTCGAGCAGCTCGATCTCGTCGATGATCTTCTCAGGTTCCATATAAACGAAAACAGAAGCCACTCAGAATGGCAAGGCTGAGTGGCCGTCGCGTTCCATACGAATACACCTAAAACAGTTCTGACTCAATGGGCCGTCGGGAATGGGACGGGGGCCGGACGACGTAAGTCATACATATCATTGCTTGCGCCATGTCATTTCGATATGCACGGGCATTTCATTTTTCACCGGCATGGTTAACAGACTGGGCGGGTCGATCTTGAAGTCAGAGAGCGTTGCCGGAATGGTTCCCGTCAGCCGGGTTTCGTTTCCCTGGGTGACAAGATGGAGCGCGACCTGTTTGTACTGGACGGTCTGTCCGGCAAACTGAATTTCCAGATCGGCATGGATGTCGGCGGATGCTGCTTCCGGCACCTGGGTACGCACGGTGACCATTGGGAACTGTGCACCACGCGTCACCTGAATCATGTGAAGGTCACGGTTGCTATCGCCGGAATCGAAAGTTTTCACCGGCACGGCAATGAGGAAGTCGCATTGTCCCTGGTGGCAGACACCTTTGCCTCTGGCCGCGTGGCTGACGCCATCAATCTGATGAAGCGGGTGGGAGACGTGGTAGGAGAGCGTGGACTGCTGGAGAGTCCATTGAGCATCTGCCGCAGTGGCAAGACGGGGAGATGCGAGCAGAAGGAGCGCCATCAAAATTCGTGCATTCATAGGAGGCCTCAAAATTTAAGCGACACAGACAGGATGGCGGCGCCGTAGGCTCCGGCGGTAACGATGGCTACGGGACCGTGGGCTGAGGCGATGCCATGGACCTTTTCGCCATTGCTTCTCTGAGAGTATGCCAAAGCTCCGAGAATGGGGGTGAGGATCATTCCGGGCCCGTGAATCCAGGCCAAGGCCTTGTGGAGACGGATCGGGCCGCGGGTTTCCGTGCCGGAAATCTTGGGCGCGCGGATGGCAAAGTAGGCGGTTGTGAAATACATTCCAGCGGTGGTTGAACCCAGAACCATGTGCATGTTGCGGTCAGCGCTGCTGGTGCTTTTTCCACCTGCTCCGGCAGAAGTGATGACGGTTGCGACGAGGGGAACGGCGGTGATTAATCCGAGACGCTGATGGGTCTTGAGCATGTGGGTTCGCTTATCAAGCAATGCCTGGTCGCGAGCGTTTCCCTGAGTCTGTTCCGGAGTGATGCCGAGATCTGAGAGGGAAGGTCTTTGAACGTTGCTGGATGGAGCATCTGGCAGATTCTGGGTGGAGGTTTGAGACTGCGATCCGGACTGGAGTGCGCTTGAGGAAACGCTTAACGCCGCGTTTACGGTTTGCACTTCCCTTCCCGTAAGCGTCACGCCGGAAACCTTTGGACTGAAGCCATCGGCGGAAATTGCAACCTCATACGCTCCCGGTGTGAGCTTGGTGACTTTGTAGGCTCCGGCTGAGTCGGCCTCGGAGGTGACGATTTCACCGGTATCCAGATTGTGTACCGATATCTTTGCGGCAGGGACGGTTTTCCCCGAAGGGTCAGTAACAATGCCCGACAGCGTGCATTCTGCAATCTGTGCGTGTAAGGGCGCAGCGATCAATAGAGGAAGAATCAAAATCGCGATGCCCAGAACGAGTTTCACCGCTTTTGCTTGCATAGGATTTCCTTTGAAGTAAATAAAACGAGACGGATGCGCGGTTAGATTCTACATCTCTCGGCAGAGATGCAGTGTGGATATTGCGAGAGGTCAGGGGCGGGGCGGCTACTTGAACCACAGAGACCACACGACATCGACCATGGTGTGGGTGATACTGGAGGCGAGCAGTTGGCGGCGGGCACGCCAGGCGCGTCCGTAGAAGACTCCGGCGACGGCGGCGATGATGACGTAACGCCAGTTGAAGGCGGCACCTTTATGGAAATGCGAGAGTCCGAACAACATGCTGGCGACGGCGAGGGCCCGGATGCGTCCCAGGTGCGGCTCCAAGAGGTTCTGCAAAAGGCCGCGAAAGAAGAGTTCTTCGGGGACGGCGGTGAGCAGGAAGGTAACGAGCACTCCGGCGGCGATGTGCGCGGCGGAATGCGTCCTTGGATGGAAGCTGATGAAGTGGAGCGCGAAGCCGAGTCCGAAGGCAAATGGAAGGAAGTAGAGCCACTCGCGTGCTCCGATGCGGAAGGCTTCTACGCTTGGACGGAAGGAGTAACCCGCGCCCTGGATGCCTCTGACCACGAGATAGAGATAAAGCGCGACGTCGCAGAGGTAAAGCTTGGGCAGGCTGCCGAGTCCGGGATGAGGCCACGCACCGCTGAACAGACGAAGTTCGAGGGTGAGGGCCAAGGCGAGCAGCACGATGGCATCCTGCCAGAGCAGTTTCTGATCTTTGGGAGCGAATTCAAGGATTGCAGAGAGGGCTACGGGCATTAAGGAAAGTGCAACGGCGAAGCGCCACTCGAACTCGTGCATGGGCAGGGCGTAGAGAAGATATGGAATTACTAGCAGAGCCGGGGCTGCGATCCGAGACAGCGAGGTGTGCAGAAGTGCCTGCAAGTGCGATCCGGCACCGAAGGCGAAGAACCAGAGCGGCGCGAGAAGCAAGGCGAATCCGGCAAAGGCCGGAGCGAGCGGGCCGGAGAGCATGTGGGCCAGCGGAAGGGAGTGGAGTTCCAGCCAGAAGGCCGCGAGCAGCAACGAGAAGATGCTGAGAATCAGAAGACGGCGGGGCGAGTGCGCCATGGCCTCATTCATGGCGGCCTCCGGCGGCGTTATCCGGACGAAGTGCAGGCGTAGCGGTTGCCAGAGGCACCAGGGCTTGAGCACGAGGGGAATGGGCGTGATAGTTGAGATATCCGAGCCCGACCCGCATATTGCCGTGAATGGTTGCGGGCACGCAGTCGGCAAGAGTCGCGCCAAGAATGAAGTGGATGGCAGCAACCGCGATCAGGCTGCGATAGCGCAGGTAGAGCCAGCAGGAGGTTACTCCCCACAACACGGTGACTGCCGTGAGCAAGGGGTTGGGCACATGCGCCAGCGCAAAGAGCAAGGCAGCCATGAGAACGGCCGGCCTGGGTTTGCGGAAAAGGACGAGAAGACGCGTCATAAGGAATTGCTGAAGGATGATCTGCTGGAGTACCGACCACAGCATGTAGCCCATCATGGGCGCGCGGCCAGCGACCGGACCGGAGTGGAAGTGGAGCGTGCCGAGATAGGCGGCAAGCATCACCGTACATGCAGAAAGTGCCAACGCAATGGCAACCGCCCATGAGCAACGCCACAGGGCGCGAATTCCGAGACCGCTGCTTTCCTCGGCTTGTCCGTCGAGCAGCATCACTCCGAAGATCCAGAAGGCCGCGGCTAATCCGACATAGTGCCGGAAGGAATGCGGAGACCAGACAGTAATGAGAATGAGCGTGTAACCGAGCGTTGCCTCAATGGCGGCGCGGACGGCACGAGATCTACTGTCAAAAGCCGGTGAGACGATAGCTGCCACCACGAACCTCAGACGACCCATCATGAGCCGTACAGCTCAGATGACAAAAGAAGGTACAAAGCTGTAATTCGAATTCGAGAAAGTTGGGACGGTGGGAAAGGTGGAGCGGACAGAAGAGCCGATGAGGGAGAGGTTCTTGATTCCCACCTTAGCGCCGCAAAGCATGGCGCGAAGGTGGGGCACCTGCGATCTTTCAAGAGGTTGTCCATTCGATCGAAAACGGAGAAGCTGATTGTGACGAGCAATAGTTTCCCGAGGACGACCGAATGGACATCCACAAGAATGCCCGGCTTATCGAGAAAACAAAGGTCAACAGCCCCACTTCTGCTAAAAGCAGAAGTGGGGCACCAGTGCGTCGGCGCGAACCTTGCGCTAGGTTTTCAGGCGATAGTAGGCGCT
>Ga0302320_10001922_pt1 | contig 49504 bp, 29 predicted proteins | sample Bog_T0_3_FD_202130 | JGI IMG/M metagenome (GOLD analysis project Ga0302320, IMG submission 202130) | Peat permafrost microbial communities from Stordalen Mire near Abisko, Sweden - Bog_T0_3 | ecosystem: Environmental > Terrestrial > Soil > Wetlands > Peat | place: Sweden: Abisko, Stordalen Mire... | reverse complement strand
TTCGTCGCTGACTTCCCAGATTGTGGGAAGCTGTTTAACTTGCTTCTTTTGCCTGGCCATCCGTGGCTCCTTTCCTGGGGTCGCGGATGATTATCGGCAGAAAAAGCCCCCTTTTGAGATAATTTCTTAGTGGTACCCTTTTCACCAGTTTAGGAGCATTGGATTATGTTCCAAGCCCATTGGAAGAAGCTTTTGGCGATTGGGTTTGTCGCTTTGATCGTGCTGGCTGCCGTTCAAGGCGATGCGCAGGCGTGGTGGGGCCGTGGCCGTTGCTGCGGCTATGGTGGCTGGGGCGGCTGCAGCAGTTGCGGTTGCAGTAGCTGCGGAATCAGCAGTTGCGGTTGCAGCAGTTGCGGAATCAGCAGTTGCGGTTGCAGTAGCTGCGGTTCGTGCGCTACCAGCTTCTATGCGCCCGCATGTAGTTCGTGCGGCTTTGCGAGCTACGCCGCGCCTGCTTACTACTCGGCCGCGTACACGCCCATGTATTACACGGCTTCGTACGCACCGACCTGCTCAAGCTGCCAATAACTCCCCGGGAGTTGCAGGCGATCGACGACACCCTTTCCGTGCCGGCAGCGGTACGCCCGCCTTGGGCCGCCGCTGCCGGCTTTTTTGTGGTATTCTTCACGCAGCGCCCCCATTTCTGCACCGGCTTGCCGGGCGAATCTCCCCCACGGTATAACGGAACAGGCTTAGGATCGCGCGTACGCGAGCGTGCGGTCCTCCAGGAGCCGCTCGATTCCAGAGATTACCGGGAGTAGCAACCATGCGGTGCAATGCGGTTTTCCTCCGGCCTGCTTGGATGGCCATCGTGGGCGTGGCGATGCTATTGTGCGGGCCGGTTCAGGCGGAGGAGCCTGCGCGGTCCGGCTGCTACGCGTCTTGGACCGCACACCGCGATGCGGCGCTCCGCGATGCGGCACTGGTGCGTTTCTACCGCTTCGAAGGGCTTCGCGAACCCGCGTCCTCGATCGATTCGACCGGAAAAGCGCCGGCCCTGCGATTCCAAGGCGTCACTACGCCGGGCCAACGCGCGGAGCATCTCCAATTGCTTCCCGGCCGCTGGCCGGAACTGACCGCCGTGAGGCTCGACCGGGGATGTCTGCTGGGCGAGCCGCTTAGCGGGACGGAAAAAGCGTTGACGGTGGAGATCTGGTTTCGTCAGCACGGGCCGGGCGCGTTGCGGGGCAATAACGGCGCGACCGACGGCACGCTGCTTTCGGTCGGCAACGGCTATTGGGACGGGTGGCGGCTCACGGTGGCCTACCCGGCCCGGGCGGTCGGCTTCGAGATCGGACGGCCCAAGCCCAATAGCTCGGTGGGAATTCATGGCGGACTGCTGGCCGACGGCGTTTGGAACCACCTGGCCGCCACGTGGGATGGGCACGAAATGCGGATCTATCTCAACGGCATGCTGGCCGGGCTGGGCGACTATGGCGGGCCTTACACCCGGCCCGCCCGAGGTGATGGGTTCCGCATCGGTTTTGCCGGATCCGGAATGGGCTCGCTGTCGCTGGACGTGGACGAGGTGGCCATCTATCGTCGCGCGCGGTCGGCGGAAGAGGTGCTCCAAAGCGCTTATTTCTACGCGCCGCTGGCGGAGCCCGTGGCGGCACAGTTCGTGGCCGCCGAAACGGAGTTGCGGCAGCGGAAATACGCGACCGCCGCGGCCCGCTACGATGCGGTTTTGCGCCAGCCCGATCTACACCCTGACTATCGCGGGCTGGCCCATCTTGGACACAGCCGTGCGCTCTGCGCGCAACAGCAGTTCGCCGCCGCGGCAGCCGAGTTGGGCCGATTGTGCGAGGATCGCGCGGTTGCCGAGCGACACCGCCAGGCGGCCCTGCTGCAGACGTGGTCGTTGGTGGAGAAGGCACCGGGCGACGCCTTGCCGCCGGGCGTGTATGCGAAACTGTTGAAGAAGCCCGATCTTTCCGCGAGCGATCAGCGGCTATTGCACCTCGATCTGGCTCGCAGTCTCGCTCACGCGGGCGACTATGTTGCGGCGGGGGAGGAATATCGCAAGCTGCTGCAATCGCCGCCGGCACCGCCGCGCGACGGCTGGGACCTGCGGCTGGAGTGGGCTCGTTTGCTGATCGAGGCCGGCGATGCGGTGGCGGCCCGCGCCCAGTACGCGCTCGTTGCCGCGGCCGGCGACGCGCCCGGACAGTACAAGAGCGACGCGCTGTTCTCGATCGCCGACAGCTACGTACGCGAGCGGGATTTCGCGGCGGCCAAGGCGGCGTTGGCGCGATTGTCGGCCATGGCTGACATTCCCCCGCACCACCGCGCCGAGGCGACCGAGCGGCTCCGGGAGATCGGCCGCCGCGAGGCGGGACTGCCGCCGGTCGACCCGGCGGAGCATCGCCTGGAACTTCCCCCCGCGCCGAAACCAGGACTGACGCTGTACGTAGCCGCCGACGGTTCCGACGCCGCTGCTGGCAGCGTGCGACAGCCATTTGCCACGCTGGAACGCGCCCGCGACGAGATCCGCGCGCGAAAGGCCCGGGGCGGTCTGCCGCAAGGCGGCGTGGCGGTTTGTCTGGGCGGGGGAGAATATCGGCGCGTGGGCAGCTTCCGGCTGACGGCGCAGGACTCGGGCACGCGGCAATCGCCGGTGGTGTACCGCGCTTGCGAAGGCGAAACGGCGCGGCTCAACGGCGGCGTCCGCTTAAGCGGCTTTCGCGCGGTCGACGATCCCGCGGTCCTGGCCCGGTTCGACCCCGGGGCCCGCGGCAAGATCGTGCAGGTGGATCTACGCGGTCAGGGCGTCCGCGACTTCGGCCAGGCGGCCGCCGACAACCAGCGGCCCGACCTCTACTGCAACGGCCGGCCGATGACCCTGGCCCGTTGGCCGAAGGACCGGTTCGTGAAGATGGGCGAAATGGTGGGCAACCGGCCTTTTGCGTATAACTCGGCGCGGACCGGCAATCGGGAAGGGAAGTTCGTCTACGAGGGCGACCATCCCAACCGCTGGCACGGCGAGCAGGACGTCTGGCTCTATGGCTATTGGGCCTGGGACTGGGCCGACGGCTATCAGCGGGTGGCATCGATCGACACCGCGCGGCACGTCATTTCTCTCGCGCCGCCCAACAGCCCCTACGGCTATCGTCAAGGGCAGCGTTACTATGCGATCAATCTGCTGTCGGAGCTCGACCAGCCCGGCGAGTGGTACCTCGATCGGCACGCGGGCGTTCTCTATTTCTACCCGCCCGTCGACCTGGGCCAGGCGACCGTGGAACTGTCGCTGGCCGACTCGCTGGTGACGCTCGAGGGCGCCGCGTGGGTGACGATTCAAGGTCTGACCCTGGAGCTGGGTCGTCGCGACGGCGTGGTGATTCGCGGCGGCGAGCACTGCCTGGTGGCCGGTTGCACGTTGCGGCGGCTGGGCGAAAACGGAGTGGTGATCCAGGGTGGAATTGATCACGGGGTGTTCGGCTGCGATCTGTATTGCTTGGGACGCGGTGGCACGCGGGTCGAGGGAGGCGACCGCAAGACGCTCACGCCCGGCCGGCACTTCGTGGAGAACTGCCACATCTACGACTTCTCCCGCATCTACCGCACCTACGCGCCGGCGGTGCACTTGGAAGGCTGCGGCAACCGCGTCGCCCATAACCTGTTCCACGACTCGCCGCACCAGGCCATGCGGATCGAAGGGAACGACCACCTCGTCGAGTTCAACGAGATCTCGAACGTGGTCTACGAGTCGGACGACCAGGGGGGCGTGGACATGTTTTACGACCCGGGCTATCGCGGCAACGTGTTTCGCTACAACTTCTGGCACCATATCGGCAGCGGATTGGCCTGCGGCCAGGCGGGCATTCGGCTCGACGACATCATTTGCGGGGTGCTGATCTACGGCAACGTGTTCTATCGCTGCTCGCACAGCGGCTTCGGCGGCGTACAGATCCATGGCGGCAAGGACAACATCGTCGACAACAATCTCTTCGTGGACTGCAAATACGCGGTGAGTTTTTCGCCCTGGCCGCGCGAGCGCTGGCAAAAGGCGTTGGAAAGCCCGGAGCAAGTGCGGCGGTTGCACCAGGTGGTGGACATCACGCGCCCCCCCTACAGCACCCGCTACCCGGAACTGGCGCGGCTCGATGAGGACCTCAACGTCAACAGCGTCTGGAGAAACGTGGCCATCGGCTGCGGGGAGTTTTTCCGCAATGACCGGGGGCGCCAGGATACGATGGACAATACGGTCGCGAGCCGGGACTGCCGCTCCGATGACGCCGGGAAGCTCGATTTCCGGGGCAAGGATGGCCCGCTGGCGCCGGATCGCCCCGGTTTTCGGCCGATTCCGCTGGAGCAAATCGGTCCTTATCCGCATCGGCTGCGGGCTTCCTGGCCGGTCGAGCGGCCGCAGCCACGGCCGGTGCCGGCGGACACGCCGTAGCATGCCGCCACGACGCGCAGGGTCGCGATTGGCATGTTTTGCGGCTGCGCCAACATGCCGACTCGCGGCTGCGCCGCGTGACGGCATGCCACCCACGGCCGGGAAACGGAATGATTGCCGTTCTACGGAGCGGGGGCCTTGTCTGGGTGCCGTTTTGCGGTATCGTTAAGGGGGTATCCGCCAATGTCGAAGGTCGGTCCAGGGAGCATAGAGCCATGACATTCATCCTCGTGGTCGACGACTCGGCCGTGGACCGTTGCCTCATTTCCGAGTTGCTGAAGAAGGAGCCAGGATGGACGGTCGAGATCGCCGAGCATGGCCTGGCGGCCATGGAAAAAATCGGCCAGGCGGTGCCGGACATCGTTTTGACCGATTTGCAGATGCCGCAAATGGACGGCCTGGATCTGGTCGCCACGGTCCACGCGGATTATCCCGGGCTGCCGGTGATCCTGATGACGGCCCATGGCAGCGAAACGCTGGCGGTGGAGGCCCTCAAGTCGGGCGCGGCCAGCTATGTTCCCAAGTCGCAATTGGCCGATATCCTCCGCAGCACGGTGCGGGAGGTGTTGGCCCTGACGGCCGCAAACCGCAGTCATGAGCGGCTCATCGAATCGCTCACCAGCACCGAATTCTGTTTCTCGCTGGAAAACGACGCTTCGCTGATCGACGCCGTGGTCGACCTGATTCAGCAAATGCTCTCCGGAGTGGGGCTCTGTGAACCGTCGCAGCGGCTGCAGTTGGGGGTCGTGCTCGACCAGGCGCTGCGCAATGCCATGTATCACGGCAACTTGGAGTTGAGCGTCGAGCAAATGCAGCAGGCCTGCGAAGAGCTGATCCAGGGCCGGGGGGCGCGGGTGATCGAAGAGCGCCGCCGTGAGATGCCCTATTGCCGGCGAAAGATCGCCGTCAACGTGCGGATTTCGCCCGACGAAGCCCGCTTCACGGTCCGCGATGAAGGGCCGGGCTTCGACGTTGCCGCCGTGCTGGCCCAGGATCATTCCGACGCCCTGGAGGGGACCGCCGGCCGCGGGCTGTTGCTGATGCGAACCTTCATGGACGAAGTGACCTTCAACGAGCGCGGCAACGAGGTCACGATGACCCGGCGGAAGCAGAACCATCGGGATTAGTCTCGGCCGTGGCGCGCCGTGGCGGGCGCATGGCGGGTGTGCGGGGGTCAGCGGGCGATCTTGTCGAAATCCGGCAGCAAGTGGCCATCGGCCCGGTTTCCCAGGTCTTGGAAAAGCGCCTGCTCGATTCCGTCGCCGAGAAAGCGGACGGCGCCGTCGCCGAAGAGGAAATTGGCCCCCTCGGGATGGCTGGATCCGAAGCCGCCCACGTACAAGGGCGAGAGTGGCGGAAGCGGCGGCTTGGCGATGGTCTGCCACTGGCGGCCGCGGAGGGGCGTGCCCGTATTGCGCAGCGTGGCGCGAGTGCCGCTGAGCCAGCCCAGGTCGCCGGGGCTGGTGTGTTTCTCGCCGACGAAGATGGTGTACATCGCGCCGTCGGGGATCTCCCGCGACGAGAGTCGGCTGTCGAGGAAGAACATGCCGTGATTGCCGCGGTCGATGGGGGCTTCCACGTCGTGATGGCAAGCCGCGTAGGTGCCGATGGAAATCGAGCCTTGCCGCAGTTCCCCGCAGTAGCTCGGGCAGATGAAGATGGACAGATCCATCGCCCGCACGGCGGCGTTCTTGGGATTGTCGGCCGTGAGCTTGAAGTCCACGTTCTTGTAAACCAGGGCCTGGTCGAGATGCGGCAGCAACTCGGCCAGCCAACCGATGGGAACGCCCACGGGTACGTCGCGCACCGGGCCTTGTGCGGCGCGCACGCCCGCGGGGAGCACCTCATGGGCCGTCTCGTAGCTCAGCAGCGCCAGCCCCAACTGGCTCAGCTTCTGCGTGCAGCTTGTCCGCCGCGCGGTCTCGCGGACGCTCGATACCGCGGGAAGCAACATGGCGATCAACATCCCGATGATCGTGATCACGACCAACAATTCCACCAGGGTAAATCCGCGACGCATGGTTGTGCTCCTAGGGCGACAAAGTCACCAGCGCCCGGCGGCTGGACTGCGCCCGGTCGTGAGGACGATCGGGATAAAGGGCCGTAACACGCACCTGCCGGGCGCCGGGACGCCCGGCCGGCGATTGCACCTCAATGGTCACCCGGCCGCCATGGGGGCCCCGCAAGGCCGCGGCCGGAATGGTCCACGTTTCGCCGCTGAAACTGCGATCGCGGGCCAGACGGGCCGCCGCCCGATCCAACCCCGCTTGGGCCAGCCACTGGGCCTGCTGCCGCCACTGCGCGCTTTCCAGGGCCTGGTGCTCCAACAGGGCCGAACGCAGCAGCCCGCCGAGCAGGGACGTGATCACCACCAGGCAGACCAAGGCGATCAACAGCCCTATTCCACGGCGCCGAGTGGCACGCCCAGAGCGCAGCGCTGGGCGTGGTTTTCCCGCCCGCCGCTTCTGCAACGTATTTCCGCGCGAACCGCAGGTGACCCTCAAAAAGTTCATGGCTGCGACTCCTCGATGGCCAGACTTGGGCGAGGAGCGACAATTGCTTCGATATTCCACTGCGGCCCGATCAGAGTGACACGGAGCCGGACCACGCCCGGCGCGACGGCCGGAAGCTCCAGCGCGGCCTGGGCGCCCGGCGGCAGCGCGAAAACATCGCGTTCGACGAGCCGCTCACGCTCGTACACGGTGCGCGCCACGCGGTCGCCCGGCAGCCGATACTCGATTCGCCGGCCGCTCGGGCCGCTCAGTCGGCAACCGCGGGGCGGTTCGCCCAGCGCCTGGCAACCCGTGGCCGCATGTACGTCGGCGCGGAAGCGTTCGGCCAGACGCGTATGAGTGGCGCGGCAGCGGCTCTCGCGGTCGACGCCGGACTGGTAACGGATCACCGTCAGCAATACCAGCAGGGCGACGCCGGCCAGGGTGGCGTCGACGAGCAGCACGACCAGCATTTCCATGAGCGTGAATCCACTTCGTCTCATGGCCGGCCCAATGGGATGGCATGCCGTCACGGCGCGTAGCGTCGGGTCGGCATGTTTTTCCGCGCGACGCCCATGCCTACCCGCGGCTTCGCCGCGTGAAGGCATGCCACCCAAGTGAGCGCGTATGCGGAAGTTATTCATGGCTCGGTCCATAGCGCCACGCCGCCAGACGCACGGCCAACGGCTCCCGGCCCGCCGCTTCGCGCCAGGCGACGGTGACCAGCACCTGCCGGGCAGCCGGCGGGCCGCCCTCGGGACGCAATTCGATCGACAGGGTTCCGCCGGGGAGCGCCTGCCGGGCATCGTCCGAAAGCGGCTCGTGCGCAACCGCGGCGGGCGTGAGCTGCGACCAAGGCCGGGCGGCGATTCGCTCCAGCAGATTGGCCGCTTCCTCCATCGCCACCTGGCGATGCCGCATCGCCAGACGCTGGGCGGCCGATGCCTCCAGCATTTGCGTGCTGACCACCACTAGGGTCGTCACCAGCGCGGCCGCGGCCAGCATTTCCAGCAGCAGGTAGCCGCGGTGCGCTCTGCGGGTTTTATGCGTCTCGGCAATCATGACCAACCCACGACGGCTCGAAGCAGTTGAAGGAGCGGACTATATAACCCGACCACGATCAGCAGCACCGCGAAACCAATCAACCCGATCGCCAGGGGAAAGGCCACTTGCATCCACGCCTGCACGCGATAACCCAGCCGGCGGCGGCTCCCGGCCGCCATCTCCCGCAAGGCCCAGGAGAGGTTGCCCACGCGCTGGGCCGCCTGCAATACGGCGGCCTCGGCGCGGGTGATCAGGCCATGCGCGTGGAGACTCTCGCACCACGCCCGCCCCGAGCGAATGTCGCCGGCCACACGCGTCAATCGGCGGCGGACCCAGCGCCGCGGATAACGCTGCGCCAGAAGCTCGATGGTCTGCGGCAGCGGGCGCTCGCAGCGCGTGGACAGAGCCAGCGCGTCGAGAATCGTCCCCGCATAGCGGCCGCGCATCACGCGGTTCATGCCCGGCAAGTTCCAGCGGACAAGGCCCAGGGCCCGCAGCAGGGTATACGCGGCGATCGTCAGGACGAGGCAAGCCGCCAGGGAAAAAGGCGGGTTGTGGGCAACGAGAAGCGACTTCGTCAGGTGTGGCAAGTTCGCGCCGTAGTCAGCGCAGATTTTGTAGTAGGCCGGTATGATCTTCAGGAGGACAAACGTGACGATGCACGCAAGGAACAGCACCACCGCCGAAAGGTACAGAACCTTGCCGGCCAACTGGCGCCAGATCAGTTCCTCCCACGAGGGCGGCCCCATCGCCTCGCGCAAAGCCGAGGCCAGCGCGGCCAATTCCTCGCCGAGGCGGATCTGCATGCGGGCTTCGGGAGGAAACAGGCCGCGCACGCCGTCCAGCGCGTCGGAGAGCGAGCGGCCTTCGGTGAGCAGCGCGGAGAGGCGGCGGGCCTTCCGCGTCGGAAAGGCGAATCCCTCGCCGGCAAAGGCCTGGACCGCGCCCGAGAGCGGCAGACCCCGCTCGGCGGCCACGGCCAACATCTCCAGCAGCATCCGGCGACGGGCCTGGCGAACTTCGCGGATCACGAAACCGATCACAATCAACGCCACCGGCCCGAGGACCATTCCCAACCCACAAACCGCCACCAATAGCACCCCCAGGGCCAAAACGACGCGCGCGGCCAGGAACGGCACACGGCCCCAGGAACGACGTTCACGCTTGTCCTCCAGATAGTCCAAGAGACGCCACAGCACGAGCAGGACGATCCCAGTCGGGAGCACCGCGAGCGCGGAGGGCATTGCGGCGGATTCGGCCAACAGAACGTAGGCGTTAGATATCATGAGGGTAATGTCAGCACAATGCACGAATAAGCGCCACCAGCGGCATTAAGAGCCCAGTGGCGAGGCCGCCCACCGAGAGCACGATCACGACGAAAACACAGGGGGGCAAAGCGGCTTCGAGCAGGCATATCTGGATCTCCACGCGGCGACGAAACATCTCGGCCACGGCCTGAAAGCTCTGCATCGCGGCCGGCGTCCCCTGGCTCCAATCGGCCAGCATGACCAGCGCGCGGGGAAACACGCGCTGCCGGGCCAGGCACTCGCCCAGCGGCGCGCCGGCCTCGATCTGCGCGGCCATACGGTAACAGGCGGCTGCCAGGTCGGGGGCTGCCAGGGCGCCGGCCGCGTATCGCAGGGCGGCCGGCAGCGGGATATTCTGCCCTAGAAAGAGGGCCATCAAGCGGCTGAACTGTTCCACTCCGGCCCAGCGCCACAGCGGGCCGAAGAGCGGAAAATGATAGGCCAGCCGCCGCGGCCACAGCGGCCGGCGGAGCTTCATCGCCAGGGCCAGCGACAGCGCGGCGAGCCCCATTGCCGCGGCCAAGCACCATACGCCGTAATCGAGCATCCACAGAACAAACAGCGTCGACTGGGGCCGCGTCATTTCGAAATCGGCAAGCATCCGGCCAAAATCGCGGAGTGCCCAGCTCATGCCCATCATCACTGCCAGCAGCCCGGCGAGCAGCAGCGCCGGGTAGGCGGCCGCCAGGCAGATCTGCCGCCGCCGATCGCGGCGCATCTGTTCGTGGGCCACGAACTCGGCCATGGTCTCCGCCAGACGCCCTTGGGTGGCAGCGGCCGAGAGCAGCCCGCGCAGATGGGCGGGGAACGCTCGGCCTTGCGCCTCGACGGCCGAGAGCAGCGGCTGGCCGGCCTCCAATCGGGCCGCCATGTCGTCGAGCGCGCGGGCCAGCCGGCCACGGCGCAGCTCGAGCCCCAACGCCCGCAGTCCCGGCGCCAAGGGGAGGCCGGCCTGGGCCAGCTCGGCCACCTGGGCGGTCAAGAGCGCGGATTCCGGGGAGGAAAGGACCATGGTCAGCGAATCGCGGTCAAATGATAGAGCAGGGAAATCCAGGGACAGAAAACCGCCAAAGCCAGCGTCAGGCAGACCCCGCCGCCAAGGACCACCGTGGCCAGCACCGGCAGGAAGATGCGCACGCAATGGGCCTGCCGCTCGAGCTGCCGGTGGTACGTCTCGGCGGCATGCCGCAGCGCCGCGGGCAAGGCGGAGCGCTGCTGTCCGAGCGTCATCAACCATGCCAACAAGGGCGGAAAGCCATGGGCCGTGCATCGAGTGCCGGGGGTGGCTTGTCCACTCGTGCTCGGGTCGGCACTGCTGGGCAAGCCGGCAGTGGCGCCCGCGCGGAGCGACTCGGCCCAGATTGCGGCGAGTCGAGCGATGCGCGGGTCCTGGGCCGCTTCGGCCGCCAGCCGCAAGGCCTCGTCCAACGGCACGCCGTGCTCGACCAACACTGCCAGCACTTCCGCAAAGGCGGTGACGGTCGAGAGCCTGAGCACGGAGCGACCCCAGGGCAGCCAACCCAACAGCATGCGCGCCCGCCGCGGCTGGGCCACGGTGGCGCGGCCGGAAGCGAACCACCACCAGCCGGCCGCCAGCAGGAGCGCCGCCGGCAGCGCGGGTCCCCAATAGCGGGCCCAGGCGCCCCAGCGTGCGATTCCGTCGAGGAACAGCGCTGCGTGAGTCGGTCCCGTAAGCTCCGCGACACCGGGGGCCAGCGCCGGAGCCACCTTGGCCGCGAAGACAGCTAGCAGCCCCCAGCCGATGATCAAAAGCAGCAGCGGATAGACCAGGCTGACGCTAATGGTGCGCCGCAAATCGGCCAATCGCCGGGCCGACTGGGCCACCGCCTCCAAGGCCGACGCCAATCGGCCCGAGCGGAGTCCGGCCGATACGACCGCACGATAGGCGGGGGGAATTCCCCAGCGTGAATCGTCGAGCACCTCGACCAGGGGCCGGCCCAGCCGCAACTGCTCGGCCACGCCCGTCGCCACTTGTCCCAGATGGCCCGGCAGTTCGCGGCCGAACTCGCCGAGGCCGAATTCCAAGGGGACCCCGGCCCGCACCAGCGCGCGGATCTCCTGGTTGAGGGCCAATAGCTCATCCAGCGTGATGCCGGTTAGGGACGGCGAAGAAGAATTGCTCACGTGGTTTGCCCGCCCGGTTGGTGAGGCACGCTCTGCGAACAGTCGTTGGGATAGCCGATTTCCGCCGGCTTGTCAATAACCTACTCGCCGTCGCGGGTCGCCTCGCCGAGCCCTAACACTCGCCGCACCTCGGCCGGACTGGTGGCGCCGGATTCGATCGCATGGCAGGCGCGTTGCCAGCGGGTGATCATCCCCGCGGCCGCGGCCAGGCGCTCCAAGCGGCCCGCGTCGGAGCGGCCGAGGATCGCGCGGCCCAACTCGGTTTGCCCAACGATCAGCATCTCGACCAACAGCAGCCGCCCGTGGTAGCCGGTGCCGCGGCAAGCCGTGCAGCCCTTGGGCAGGTGGAAGCGGCGGACGGGCAACCCCAGGGCCGCGGCCGGATCGTCGCCGAGCCGCGCGCAGCCGCACAATCGCCGCGCCAGCCGCTGGTGGATTACGGCCAACAGGCCACTGCGGAGCACGTAGGGCTCGATGCCCATGTCGGCCAGACGGCCCACCGCCTCGGCGGCGCTGCCGGCGTGGAAGGTGCTCAACAACAGGTGACCGGTGAGCGAGGCTTGCAGAGCGGCTTCGGCCGTGGCCCGGTCGCGGATCTCGCCCACCAGGATCACCTCCGGGTCCTGGCGCATGAGGAACCGCAAGCCCACGGCCAGGTCGATGCCCGCGGCGGGGTTCACCTGCGACTGGGCCACGCCGTCAAGCGGCACCTCGATGGGATCTTCCAACGAGACCAGGCTCCGCGGCGTCGGCCCCAGGGCCAATTCCCGCAGACAGGCGTAGACCGTGGTGGTCTTGCCACTGCCGGCCGGCCCGGTCACGAGAATCGCGCCGCCGGTCTCGGCCAGTAGCCGCTGGAACGCCCGGCGCACGTCGTCGGGCAGTCCCAGGTCGGCCAGATAGCGATATTGGCCGGCGCCGCCGAAGAACCGCACCACCGCCTTCTCGCCGTGGAGCGTGGGGAAGGTGCTCACGCGCATCTCGACGTCGCCGCCGCCGCCGCGAATCCGCCCTTCTTGGGGCACGTCGGTGCGATAGGTGAGCAACTCGGCCAGCACCTTGAGCCGGGCCACGACGTTGGCGGCCAGCAGCGCGGGCAAGCGAGTGACGGGCTGCAACACGCCGTCGATGCGCATGCGCACGTCGAGCCCTTCGACCGACGGCAGCAGGTGCAGGTCGCTGGCCCCGCACTCGCGCCCGGCGGCCAACACCAGATCCACCGCCTGCGAAGCGTACTGCGGATCCGCCGGCGCGAGCGCCGCCACCCGCTGCGGCAACCGATCGAAGAGCATTCCAGCCATGATGTTCCGCGGTTGAGGGGAAGCGATCAGTCTACTCGGCGGAAGGGCGGTTGGCAATCGAGGGCGATCTCCGCTTCGGAGAACGGAATTCACTGCGTTGCTTTTTCTTCGTCCGGTCGTGTAGGGTGGGTGCTTGCACCACGCGGCTAAATAGGATTATTCAGGCCGGAGTTACGCGGGCGCAGAATGCGTTGCCGAACACCTTGACGAAATATAGATTGCCGGCCATGGGTTGGTAATAGCGAGCAGACCGACCGCCGCTACGGTTCCGCCTGGGGATCGGTGGCCAAAATCCGATCGGCGCAATTGCCGGCGATCAACAGCGTTTGCCAGTCCTGGCCCAGCGAGGTCGGCATGGTAGACTTCTCTTCCGGGCGCGCCGGCGGCGACGCGAGGTTGGATGGCCAGATTACACCATGTGGCGATTCTGATTGGGACGTCGCACGGGTCTGGACGGGGCTGCTCCGGGGGGTCGCACGTTACGTACGGTTGCCAGGGCAAAGTCACTTCACTGCATCCACAGCAGCGGCGGCAGTTGCCGGCGCAACTGCCGCAGTTGCGCCTCTTGCCCGTCGCTAAAGTCGGCGGCATCGGCATATTCACTTCCCTGCCGATGGCAGCTTGTGCAATAGCTGTCGAGCACCTGCTGCACGAGATGGCCGTAGCGCAGCGGCCACGTCCCTTCCGGTCCGGGCAATGGTCTAATGCCGGTGCTTTCCGAGTCGTGTCGTACTGCTCAACGCGTTCTTTGACAACGCGACGGGCAGGCGATAAAGTAGGATCTACTGCACAGCCCGACATGTCACCTGGGAGGCCGATCGCAACGTGTACGACGTGAAGTCGATCCGCACCGGCGCGACCGCGTACGCGGCCGGGGATTTTGCCGCGCTCCAGAAGAACACCGCGCAGGACCATGCGTCGCGGTGCAACCACATCCAATTCCGAGTGCCTTTCGACGGCTCGATCGAGTCGCCGCCAATCGACCGCGGCATCGGCGCCGATTTGTCGCGGCTTCCCCGGCCCTGACACCATGGAAGTTGCGAGGTTGATGATGTCCATTAGGCAGTCCACGATGGGCACGGTTGCTCTCTTGCTGGCCGTAAGCACCCTGGTCCTCGGGGATGAAGTCTTATCCCCGGCGGGATCACGCCCGTATGAACTGGAGTGGGCCGGACGCAAAATCGACACCCGGCCGCCGCTGGTGGATTTTGAGAACCTCGACGGATGGACGGTCGAGAGTTCCAACGGCAAAGCCACGCTGACTCTCTCCAAGGAGCGGCCGCTGTGGGGCCAGCAGGCTGTCCGCTTCGTCTATCGCGGTTCGACCGCAGGACCGGGGGCGAGCTTTACGCTCCGCCCACCGCGTCCGATCACGCTCCGCTGCGCCTTCGACTCCGCAACGCTTTGGGTCTGGTCCGACCATTGGGCGTGGCATCGCGATAAGGGCCAACCGATCGCGCGAATGAGCGTTCTGCTGGCAACGCGCGGCGGACAGATCGTGGAGGTGCCGTTTTCCCGCGGCCTCGACTGGCCCGAGTGGTGGCTCTTGCACGCGCGTCTATCGTCGGCCCAACGCGAGGCGGTTGCACGGGGCGCGAGCCTGGCCGGCGTCCGCTTGTTCAATTGCCGGCTCGCCGAAGAAAAGACGATCTATCTCGACCACCTCGCGCTGTTCACCGCATCGGTATCGCCCGTTCGCTGCGCGGCGCAACCGCGGCCGGGAATTGCCTTGCCGCCGGGCCAGAACCTGGGCGTGCAGACCGCGGCGGAGCGGCTTCCCTTTCCCGCCCGCAGCGAAACGCTGCTGCCGGAGAACCGCGCCTCGGATTGCCGGACCGAACTCCGAAGAGACAGCCCGGACTACGTGTTTCGCTATCGCGGCAGCGACGGCAGGCTGGAGTACCACTATCGCCCCGCGAGCGGGACGCTCGGCGACGTATCCGCCAAATGGGAGGGCGCCGCGGGCGGCGCGATGCGTCCGTTGGCCGAGGGTGGCGTTCGTCTGGCGGTGGACCACGGCGTCGAGGGCCTGCTGAATTCGGGCGGAGTCTATTTACCTCGTCAACCCAAGGCCGTACCGCCTGAGAAGATTGAGCCGATTGCGTGCTCCCGGCAGGGCGACGCAGTCGTCTCGCGATGGCGCGTATCCCGCGGTCCCCAGTCGGCCGAGGTCACCTACACCTTGCGACTCTGGCAAAAGTCGCTGGTCGTCGACATCCAGTGCAGCGGCGGGGAGGTCGGCGAGGTCTGTCTCGGAGGCGTTGCCGGGGCCGACAACCCGCGACTGCTCAGCGTGCCCTTCTGGACGGGCGAGGACCTCGGCCCGGATCGCGGCCGGCCCGCCGTGCTCGTCACGGGACCACCGACGAGCCCGCTCTTCGCTTCGGTGTTTCTCGATCACACCCGCAGCGGGGCCTCGCAGCTCTATTTTCACTCGGCCCTCGAAGGAAACCGCGCTTTTTGCTCGGGCGGGTCGCGCTATCTTCCGCGAACCGACGGGCGTCGCAACAACTGCTTCGAGCGGGTCTTTCTGACGTGTTCGCCACGGCTGGAAGAAACGCTTCCGCGCGTGCCCAATCCTCCATCGCCATGGCGGGGGACGGCGGCCGAGTATCTCGTCGGCATTCACGGGGCTCAGGAGCGACAATCGGATTACGCCTGCTGGCGAAAGATAGCTCGCTACGGTATCCGCAAGGTCATTGTCCTGGATCACGAAACCGGATGGCGCGATCATGCCGAGAGCTTCACTTTTCGCACGGTCCCGGCTCCCGGCAAGGGCGGCGACGAAGGTCAGCGCGAATATGCCCGGCGGGTGAGGGAACTCGGTTTCCGCTACGGCGTCTACAACAACTACACCGACCTGGTTCCGCTCAATGCCCACTGGGACGAGGATCTCGTCTCGCGTACGCCGGACGGCCAGTGGCAGACGGCCTGGTTTCGTTGCTACGCACCCAAGCCGGCCCGCGTCGCGGCCCTCGAACTAGCGCTCACGCCGGTGATCCAAAAGAAGTTCGACCTCAATGCGGCCGTGCTGGACGTCCATACGGCGATCACGCCGTGGCGGCGGGTCGACTACGACGCGCGGATCCCCGGCGCCGGTACGATGTTGTCACAGTTTTACGCCTACGGCCAATTGATGCTCCACCAGCAGCACGTTTGGAACGGCCCGGTTTTCAGCGAGGGGGGCAATCACTGGTATTACACCGGCCTCGTTACCGGCAGTTTCGGCCAGGACCGCGGCTACGACCTGGTCGCCGATCCCTGGCTGGTCGATTTTGACCTGCTCCGCTTGCATCCGCTGGGCTGCGATGTCGGATTGGCCAGCGTCCGCGCGATGAGCGACTTCCCAGGCCGCGTGGCAAGCGAGGACGGCCTGGACCGTTTCCTTGCCGGCACCATCGCCTTCGGCCATATCGGCCACTTTCAAAACGGCCCGCACATCAGCTCGCACTTGTTACGAAGCTATTTCATGCTCCAGCAGCTCCAAGCGGCCTACGCCGCGGCCATGGTGGCAGAGATTCGCTACGCCAATGACCGCGGCGACTTGCTCGCAACCAGCGCCGCCGTGGCCACCGGCGCCTATCGTCGATCGCAACTTCAGATCCAATACGACAATGGCCTGATCGTTTGGGTCAACGGCAACAAAAGCGATGCCTGGAAGATCCCGTACGCCGAACTTCCTCCAGCCGGCTATTACGCGCGGAACAAAGCTGGAAGCTTGATCGTGTCGAGCGCCCTCATCGATGGCCGCCGTGCAGACTACGTCCACTCACCGGCCTATGACTACGTGGATGGCCGTGGACGCTGCCTGCAGACGCCCTGGGCCGCGTGCGATGGCCAACTGATGGTTCTCAAAGATGCCGATGGCTCGCGGGAAGTCCTTCCCTTCCAGGCGAAGCGGTTTTCTGTGGCGACCACCTCAGCGGCTTGCCGCGTGGTTGCGCTCGACGCTAATGGCGCGGAACTGGGACCGGCCCGGTCGGAATTGCGCGACGGCCTGTTGCAGATCCAGCCTGTTCCGGGCGCCGTCAGCTACCGCGTATTCAGTCCGGAAAGAAGACGTTAGTCGGTTTGCAACGCGGATCGGAACCCCCACCAATCGAGACGGTGCAGACGAGCAAGACCCAAGCCTACAGCGGGAAACACCCAAATCGCCGCAGCATAACAGGATCAAATGCCGAACCGCTTCACAAATCGATCGGCGGATTGGCAACGCAGCGCTCGATGGGGCGGCGAAGATTCCCGGTACCGGGTCGATCCGCCTCACCCATGGCGGGCCGGCGACGGGAGCGTCGCGTGGCTCGTTTCCGTCAAGAAGTTGTCTCATGATTTCGTTGGTTTATGGCAGGAGAAAGACATGATCGTCCCCCAAATGCGATACCCGGTAGTTGCGGCCTTGATCCTGTGGGTCTGTCTTTCGACCTGGGCGTCGGCCATCGAAAGCGATTTCCACGTGCGACCCGAAATGCTCGAGCCGGTGGGCCAGTACTACCAGGCCACGGTGCCCGACACTCTCGACCTGGCCGAACGGGCCCGGCTATCGGTGCATGGCCTGACCAGTTTTCTCAATGAAAAGAAGCATTACGAGCCCTACGGCCACGGGCTCTTCAACACCGATCCGCCTTTCCTGACCACCCGCTTTTGCCAAGGGAGGGATGGCGGGGGGGCGCCCAACTGGGGCAAGATCTCCGACGCCATCATCCTCACCCGCAGCATGTGCGGCAGCCGCGAGAACCTGGACATCGAGGCCGGGACCATCACGGGAATGATCCAGTACATCCGCGGCGGCAACACGGTACCCACGGCCCGGGTGATGATGTCGCTCATGTCGCTGTACCAACAGAGTCCCGATCCGAAGTTGTACGGCTTGATCAAGAAGCTGGCCGATAGCGAGCGGGACCGCCTGAAAATCAAGGGGGACTTCGCTTATTTCTTCGACATGCGGCAGCAGCCGGAAGACTTGCAGGACCGCAAGACCGGGGTCTGCGGCTGGGGTGCGGAACAAACGTACACACACGGCAGCGTGTTGCGGGCCCTTTCGCGCTGGACGGAGTGGAGCGGTGATCCGGAATACCGCCGGCTGGATGCCCAGTTGAAGAATTTCCTCATGCAAAAGGAGTTCTGGACGCCGGAGGCCGCGCCCAAGGCCGTCGTGGGCGACGAACACGGCCAATTCATGGGCCACATTCACGGCTACACCGCTTGCCTGATGGGCCTGCTCCGCTACGCCGAGGTGACCCATGACGCGCGGCTGATGGAATTCGTTCGCGAGGGGTATGAGTACCTGCGGAACTTCGGCATTGCCCGCATCGGCCTGTTCGGCGAGATGTGCGCCGCCGGCGATATGACCTACCTGGCCGTCCGGCTCAGCCGCCAGGGCGTGGGCGATTATTGGGAGGATGTCGATCAATATGTCCGCAACCAGTTGGCCGAAGGACAAGTGACCGAACTGGAAAAGCTGCAAAAGGCGGTCGCGGGTGGGCCTATGCTGACCCGCACCGATCCCCAATACCCCGTGCAGCCTGACCAGCCACAGGCCCCGATCAATCCCATCGAGGACACCACGCGCGACGTGTGCCAGCGGTTCGTCGGATGCTATTTGACCGACAATAGCTGGCCCACGTGCATCCCCCGGCAGCGCTTCTGGATGGTCATTTGCTGCCCGGGCAACGCCACCATGGGACTCTACGCCGCATGGGACAGCATCGTGGAATATCACCAAGGCGCAGCACAGGTCAACCTGTTGTTGAACCGCGCCTCGGAGTGGCTTGACGTCGACAGCTATCTGCCCTACGAAGGCAAAGTGGTCATTCGGAACAAGACCGCGCAGACGATCGCGGTCCGCATTCCGAGGTGGGTCGATCAGAAGGCCGTCCAGTGCCAGGTCAACCACCAGCCCACCTCGCCGTTCGGCGTGAACCGGTACCTGGTATTCTCCGACTTGAGGCCCCGGGACGAGATCACCGTCGCTTTTCCCATGGTCGAAACCAAGGAAAGCTACACCTTGAAGTGGAAGCGGTCGGGGTTCTGGCAGGAGTCGAACAATCCGGGCAGCCATTGGCAGCCCGAGGACCCGCCGCCGCGGTTTACCTTTACGCTCCGTGGCAATACGGTGGTGGACGTCGCGCCGCGCGAGCACAGCGAAGAATATCAACTCTACGAGCGGGACGCGATGAGGAAAAATACGGCGCCAATGCACCAGGTCACTCGCTTCGTCAGCGCCAAGCCTATCAAGTGGTAGGCCAGGTTGCGCGAGCCTTCGTTTCCGCTGGATCACATGAAGCGTCACATTGCGAGCGAAAAGAAATTCACTATTCTTGAGGGGGAAAGGGGCCACAGGCTTTCTTGAAAGCCTTCCCGCCACCCGAAGCCTCCATCGAGGGGGTCTGCCGTAGCGCTCGATCGCCGCCTTCAGGAAGGAGCCATACAGCGCTTTCTGCCCGTCTCCGGGCATGTCGAAACGCTCGACCAGCAACAGCAGCGCCAGCCCATTATTCGGATCCACCCACATCACGGGTCTTCGCGCGCCGCGGTGACCGAAGCTGCCCACGCTCGGACCCTCGTCGGCGCGGATCTTGACGAACCAGCCCAGTCCGTAGGCTTCCTGCGGATTCACGGGGACATTGCCGGTCTGGACGGACGTCATCTGCCGGATGGCCTGTTGCGAAAGATAGCGTTTCCCCCGATCGACGCCGCCATTGAGGAGCATCCGGCAGAACCTCCCCAGGTCGCTGGCCGTGGAGAACAAGCCGCCGGCGGGTTCGGCAAAATGGTGGGCATAATCCGGAATCTTGCCCATACCAAAATCGGATAACAGCTCAGGCGGCGCGGTCACGCCATGTCCGAGGCGTTCGATCAGGGCGGGGCTTAATTCCTTGTCCAGCTTGACCTCCTCCAATCCCGTCTTGTCGGCATTGAATCTGGCCGAGCGGGCCAATCGTTTCGCCTGTTTTGCGGTGGGCCAGAACGTCGTGTCGTTCATGCCCAGGGGGTCGAACAGCCGCTGTTGCATGAAGTCGGCATAGGGCAGGCCGCTGACCACCTCGATAATGCGTCCCCCCGTGTCGATACCGCAATTGTTATACTCGAACTTCGCGCCCGGTTCCTGCCGCAGCGGCCTGGCGGCATATTCGGCGACGTCGTCTTTCAATGACCAGGTCTGCTTGAGTGTCCGATCGCTGGCGAGAACCAGGCCGCTGGTGTGGCTCATAATCTCCTTGACGGTGATCGGATGCCGCGGCGGATGGGCGGGCCCCCTGTCGTTACCCGCCACTTGCTGGCCTTTGAACTCCGGAAGGTATTTCTCCACGGGATCGTCGGCATGCACCTTGCCTTCGTCCACCAGCATCATCAGCGCCGAGGCCGTGATCGATTTGCTCATCGACGCGATCCAGAACAAGCTGTCGGTTCGCATCGGCGTCTTGTTGGCGAGGCTGGAATAACCGACGGCCTCGATGTCGACCACCTCGTCCCGATCGGCGACCAGCGCCACCGCTCCCGCAACCAGACCTTTGTCGACCGACGACTGAAGTGCAGCGGTGATCGCCCCCGACTTTGGCGGCGGCATTTCGGCCACCGCGCTGTCGGCCATGCCGCTCTTGTAGGCCACGGCCTTGAGCGTCATGCCGGGCTGCAGGCTGATCACGCCGCAATAGACATAGCCCCGGGTTCGCGTGGGCGGCGTGCCGTCCAGTGTATAGCGAAACCACGTGCCCGGCGTCGCCGACTTCAGCAGGACGGTTTTGCCATCCTGGACGAACTCCGGCTTCCCGCACGGAGCCGCTCCCTCTTCATAGAGGCCGCAGTCGGGATAATTCTTGACCACATCCCACGCCAGTCGCTGCATCAGCCGGGCCTGCTCGGCCGTGAGGTTGGTCCGGATGGGCAGAAACTTGCCTTCCGGCGACTCGCCGGCCCAAGCGGCAAACCAAGTGCACTCGACCAGGAACGCGCCCTCCGTGTTGGGATGCACGTCATCGCGGAACAGCTTGGGATAGAACTCGCGCGGCGAAATCCCGGGGCACTTGCCCTCTTCAATCAGGCGGTGGAGCCAGCCCATCGCCAAGGCCGTGGGAAGCACCCGGGGCGGCTTGCCTTGGCGGTAAGTATCGAGAATCTCCTGCCGCAAGTCTTCGCCGTACAGGACCATCGCAGCCATCGACTCTTCCCACGTGGCCGCGGGCCAGGTCCGCCGCATCTGACGAGTGGGCTGCGTGCCCAAGTCGGTAGGACGCTTGCGCGCCATCTCGGTCCATTCGATGTATAGCCAGGGCTGGACCTGGGGCGATTTCCCGCGAACGAGATTCATGAACCGAATGTCGAAAGCGGCCTCTTCCGCGATGTCGAAATCGCGGGGCTGCATGGTGAAATGATCGATCCGTGCCATGCTGACCCAAGCCTTGTCCCACCGCGTCTTGTAGTCCTTGTAGGCCGGATTGTCCGTGGTAGCGGCTTCCCAGAGCTTCTTGGTCCACGCGCCGCCGATCCCGCAAATCACGCCATCGTTCACGTAGCCCGCCGTGACGGCGTGTTGATTGAAGGCGGACGCGACCTGTGTCAGGCTGTTGCCGACGTGCAGGCTGCTGCGATGCGCGCCGCGGCCGATGATGTACGTGCCCGTGGCCGGCGGCGTCGGCGCCGACCCGGGAACAAATGCCACGGCGCAGATCGTGGTGGTCTTGTGGACCGCGATCGGGGCCTTGTAGATCTCGCCGTTCTTCGTGCTCGGCAGCGTCCCGTCGAGCGTGTAACGGATCGCCGCGCGGGGCATCTTGTTCGTGAGGACCACCGTTTGCGGCTGATTGAACTCACCGGGCAGGGGACTCATGTCCGGCACGGGAGCGGTTGCCTGGACGCCAATGTCGAGGCCGGCGAACTGATGGTCCGGGTCCTGGGCGTTGAACTCGGTGTTCGTATTTCCATCGGTGGCACGGCGGGCTGCCCCGTGCGGCGAGAAGCTGTCGAACGGGCGGCCGCTGAGTTTTCGCTGCCCGGCATAGAACTCGATCTCCGCAACCCGGCCATGCGAGCCCAGCGGGGCCGCGTATACCAGCCACCGATAGGGCGTGCTGTTGGCGAACGTCAATTCGGTCCATCGGCCCGGCGCCGGGCGGGACTGAATCTCTGCCAGCACTTTGAAGCCGTCGATGCAGACGGCCGAGCTCTGGGCCTCGATGCTGGGGAGATCGGGGCCGTTGGAAGCGAGAAACCGCCCGCCGACCATGGCCTGTTCGGCGCCCCGGGCGGGGAAGAACCGAACGCGGTCGCAAGCGGGTATCGCGACCGCGGTCCCGGGCGACATGGGCATCGAGTATCCTCGCGCCCCCGTTTGGACAACGGCCAGACAAACGGCAATCCCGGCCATCGATGCGGATTTCAGCAGTCGCATTCTGACGCCTTTTTTCGTAAATTTGTGAAGCGTTTTGTGAAAACTCTGATGCACCGAACGAAGGGGCCGCGGCACCGTGAGATTCCAGGGCTGACTGTCACTGGGCGTTCGGCCGATGCTCTGCCGATTTGACATACCAGAAATCGTGGGCCCGCCGGCTATGCGGCTTGTAAAGCTCAGGCTCGGCAGCCGATGCCCCGATCGTGGCCGGCATCGCCGGCACGCACGAGTCGGCATGCCATGGCTCAACTCAAGCTGTCGTACAAGGGTGGCGGCAAGGCCCTATTGTAATCGACGAGATGGCTGAAAGCTACGGGATGGGGCAATCTTCGGTCCCTATCATACGAAGCTCACCGCGCAATTGCGTGGAAACGTCGGCCGGGTTCATTGGAATTCCGCGCAACTCCCGGCTAATATGAAGGAAGTGCCGTTCGGAGCGTTTCCGATCGGCATCCAAAGGGGAAATACACGCTGGAGTGACCCGTTCACGACGGCGTAAGAAGGAAACGCCATACCAACCATGCAAGCAAGGTGCGACATGAGGAACTTGAGACTTCTGCAGACGCTCTGCGGCGCGAGCATCGCGATCGCGGCCGTGGCCTCGGAACCGGCGGCCGGACGGTGTGGCGAGGTCGCCGGGCCGATGCCCATGCTGGAGCGTTGCGAAACATGGACGCCCGACGCCCACGCCACGCCGGTCACCAGCCGGAATGAACATGGCGAAGTTGCCGTTGCCGGCAACGGCACACACATCTGCTGCGGTGGTTGGCAGTACTACTATAAGGGCGTCCGCGCGGGCCAGGTCTACCGGCTGCAAACGCGGGTTCAGTATCAGGGACTCGACCGCGCTCGCGATTCATTGGTGGCGGTCGTTCTCTGGGGCGAGTGGAAACGAGGTGAAGTGCAGACAGGTTTCAAGCCCTGGAATTACCTCGTGCCAAAGGCGGTTTCTCCCGACACGGTCGATTTTCAGGCCGTGGTCAAGGCGCCCGAAGACGCCGGTTCGATGACGATCCGCTACGTGTTTCGCTGGTCGGAGCATGGCAGTTCTCGTTGGACTGCACCAGTGATTCAACAGGCGATGCTGCCCACGAGGAAACCGCTCAAGATTTGCGTGTTGAGCGAAACGCGGCAGACGGCGCAGCGGATCAAGATTCAGTCTTTTTGCAAAAACACGGATTTGCCCCGCGACGTGGCCGACTCGGTGGATCGTTTCGCCACTTTGGCCTCGCTCGCCTGCAAAAGGAAGCCCGACCTGGTGTTGACGCCCGAATGGTCGATCGGCGGCAAGGCGTTGGTCGAAGGGGCTGTGACGGTACCCGGGCCGGCCACTCGGCCGTTCGAGGCCCTGGCCCGCGAGCATCACGTCCACTTTGTGATCGGCTTGCGCGAACGCGCCGGCGACACGATTTACAATAGCGCCGTGTTGATCGGGCCGGACGGGAAGATCATCGGCGTCTACCGCAAGGTGCACCTGGCCACAGGCGAAGGGTTTTCCGGGGCTTCGCCGGGTAACTCGTTCCCTGTCTTCGAAACAAGTATCGGCCGGATCGGCTGCCTGATCTGCATGGATACCACGGTCTGCGAATCGGCGCGGATGTTGGCCCTGGCCGGCGCCGATTTCATCTGTTTTCCGATCATGGGCGATCTCCGCGCGGACCGCTGGTCGCCGGGTCCGCCGGTCTACAGCGAAGATCGTTGGAAGGCAATCATGCGCACCCGGGCGATGGACAATCAGCTTTGCATGGTCGTCGCCCGCAACGGCGCTCAGGGTTCGTGCGTGATCGATCGCAAGGGCGACATTGCGGCGTGGAATGAGGGGGATGAAGAGATCATCGAGGCGACATTGCCCGCCGAGGACGGCTACCGCATGTGGGACGGGGGTGATTTTCGCGAAATCACATTCCACCTTCGCCGGCCGCACTTGTACGGGGCCTATTGCGACGAGAGTTGCTTTGGGCTGTCGAAGGCGGCGGCAAACGACGCCGCGCAGCCCAGTCCCGCGGCCGTGCAAACGGCCCGCGACCTGCAATTCATCAACACCAGCTTCGAAAACGCCTCGCCGCTCTATTGGGAAATCGCCGCGGACGGGTCGGTTCAGCTCTATATGCTGTACGACCAGGAGCGCTCGTCGCCCAACCGGGCCGCCGGTCATTGGCATTTCCAGGTTCAGGCTCGCCAGGGTTCAGACCTCAGGCTCGTATTGAACAACTTCGACAACGTCTGGAACGGTAAACACGGCTCGCCGCATTCCGACCGCACCACGGCGTTTATTTCGGCGGACGGCAAGACCTGGCAGCCGGTTCTGACGAAGAAGTTGCCCGGCGATCGCCGGGAAGTGTGCATCCACATGGACCAAGGGTCGCTCTATGTGGCGCGGCTCGAGCCTTACCGGATTTCGGACCTCGAGGCATTGAAGCAAAGTATACGCGGCAACCGCTTCGTGGAGATCACACCCATCGGCCGCACGGTGGAAAAACGCGAGCTGGAGATTATCCGCGTCGGACGAGCGGATGCTCCGCATCGCGTGCTGCTGCGGGCCCGGGCGCATCCGTGGGAGCCCGGCGGCAATTGGGTGGTCCAGGGGCTCATTCGCCGGCTGCTCGGCGATGACCTCCAAGCCCGGCTGTACCTGGATCGCTATTGCGTCTACGTGATGCCGATGGCGAACAAGGACGGCGTGGCCCGGGGTGGAACACGGTTCAACATGGCGGGGATGGATCTCAATCGGAACTGGGACCGACCGGCCGATCCGCGACTTGCGCCCGAGAACGCGGCCCTCGAAGCATGGATCGAAGCAGCAGTGCGGCAGAAAAGACGACCGGAATTGATGATCGATTTTCACAACGACGAAGGGGGACTGCTGCACGTGAGCCGTCCAAACATCGATGCGGAAGGGTACCTCGGGCACATGCGGTTGCTCGAACAACTGCTCCGCGAGCACACCTGGTTCACCGAAGGGAGCACGGGAAGCGGCTTCCACATTCCGGGCACAATCGGCGAAGGGCTTGCCGATCGCTACGGCATAACGGCCTGCATCTTGGAACTCAACGCCAGTTGGATCGCCGGCCTGAAGGATTATGCCACGGCCAAGAACTGGGAGCAATTTGGCGCCCAACTTGCCGAGGTGTTCAGCCGCTATTTTGAGAGCGTGGACGCACCTAAAGGAATTCGCCCCTAATGGCTTGATTACCCTATTGGATGAAGGTGCGCCTGATTGGGCCGTTTCTTGATAAGCCAGTGCTCTTCAAGAACATCACGGTCGTCCGGAAGCCTCTTCACCCCAGCGTGTTTGACGGCAGCGGCAGCGAGCCTGGAACAATCCAGAATCCGTTATTCGCCCATCGGCAGGAAGCTGGTGTATGCGTCGGTGGGCCGGAAACCGAAGTCCTTGGTCACAATAATTCCGCTACACTCGAGATCGTCGTCCCGGGTGTGGTTCAAATCCACGTTTGGACCAGAACACGCTCACGCAAGCGGCGGCACGGCGAACGGCTGGCGATAAGTACGCGTGGCGAGGGCATTGGCCCCTTCGGCAAACTCGCCCACGAAGCGTTCGGTTTTTGGATCCAGCGAGACCCAAGGTCCCAGCACTCCCCGCGTGTTTCGCAGATCGACGCCGTTCTCTCGCAGGTGCTCCCGGCGGCGCTGGAAGGCGTCGGTCAACTGGCCGTTGCAGCCGGTCCGTTCGAGAATGGCCTCGGGAGTCGACTGCGTTCCCAGTCGGTGCGAGACGTTGGCCATGTGGCAGCAAGCGGCCGAAAGGTGCCCTTGCAGGGCGTCGGCACGCAGGTCGCTTCCCTTACGGCTCTGCACCGCGCGGACGAAATTGGCCACATGCAACACCTGCAGCTTCTGCAGATTGGGGCCTTTGAAGTCCCGGATCTTCTTCTCGTGCTTGTCGTAAAGCGCGCCGCCGTCGAAAGTGCCGGCGAAGAACCCGCTGCCGTGTTATTTCGCTAAATGTGCTGCTTCCCGATGGATTCGAAAACCCGGTCCGTGGCGGCGCAATCGTTGTTGCCGCCGTTCGCAGCGGTATCGAACGCGCTGTCCATGACGGCAACCTGCATGCGTTGGTCGGGTCGGTCCCAGCCCCAGCCACCGACTCCGCTCGACGGTCCGCTGGAGCCGCTCTGCGATCCGTTGGAAACCGTCGAGCTGGAACCCACGTAGCTCACCGTGAAGCTGGAAACGGTGCCCGTATCGGTCAACCCCGAGGTCGAAGTTTCCGGGGTTGAAGCGGAAGAGGCGGCGATATTGATAGCGATCGCTTGCCACTTGGAGCCGTCGATGGGACCACTGACCCCGTTGATCGTCGCCGACGCATTGGTAAACGCGACCGAGCTGAAATTAGCCAACGGCAGTACGCCCGAATTGGACGAGGGGGCCTCGACGATCCACTCCGCCGACGACCGTTCGGCCTGCGAAGCACTTTGGTACGTCGTGAACGAATCGTTCGCACGACTTGTATCCGCGATCGACAGTTGGAACTCGCCTGCGTGCGTGCCGCTGCTCACGTATTGCACGCTTGCGGTAATCGAGTCTCCAGCCGCCACCGTCATCGAGGAGATGTCCACCGAGGCCGAGGGATACATTTCATACCAGACCGCATATTCGGCGTGGCCGTCAACGACGTCCGATTCGGTGCCGATCTGTTCCACCGTGGATGAGCCATAGCCGTCGATGCCCACCCACACCGCGCAATACGCGGTGCTGCTGCTCGTGACCGAGGGGACGGTCCACGAACCGCTCACGGCGCTCACCGACCCCGATTGCGGGCTGCTCGTGCTCGTTTCGGCCGCGTAACCGGACCAGTTCGTGCTGGTCGTCGAATCGGGGTTAGGCGTTGGCGTCGGAGTGGAACCGCTCACGCTGGTCGCAGCGGTGGCGACCAGGGATTTATTCGTGGTGTCCGTCGCAGTCAACGTCTGCTTGCCCGAAGTGTTGAAGGTCACCGAGAACGTGGCAACCCCGTTCTTGAACGTGATGCTTGTGGGCAGCGTCGCCGCGCCGTCGGAACTAGTCAGCTTGATGCTGTCCGAAAAAGTCTGGACGATGTTGCCCTGGGAGTTCACGGCCGTCAATTGCACCGTCGCCGGCACGCCCGTCGTAACCTTTTGCGACAGCACAAAACTCAGCTGCGTGGCCACGGCGGGGTTGCTCACGCTGGTCGCAGCGGTGGCGACCAGGGATTTATTCGTGGTGTCCGTCGCGGTCAACGTCTGCGTGCCGGCCGTGTTGAAGGTCACCGAGAACGTGGCAATCCCGTTCTTGAACGTGATGCTCGTGGGCAGCGTCGCCGCGCCGTCCGAGCTGGTCAGCTTGATGCTGTCGGAAAAAGTCTGGACGATGTTGCCCTGGGAGTTCACGGCCGCCAATTGCACCGTCACCGGCACGCCCGCCTCCGCGCTGCGCGGGACCGCGAGAAACAGTTCTGCGGCTACGGCCGGGTTGCTCACGTTGACCGGCGCGGTAACGCCCAATGCCGTATTCGTAGCGTCCGTAGCGGTCAGCGTCTGCCGGCCGGCCGTATTGAAGGTCACCGAGAACGTGGCAATCCCGTTCTTGAACGTAATGCTCGTAGGCAGCGTCGCCGCGCCGTCGGAGCTGGTCAGCTTGATGTTGTCCGAAAATCCCTGGACGATGTTGCCTTGGGAGCTTACGGCCGCCAACTCGACCGTTGTGGCAACGCCTGTCTGCGCACCCTGCGGTGTCAGAAGCAGCAATTGCGAGGCTGCCATCGACGGCGCGGCGCCGTACAGCGCCGGCGGGATCGCGCCGAAACCCGAAGGCCAGCCGGGTACGGCGCTTAACAGCGAGCGGACCTCCAATGGTTCCAACCGCAGTTGACGGCTTCTGCCGCCGGAAACGCGCTTTGCGGCCGCGTTCCGTCGCGCGATGCCGGACTTTCGATACGCACCTCGCAAGGTCCAGTCAAACCACATGATTCAGCTCCCTGTTCCCGTTCACACTGGATGAACCGCCCCCGCGGCACCCTTCAATCAATCATCGGCAATCGACACACGGCGCTCTTTGTAAACTATCGCGAACGTATTTTCTGTCAATTGTGCTACCCTCCGTCTGGACTAACGAGGTCAGTTTCCAGAGCATTGAGCATCTTCGCGCAAGAATCCCCTGCCGAAAATACTTAATGGTTAAAGTGCGTCCTGACTGCCAGGGCCGGATCGAGTGATCCTGTCGTCGTGGCACGGCAGAGCTACTGAAGAGGAGGGGAAGACATGTCCGGTATCAGTGGTGTCGGTTCCTCGCAAGCCAGTTCCTACGCGTGGTTGCAGCAGATCGTCCAACAGGACGAGAGCCAATCGGCCTCGAATGACAGCCAAACCAGCACTGCCAGCACGGTCACCGATGCCGACAGCACAAGCTCCTCCAGCAACAACCTGCAGAAGCAGATCCAGGCAGCGATCCTTGCGGCGTTGCAGAGCGCGGAAAGCTCGGGCGACACCACCAACTTCCAGACAGTGATCAAGAACGCCGTCGAGAAGACGCTCGAAGCCAACGGCATCTATCCGCAGCAGGCAGCGCAGCAATCCTCGACCGACAGCTCTTCGATTGACGACGATTCCAGCAGCTCCACCGACTCGACGAGTGCGGTCTCGGCCAGCAGCACTTCGTCCACCAGCAGTTCGTCCGGCAGTAACTCGTCGAGCAGCGGCACCGATGCGGCAAGTCTCAACCAGCAGATCGAAACCGCGATCATCTCCTCGCTGCAAAGTGCAAGCACGTCCGGCGATACCACCGATTTCCACACTCTGGTCCAGAACGCCGTGGAGCAGACGCTCCAGGCCAACGGCATCGAGCCGCAACAAGACTCGCAAGACAGCACGGGAAACGTCGCGGGCATGATGGGCGGAATGATGCCCCCGCCGCCCCCGCCCGATGCGAGTTCGTCGAGCAATAGCGACTCCACCAGTTCCGCCACCGCGGCCAACAGCACGTCGAGCAGCACTGGTTCATCAAGCACCACCGTCAACGCGACGAGCCTCAACCAGCAGATCGAGACAGCAATCATCTCCGCGCTGCAAAGCGCGAGCACGTCCAATGATACCACCGATTTCCGTACCCTGATCAAAAACGCGGTGGATCAGACGCTTCAGGCCAACGGCATCGAACCGCAATCATCGTCGTCCGGCACAACTTCCACCAGCGCGGCCGACGCCGCCAGCAGCACAGCCGACTCCGCCAGCAGCACGACGTCGTCGAGCAGCACGAGCGGCAGCAGCCAGGACCAGCTTCTGCAACTGCTGGAATCGTTGTTTGCCGGCATGAGCAGCAGCGGCACTAGCACCAATAATTCGTTATTGGGGTTTCTCGTGGACACCCGTAGCTGAACGAACGCTTGGCCGTGCGTCGGGGCGGGAGGAGCGTCACGAGCGGGGCGCGTTGTGGCCGGCCGCTTTCTGGTGGAGCCGTTTGTAGGCCCCCGGTGAGGTGCCGCCGCTCCAACGCTTGAAGGCGTTGCTGAACGCGGCCCGCGTGGCATAGCCGACCTGGGCGGTAATCTCTTTGATCCCGCAACGATCTTCCACGAGCAGCTCGGCCGCTTTTTGCATGCGGTATTCCAGCAGGTATTGTAGCGGCGATTGCGATACCAGTGTTTTGAACCGCGATGCAAACACCGACCGCGACAGGCACACGGCGTCGGCCAGCGCGGCCACGGTCCATGGCGCCTCGAGACGCGAGTGCATCAGTTGCAACGCCCGGCCGATCTCCGGATCCGTGAGCGCGGCAAGGCAAGTGCCGCCCCAGTCGGGTACGGCCGCGAAACACGTGCGGACAGCCTGGATGAACAACACGCGCGTCAACTGGTCGATCACCGCCTGCTGGCCAGGCCGCGCGTCGCCGCATTCGCGGCATATCAGCCGCAAGAGGTCCTCGGCCCACGCCACGGCCTTACCGCCGTTCCCTTTGACGGCGACCAGCGGGGGCAGTGCCGCCAGCATGGGGCCGAAGCGTAGGGGGTCGAAACGAAATCCGCCATAGATCAAGCGGCTGGGCCGGCCGCCACCGCCGGGAACCGCCTCGGCGCGCGGCCTGGGCCAGCCGTTTTCGCCGCATGGATTGATGGCAAATATGGAAGTTCCGCAACCGTCGCCCAGGCAATGGCCGTGCTGGCGAGCGGTAATGACCAGGTCGCCCGGTTCCAAGGTGGCCGCGGTCCCGTCGCCTTCCAACTCGATCCGGCAGCCGCCCTCCAGCAGGCAGCAGAAACAGGCTGAACCGCTTGCACCCCGGACACTCCAGGGCGCGGTGAAATTCAGCTCGTCAGCGCCGCAACCCTGAAATGCCCCTCCTTCGAGCAGCGTGCTAAGCACGTCGGGGAGTATTCCCGGATGATTCGTGCGGCTGGATCTTTCTGGTTCCATTATGCGATCTGCCATGCGACGCAGTCCGGCAACAAAGTGCCTTCCGTCAACAGCCAAGCCGCCCCGAGAATGTCAGTTGTGATTGCCCCACCGCAGCCGCCGGCAGTCGCGGGCTGCTCGCGGCACAGTCCGATCAACTCACGGGGCTTCCGCACCGCAGCCGCCAGGCCGGCGATGGCCGCCATGATCACGGGCAGCAGCGCCGCCCCAGCCGTCGTGAGCAATGGAATATCGGCGAACGGTTCCACGACGCAGTCCTCCTTGCACGGTTTCGATCACCGACCGCCCGGGCAATCGGCTGACGGCGAGTGGCCTTCGGGCTCCGCAAGTGGCAGTCGCACGGTGAACGTGGCACCACTGCCCGCCGCGCTGTGTGCCGTGATCGTTCCGCCGTGGGCCTCGACAATGGTTTTGCAGATCGCCAGCCCCAAGCCACTGCCGCCGTCATCGCGGCTACGGGCCGGATTGGCACGGTAGAACCGCTCGAACACGTGCGGCAACCCTTCGGGCGCGATGCCGATGCCGGTGTCGGCGATGACCAGCACGGCGTGCTGACAGTTCGTGGCAGCCGACACCTGTACGCGGCCCCCTTCGCGATTGTAGCGGATGGCGTTGGTCAGCAGGTTGATTACCACCTGCGCGATCCGCGAGGAATCGACCGAGACTTGGACCGACTGAAGATCAGACTCCACGCTTACGCGTTTCTGCTCTGCCAACGGCACCACCATGGCGATGCACTCCGCCACGACGTTGCCCACATCGGTCGTGCTGCGCTGCAACACGAGCCGGCCGGCGTCGGCGCGGGCAAGCAGCAGCAGCGAGTCGACCAGGTTCTTCATCCTGTTCGAGGCCCGTAAACAGGTCTCGAGCGTCTTGCGGTATTCCTCGGCCGAGCGTTCGCGAGAGAGGGCCAGTTGCACGTTGGTGTGGATTACGGCCAGCGGCGTGCGCAGTTCGTGTGAGGCGTCGGCCGTAAAACGCACTTGCCGCTGAAAGGCGGCCTCGAGCCGCGCGAAAGCGTCGTTGAGCACGGCGGCCAGCGTCCCTAGTTCGCTCTGAGTCCCGCTCGCGTCGATCCGGCGCGACAGATTCGAGACAGAGATTTCCTGGGCTGCCATGGTGATCGCGAGGATCGGGCGGACCGCGCGGAGCGAAAGCATCCACCCACCGGCCAGGCCGATGACCAGCACCACGGCTCCAATGACCGTTAGCAGCAAGGCCAAACGCCGAAGTGCGGCCTGGTCCGGCCGGATCGATCGGCCCACCAGCAGCCGCGTTCCGAAGGGCCCGGGCACGAAGGCCTCGCAAAATTCATCGCGCTGACGGACCTTCGGCGATTCCAACCATGGTAAATGTGGATGCGGGCCCGGCGGGGGCATCTCCGTCACCGTCGCGCTCTTGGCGGTTTTCGCCGTTGCATCCTTGGTCGAAGCTGGTGGGACCACATCGCCGGCCGGGAGAGCACTTTCGGGATAGGGCACTTCGATCCCCGGCCGCGAAGTCTTCAACACGCTCCGCGCGGAGTTCCAGATCACGTAGTAAAACGTTCCCGCCGGGCCGTCGCCGAATCGCTGGGCGAGGCTGGAGGAAATCTCGACTTCGCCGATTTCAGGTTGCATGCCCCAGGGGCCGTGTGGCTCATGGTGCGGAGTTGAGCCGGCAAAGCACTCCTCGCGGATGCCCCAGGGGCCGTATGGCTCATGGTGCGGAGTTGAGCCGGCAAACCAGTCCTCGGGCGGGGGCGGGAGGTGCAGCCCGCGCGTGAGTAATTGCACGGTCCGTTCCAACTCGGCGTCGACTTCCTGGTAGTGGGCGCGGCTGATACCGATGTACGACGATGTGCCGAAACCGGCCAGAACCACTGCCAGCAACCCTGCGTGCCACAGTTGCAGCGACCAGCGTATGGATTTAAGCATGCACCTCGTAACCTTCACCACGACGGGTGATAATGAAATCCTTGCCGAGCTTCTTCCGCACGTTGGCTACGTGCACGTCGACCACGTTCGACAGACTGTCGTCCTCTTCGTCGAACAGGTGATCGTAGATCATCGTGCGCGTAACCAGCGTTCCTTTGTACAGCGCCAGCAGTTCGACCAGGGCGTACTCGCGCGGCGTCAGCGCCACCGGCTGGCCGCCCTGGCAAACCGCGCGACGCACCGTGTCGATCGTTAGGTTGCCGACTTCGATCACCGCCGTGGCCTGTCCCGCCGCGCGGCGAATCAACGCCCGCAGCCGCGCATGCAACTCGGGCAGCTCAAACGGCTTGGTCAGATAATCGTCGGCCCCCGCGTCGAGCCCCTTCACGCGATCGGACAGCGTATCGCGGGCGGTGAGGATCAGCACAGGCGTGGAGCGGGTTTTGCGCAGGGCCCACAGTAAATCCCAACCGTTCATGCTCGGCAACATCAGGTCGAGCACAATCGCGTCGTACGCGGTTCCCTCCGCCTTGAATAGCCCGTTGCGACCATCCGACGCCTCATCGACCGCGTAACCGGCCTCGCGAAGTGACTGCGCCAGCGCCTGCAACAGGTCCAACTCGTCCTCGATAACCAGGATTCTCATGCGGCCACCGTCTGTCCCAACAGGACCGCCGGGATTGCAACCAACAACAGAACTTTGTACACGGCTTGGCACTCCTCAGTATACGACTCACCACCGACATCGATCTGCGTGTATCAGCTTGCCCAGGAAAAACATCAGCGCTTTGCGGCCCGGTTGCCGTTTTGGCGTGGCCCATAGCCGCCCCAGGTCACTCTAAACTATAGGAGATTTTAGCATCCTCACCTTAAGACAAGATGAAGGCCCGCGGAGTATGTGAAAAATGCCGTAACTTCCTGATTGGCCAATATTTATGCTGTAGACGCCCAGCCTGCACGTGGTCCCACGGCGCTCGAAACCGCGAAGTCGTTCGGCCAGCACCGCGCGTTAATTGGTAATTCTACGCTCTGCGGGCTTTGCAACGAGGCACAGCGTAGCAATACGGAAACGTCCGTACCATCATTGACTGTGTGCAGAATAGTCATCGCCGTCGTCAATCGCTCAGCCGGCGAAGAATCGCTCGGCCCGCCCGACCAAGTTCTGCGCCATAGATGGGCGTTTCAAGGACCCGCCGAAGAAAGCTGACCTCCAGAGCTGAAGGTCATAGACGGGAACACTGTCGCCGGCTAGCATCGGACGTGGTTCGCGGTTAGCATGAAAGACTCTTCCCAGGAAATGTGTCCGGTGAGGGAGCACTATGAGAGAGCCGGCCAGGGCCGACGCGAACTACTCTCGGGAGGATTCGATGCAGAGGTTTTCCATCGGTGCGTCGGCTGTGACGCTGACGCTGGCCCTTGTCGCAACGGTTTGCCCCGCAGGCGAAGAGAAGACGCCGCGCCGGCCCGCGGTGCGCTACGACATGCCGGTCGACGCCGAGGTCACGTTGGGCATCTGCGATTCCCCAGGGCATATGTTGCGCTGGCTCGCGCGGTCCGACTTCCGCCGCGCCGGGCCGCAGGCCGAGCCGTGGGACGGTCTCGACCAGTGGGGCCATCCGCTGCCGCCGGCCGTCTATACCGTCAAGGCGGCCTACCATCCGCCGTTGACGACGGAGTATCAATACTCGCTGGGCAACCCCGGCATGCCTCCTTGGCCTACGCTGGACGGCAAGGGCGATTGGCTCAGCGACGAGGCTAGTCCGCAGGCCGCCGTGAGCGATGGCCAGTGGGTGTTCCTGGCCGCGCCGGGGTCGGAGAAGGGATTCTCGATCATCGCCGTCGACGGTCAAGGCCGGCGGCAATGGGGCGCCCAGGAGGAGATCTATCCGCGGGCCGTCTCGCTGGCCGTGGAGGGCGAGTATCTCTACGCGCTCTATTCGGGACCGGAGTTGACCGACACGTCGCGCCGGTATCGCGGTCAGAACGCCGTCGGCCGGGCCATTCTGCTCTGCCTCGATAAGCGGACCGGGCAGGCGGCCAAATTCACCCGCGAGAATGCTCGGCTCACCGTGGCAACCTGGCCCTATAAGGAGCAGGCGGTCGGCCTGTGGGAGTTGCGCACGAAGAAGGCATTCTCGCCCGATCGCTATGGCGGCGAGCCGCGTTATTTCTGCAACGACCTGGGCGAGCCGACCAACGCGCTGGGCATCGCGGCTCTGGGAGGGCGGCTCTACGTCTCGCTCTTCGAAGAGAACAAGCTGCTGGTGCTCGACGGCGATACGGGCCGGCCGGTCGACGAAATTCCGCTCGCTCGGCCCGTCGGGCTTCATGCGGCGGCCGATCGTTCGCTCCTGGCAGTGAGCGGCACGTTGGTGGTCAAGGTCGATCCGGCAACGCGCCGCGCGACGCCGCTGGTGACCCGCGGTCTCGTCGCGCCGCACAGCGTCACGACGGACCGCGCGGGCCGGATCTATGTGAGCGACTGGGGCGCGTCGTTTCAGGTCAAGGTGTTTTCGCCGCGGGGTGAATTGCTGCGGGCCATCGGCAAGGAAGGCGGCCGCCCGTGGGTCGGCGTCTGGGATCCGACCGGCATGCTCGTGCCGCGCGGCATCGCCGTGACCGACGACGGTCAGCTCTGGGTGGCCGAAGACGATTCGCTTCCCAAGCGGATCAGCGTGTGGGACACCGCCACCGGGCGATTCCTGCGCGAGTATCTCGGCCCCGCGCCCTATGGCGGCGGCTCCGTGTTCTGGGTTGATCCCAAGGACCCGACCATCGTCTGCACGATGGGTGTCCGCTTCAAACTCGATCTTCAGCGCAAGCAGGCCAGGCCGTTGGCCACGGTCTTTCGCCGCATGAGCCGCGATCAGCCGTTCGTGCCCAACGCCCACGGCTGGTTGACCGAAGGGATGCGGGTCATCTATCGCGCGGGCAACGAGTATCTGCTGGTCAACGGCTATCACATGGCGATCATGCTGCTGCGCCGCGGCGACGTCTACGTGCCGGTGGCTGCCGCCGGAGGGAACAGCCGCCTGGCGACCGACGATGGCACGGGCCGCACGCTGTGGGACAGCGACGTCGGCTATCACCTCTTCCGCAACTATTATCCCGAGTGTTTTCGCGGCCATGCGGGCGACAACTTCTCGTGGGTCGACCGCAACGGCGACGGCCTGGTCCAGCCCGACGAGATCCAATGGGTTAAGACGCTCAGTCGCGGCGAGGCGTTTATGGCCGGCCGCCAGCCGGAATGGCTGACCCCGTGGGGAGCCGGCCTCGCGCCCGACGGAACGGTGTTCTTCACCGGCTTCTGCCGCGACCGGCAGGTCACTTTCCGGCTGGACGTGCAAGGTTGGACGCCCGGCGGCGCGCCGATCTACGATATCGCGTCCGCCCGGCAGATCATCTTGGACGAGCGGGCCAATTCTGTGCTTGGGCTGTACGTCAACAGCGAACGGAAGCTGTTCGTCACGCATTGCTACGAGCGGCGCGAACACGACACGCAGGCCCCCGACCCGACGATGCTGGCCTGCTACGATTGCGAGGGGAACTTGCAATGGAGCGTCGCCCCGCCGCAGCAAAGCGGCGGACGAGTCGTTTCGCCGGCGGGCGGCGACGACAAGGCGTTCCATGCCGAGAACGTGGCCGGCGATTTCACGCTGCCGGGCCTGGGCAACGTGCTCTGCACCTGGCTCTGGCACGGCAACTACCGCCCCTATTTCATCACCTCCGACGGGCTGTTCCTCGGCACCGTGTTGGAGCCTGGCAAGCTGGGACCGGCAGCCGCCTGGGACGAGTCGTACAAGTATTTCTTCCAAACGCCCGACGGCGCACCGCATATCGTCAACGGGGCCAACGACGCACAACACGTGCTGGCGATCCACGGCCTCGATCAGGGTGGACGCTTCAGCGTCGCGCTGCCCTGGACGGAGCAAGACGCCCACGATGCGGCCGCTTTGCGGGCCTTGCCCGTCGAGCGGGAGCCGCCGTCGCCGATCCTCCACGTCGCGTGGCTCGACCCGGCTCCGAAGATCGACGGCGATTTGTCCGATTGGGACATGTGGGCCGGCGTCCGGCTGACGGGCAGCGGCAAGCGGTGGGCCAACGTCGCCCTGGGCCGCGACGCGGAACGCCTCTATTTGGCCTACGCGGTCGAAGACGACACGCCCTTGCTCAACCGCGGCCAGAACTGGCAGACGCTGTTCATCACGGGCGATTGCGTCGACCTGATGCTGGCGACCGATCCGCAGGCCGATCGACACCGCCGCGCGCCGGCCGCCGGCGATCTGCGGCTGCTGTTGGGCGTTTTTGGCAATGAGCCCATCGCCGTCCGTTATCGGCCCGTCGTGCCGGGATCCAAGCAGCCCGTGCAACTGATGGCCGCGCGGATCGACGAGATCGTCCGCCTTCGTTCGGCCCAAGTGGCGGTGCGCCGCGGTGATCATGCCTACACGATCGAGGCCGCCGTTACGTTGCAGGATCTGGGCATCAACCCGAAAACGACGACCGCGCTCGCCGGCGACGTCGGCGTAATCTATTCCGACGAGACCGGAACCAACCGATCGCAGCGGGTGTACTACTACAACCGCCAGACGCGGATCACGGCCGACCTGACAACCGAGGCCGCATTGCAGCCGGACCAGTGGGGTGTCGTCGAGATGCCCTTGGGCAAGAACCGGCTCCGCAACGGCGGCTTCGAGACGCCGCTGGCCGCCGCTCCGCAACTGGGCTGGTCGGTTCAGAACGCCCAAAACGGCGCCGTGGCCAGCCTGACGGCCGACGTCGCGCACAGCGGCCGTCAGTCGCTCCTGTTACAGCAGACCGCGCCGGTCCACTTCCCGCCCGAGGCCTACACAGCGCCCAACTTCGAGGATTTTCGCAGGAAGGCCAACGGCGGCAAGGGCAGCGGGCACGTGGCCGTCGTCGAGCGCGTGCCCGTCCAGGCCGGCAAGCAATACACCCTGCGTTTTCATTGCCGCAGCGAGGATTTTCACCAGGAAGTCAAGACGCCGGGCAAGGATCGTGGCTACGCCGGCTTTTCCTGTTGGGTCTATTGGGTGGGCGTGAAGAAGCCCGCGCCCGCCGCCGTGTGGGCCCTCAACGAACAGAGCGACAGTTTTCCGTGGAAGACGCTTGTCAACGCGCGGGCAAATTACTGGGGTTTGCCACAGCCCTACACGGCCCCCGAGGGCGCCACGGCCGCGGTCGTCTCCTTGCAACTGACGACCCTGGTCGACGGCCACCTGCCGCGGGTGCATATCGACGACGTCGAGTTCGTCGAGTTGGGACCATAGCGGTGTACGATGCAAAAGAAGAGAACCGTCGCAGTCGTCAAGGTGGGGGCCCACTGCGCCCATGCCTTGACAAAGGCCCCGCAGCGAGAGTCTACTAGGTAACATGATTGCCGATACACGCTGGTCCATTGAGGCCCCTTGGACGCAGGGACGACTGCACGTCTTTGAGCCAACCCTGGCCGAGTTCCGGGCTGTTGCCCCATTGCTCGCGGACTTCTACAACGACAGCCATAACTCCGCCATGTTGACGAACACGCGCGAGTTGACCGTCGCCGAAGTCGTGGAAACATTCCAGTCATTGCGCGCCGCCGGCGATCGCCCGTTTTTACTGGAGCACGACGGCACGTTGATGGGTGACGCCGACTTCCGGAACGTCGACGGGGCGGATGCGGAATTCGCGATCCTGATCGGCCAACGCTCCCGGCAGAGTCGGGGCCTCGGTACGCGCTTTGCGGCGATGATGCACGTCGCAGCCCTGCGCGTGCTCGGGTTCGAGCGAGTTTATGCAACGATTATTCCGACAAACATCGCCTCTCGCCGTATGCTCGAGAAGCTCGGTTACCGAGTGGACCAGAGCCCGCGAGCAGCCTCCTTCGCCGAGGCGGAAGACGACATTGCGATGTCGATCGACTGGGGCCAATTCGAGCGGACGCACGTCGATCTCCTGACGCAGGCCGTCATCACGGCGCGGCCGCCATTGCCCGACTGACGGCGGGCTGGTCCGCGTGCTGCCTGGCGGTACGCGGAACGGGTGCGATCCTGGTGCAAAGTGGGTATGGATCGCCCAAGGAATACGGCGATGACCAACCTCGTGTTGTGCGGTATACTGACTCCATGCGCATCCCCCCCACGCTACTATCGTCCAGGGCGTTACGAGCCGTTGTCGAGGAATTCGTCACCCGGGACGGCACCGACCTTTCTTCGATCGAGCGGCGCATCGAAACCGTGATGAGCCAACTCGACGCGGGGCTGGTCGAACTGCATTTCGATGGCAAGAACGAAACCTGCCACATTCTGCGAGCGCAGGAAAAGCCCCCTTCCGATGATGCGGGTGAATAGCGATACCAGCGACCGTCGCTCGGCTATGCCGTGAATCCGGCAAACGCCAGTCTGGGCGGTGCCCTGGTTCATGCCCAACAAGTCGATTGCTCACCGCACTTTAGGTCGCTGCCCGTTGAGTTTTCGGTGGGTTCTCGCCATACTGAAACTGCGCGCGCTGGCTCGCTGGCGGTCGGTCGCTGCGCTCTTGGTGGGTCGGCCAGGAATCACACCCCCTGTAATAGTGGATTCCATGAAGGATTTGCCTCCCAATGCCACGCAATCCCCGGTTCCACCGCCGGCCCGACGCGTTGCGGATGGCCCGGAGACGATGGTTCCCTTGCCTGCCGACTGGACGAGGCAGGTCGCTTGGTTTCCCATTCCGTTGCTCCTTACAGTGATCGCGGGACTATGGGTGGCCGATTTGCAGACGGCCTACGAATCGCGAACTCTGATGGTGCTGCTGAACGTGTTCTTCACGTGGCTGGCGGCGCTCTGCATCTGCTTTTTGACAGCGCGCGGTTTTCTGGACAGTGGTCAACCGGGCTTGCTCATGTTCGGCTGCGGATCGTTGCTTTGGGGAGTCACCTCCTTGGCCGCCGCCGTGATCGTCGATCGCCTGAACCCGACCATCACCGTGCATAACGTGGGAGTTCTTGGGGCGGCACTTTGCCATCTCGTCGGTTCATTGTGGCGCGGGAGGCTGCCACGACCGGGGCACTGGCTGGTGGTGGGTTATGCGTGCGCGTTGATAACCGCAGCATTGCTTGTCTGGGCGGCGATGGCGGGATTGACCCCGGTTTTCTTCGTGCAAGGCCATGGTGGCACTCCGCTGCGGCAGGCTGTGCTCCTCTTGGCCACTGCTCTGTTCGCCTGGGTCGCGTGGCAGATGATTTACAGATTTCGACGGCAGTCCGGGGCTTTTTACTATTGGTATGGGCTGGGCCTGGCATTGGTCGCAACAGGGCTGACGGGGGTGATGTTGCTGTCGGTCCAAGGCGGGATACTGGGTTGGACGAATCGGCTTACGCAGTATCTCGGCAGCGCATACCTGTTCATCGCCGCCTTGATGGCGGCGCGGCAAACAGGCACGTGGACATTCTCGCTGACGGCAGTGAATGAAGCCCTGCAAAAATACTGGTTCATGGCCGAGCATCGGCGACAGCAAACGCTTTTCGGGTGGATGGCGCGTCATAGCCTGGCGGCGGCGGTGGTAGCGGTGGCGTTCGGGCTGCGGCTAGCGCTGCCGGCGCGGTTCGGGTCCGAATTGCCCCCGTACGTCACGTTCTACCCGGCGGTCATGTTGGTGGCGTTGCTGGCTGGCTTTGGGCCGGGATTGCTGGCCACCGCATTGACCGGCTTGCTGGTGTGCTACTGGATTCTACCGCCGGTCGGACAGTTTGCCATCGCATCGCCCGTGGACCGCGTGGGGCTGGTGATTTTTGCCGGTATGGGCGTCCTGATGAGCGTGGTTGCCGAACTCTACCGCCGCTCCCGGGACAAGGCCGCGGCTTACGACCGCGAGGCGGAGTTGCATGAAAGCCGGGAGAAACTGCGACTGGCATTGCGATCCGCCAGCATGGGGGCCTGGCGATTCGACCTCCGCAGCCGACGACGACACTTCGACGAACACGTTTGCCGCTGTTTGGGGATCGATCCAGCCCGTTTCGCCGGGACCGAGGAGGAGTTTTTCGCCGCCGTGCATCCTGACGATTGCGAAGGACTCAGGAACGCCATGGCTCGGACCCTTGCCGGCAGTGCGGCCTACGAGGTCGAATATCGCGCCGTCTGGCCGGACGGCAGCCTGCATTACATCGCCGCCCGCGGGCAACTGGCGCGGGACGCAAACGAAGAACCACTGTGGATCGACGGTTTGCTGTGGGATGTCACCGATCGCAAGCGCGCCGACGAGCGCATTCGAGCCTCGCTCCGCGAAAAAGAAGTGCTGCTCAAAGAAATCCATCACCGCGTGAAGAACAACATGCAGGTCATTTCCAGCCTGGTGGCCTTGCAGGCAGAGCGATTGCCGGATGCGGCCATGCGTGCGGTTCTCCAGGACGTGACCCACCGCGTGCGTTCGATGGCCCTGGTCCACGAGAAACTGTACCAATCGGCCGACATGGCCCAGGTGCAGTTTGCCGAATACGCGCAAAGTCTGCTCAATTACCTCTGGCGCGCTCACGAGACTACGGCGCCGGGCATCCGGCTGGCTCTCGACTTGGAGCCGGTGCAACTCTCGGTGAACGCGGCGGTGCCGTGCGGGCTGGTGCTGAACGAGTTGGCCAGCAATGCACTGAAGCACGCCTTCCACAGTCGCGCCGACGGCGAAGTGTCGGTGGTGCTTCGCGGCAGCCCGGAGGGTCGGGTGTGCCTTCGCGTGCGTGACAATGGCACAGGGCTGCCGGCGGGGCTCGACTGGCGGCAAGCCGACACCTTGGGCCTGCGCTTGGTGCAGATGCTCGCCGGTCAGCTTGACGCCACCGTGGACGTTCACAGTAATAAAGGAACCGAGTTTACGGTCACGTTTGGCGGACCGCAGACCATTGAAGATGGAAAAGCATGAAGACCAGCATTCTCATCGTCGAAGACGAAGCGATCGTCGCCGCGGATCTGGCCGGCAAGCTGAGGCGGCTCGGCTACGATGTTGCTGGGACCACCGCGCAAGGCGAAGAAGCCGTTGCCCTGGCCAGCCGTCTCCGGCCGGACCTCGTGCTGATGGACATCTGGCTGAAAGGCCCGCTGGACGGTATCGAGGCCGCGGAAGCGATCCGCAGCCAGCACGACGTGCCGGTGATCTACCTGACGGCCCACAGCGACGCCGCCACGCTGGCCCGCGCCAAGCTCAGCGGTCCCTTCGGATATATCCTCAAACCGTTCGAGGAACGAGAGCTGGCCACGCAGATCGAGATGGCGATTTACAGGCACCAGGCTGACCGGCAGCTCCGTCAGCAGCGGGAGTTGCTGCGGGTCACGCTGACCAGCATCGGTGACGCCGTGATCGCTACCGATGCCGCAGCGCGAATCACCTTCGTCAATCCCGTAGCCGAAGCGCTGACCGGGTGGAAGGCCGAAGAGGCGGCGGGCCAGCCCATCCAGCGCGTGTTTCGCATCGTCAACGAGCGGACCGGGCAGCCTTTGGAGGAGCCCGTTGCCCGTGTTCTGCGCGAAGGCCGCGCCGTTGAGTTGGCGAACCACGCCGCGCTGATGACCAAGGACGGCCGCACGGTGCCCATCGAGGACAGCGCTGCGCCGATTCTGGACGCTGCGGGCCAGGTGATTGGGGCCGTGCTCGTGTTCCATGATGTTACCGAGAAGCGACGGGCGGAAGACACGCTCCGCGAGAGCGAAGCACGCCTTCGCGTCCAGAGAGAGCGGATGCCCATCGGCTACATCGTCTTCGACGAGCGCTACCGATTCAGCGAACTGAATCCGGCTGCGGAGGTCATCTTCGGTTATTCGCAGGCGGAACTGCGGGGCAGGCAGGTCAACGTGATCGTGCCCGACGCCATACGGCCACAGGTGGATGGCCTTCTGCGTCGCCTGGCCGAAGGGGACATGACGGCCCACGGCGTGAACGAGAACGTCACGAAGGACGGACGAACCATCATCTGCCAGTGGACCAACACCCCGCTACGGGACGCAAAAGGCGACTGCCTTGGCTTCCTATCCATGGTCCAGGACATCACGGAGCGCAAGCGGGCGGAGGTGGCGGCACAACGCAGCGAGGCCCTCCTGCGTGCCGTTACCGACAACACGCCTGATCCGATCTTTCTGAAAGACCGCGGCTGCCGCCTTCTGTTTGCCAACCGAGCCACCTTGCGCGCCATCGGTAAGCCGGCCGCAGAAGTCATCGGAAAGACCGACGAAGAGTTCTACGACAACCCGGAGGTCGGCCGGGCCATAACTGCGAATGACCGGCGGATCATGGAGTCCGGCCAGGACCAAGCCGTCGAGGAGGCCGTGCCGAGCCCCGATGGGACGACACGCGTCTTTCTTTCGATGAAATCGCCGTTTCGCGATGCGCAGGGGCAGATTATCGGTATCGTCGGCGTCGCCCGCGATATCACCGAGCGCAAGCGGGTGGAAGACGCCCTGCTCAAGAGCGAGCAGGAGTTCCGCACCCTCGCGGAGGCCATGCCGCAGATCGTTTGGGCCACCCGGCCCGATGGTTGGAACATCTATTTCAATCAACAATGGGTGGACTACACCGGGCTGACGTTGGACGAAAGTTACGGCCATGGCTGGAACATTCCCTTCCACCCCGATGACAGGCAGCGCGCCTGGGATGCCTGGCAGCGCGCGACGCAACACGACGAACCCTACTTGTTGGAATGCCGCCTGCGGCGCGCCGATGGCGTCTATCGCTGGTGGTTGATCCACGGCACGCCCATGCGCGGTGCGAACGGCGAGATTCAGAAATGGTTCGGCACTTGTACCGATATCGAAGAGCGCAAACAGGCCGAGGTGGCTCTGCGCGAGAGTGAGGAGCGGCTGCGTCTGCTCGGCGACAACTTGCCGGACAGCGCCGTGTATCAGTATGTCCACGAGGCCGACGGCAGCGTCCGTTTCCTCTATTTCAGCGCGGGCGTCGAACGCCTCAATGGAGTCAGCGTCGCCGACGTGCTCCGCGACGCGGGCACGTTGCACCGGCAGAGCCCGCCGGAGTATATCGAGCGGTTGGTCGAGGCCGAGGCTCGCAGCCATCGGGATCTGTCCGACTTCGACATGGAATTGCCGATGCGGCGGCCGGATGGCGAAGTGCGGTGGATGCGATTGCACTCTCGCCCGCGCCGGTTAGCCGATGGACGCGCGATTTGGGACGGCGTACAGACCGACATTACGGAACGCAAGCGGGCGGAGGACGCGTTGCGGGAAAGAGAACGGCTCTTGCAGGACGTCATCGATGGCAGCCCTTCGCCGATCTTCCTCAAGGACCGCGATGGGAGGTTCATCGCCGTCAATGCGTCGTTGGAGCGATTGCTGGGAATTCCGCGGGAAGAAATAAAGGGTAAGACCGACTACGACATTGCCTCCAAGGAAACTGCCGATCACTGGCGGGCTCACGATACAAAGGTGATGGCGGCTGGCAAGGCCATCCAGGTCGAGGAAGTGGCCGATCTCCAGGACGGTCACCATATCTTCTTGGCGAACAAATTCCCCCTGGTGGATGCTGCTGGCCAAGTGTATGGAGTCGGGGCCATCTCTCACGACATAACTGAGCGTAAGAAGGCCGAGGAGGCGCTTCAACAAGCCAAGGAAGCCGCCGAGGCCGCCAACGTGGCCAAGAGCCAGTTCCTGGCCAACATGAGCCACGAGCTGCGCACGCCCATGAACGCCATTCTGGGCATGATCGACGTAGCGCTGCCGAAGGCGATAGACCCCACCGTCCAGGATTGCCTGCAAACCGCCAGGGGATCAGCCGACCTCCTTCTGACCCTTCTGAACGACCTGCTGGATTCTGCGAAAATAGAGTCGGGCAAACTGGAACTGGAATCGGCCCCCTTCAGCCTGCGGCGGATGTTGGACCAGATCACCCGAGCCCTTTCCGTGCGGGCGAGCGAGAAGGGACTGTGCTTCTACTGCCGTATGCCGGACGAGACGCCGGATGCGGTCATCGGCGACCGCATGCGGTTGCAGCAAATCCTGCTCAATCTCGCCGGAAACGCCATCAAGTTCACCGAGCATGGCGAAGTCGAAATGAGCCTTCGCAGCCGGTCGCAGGACGGCGAAGCCTGCCTGGAGTTTGCCGTGCGGGACACGGGCATCGGCATTCCACCCTCCGGCCGGGAGCGTCTCTTCCAGCCCTTCGCCCAAGCCGACGCTTCAATGGCGCGGCGTTTCGGTGGTACCGGCCTGGGCCTTGCCATCTCCAAACGCCTCGTAGAGATGATGGGGGGGCGCATCTGGGTCGAAAGCGAACTGGGCAAGGGGAGCACGTTCTGCTTCGCCGTCCGCTTGCCTTTGACAACGGAACTCCCCGCCGACTTCGAGGCCCCCGCCGCTAACCCCGCGCTGGCCTGCGCCCCCCTGCGCATCCTGCTGGTGGAAGACAACCCCGCAAACCAGAAGTTGGCGAACTACATTTTGCAGGACCGGGGGCATCTTGTGGAGATCGCCGGGGATGGCCAGGAGGCAGTCTACTTGACCGAGCAGAACCGCTACGACGTGATCCTGATGGACGTGCAAATGCCGGGCATGAACGGCTTGGAAGCCACGGCCGCCATCCGCAAGCGCGACGACGGCGACACCCGGGTACCGATTATCGCCATGACGGCCCATGCGATGAAGGGCGACCGGGATCGCTGCCTGGCTGCGGGAATGAATGGCTATCTGTCCAAGCCGGTCAATGCGCAAGAGATGATCGGTTTGGTCGAGAGCCTTGCTTGTGTTGCAGCGCCTCGGACGCAGCCAGCCGCGGCAACGCCCACTGCGGCAGAAATATCGCCCCAGGCAACAAGTCCCGTCTTCGATGCGGAAGAGGCGCTTTCGCGGTGCTTCGACAGCGAAGATATGGTACGGGAGATGATTCAGTGCTTCTTCGACGAAGTGGATACCTCGTTTCCGAAAATGCGCGCCGCCTTGGAGAAAGGCGACCTCGAGGAAGTCGGTCGGCTAGGACACCGCATGAAGGGAACCGTAGTCTACCTCGGCGCCGAGCCAGCCAAACGCGCCGCACTGCGAGTGGAACGATTCTGCAAGTCGAGCGGCGGCACCCAAGCCGAAGCGGGGGAAGCCGTCAACGCACTTGAGCACGAGTGCATCGTGTTGAAAGCCGCATTGAGCGAGCACCCGCTGGCAGCCGAGTTGAAGCAGGGCGAGTAGGCAATTCTGCGCGGTAGCCGATCGGGGTCCTGGACGGCGGGAGCTGGCTTGGGTAGAGTGAGTTGGCTCGGATAGCGACGCTTGCGATCGTTCCGGCGATTCCGCTACCGTGAACCTGATCAACTCGGTAGTTTCTCTCAAAACGAAGGGGCAAACGTGAATATTTCCATCACCACCGCTGTTCTATCCGCCGAACTGCTGGAAAAGAAAGTAGTTTCCCTGGGCCTATGCGAGAATAGGGGCCCAGCGGAGGCGGTTCCCGTTGTGGTCGGGTATGCTGACGACGAGGACGAAGAAGACGAAGGGGATGTGGACGAGGACGAGGAGGATGAAGATTCGGACGACGAAGGCATCGACCACGAGTGGGAAGAAGTCGGTGACGAGGACGACGATGAAGACGACGACGAGGATGATGAAGACGACGAGGAGGAAGAGGATGACGGCGAGGAGGATGAGTAGTTCGCCGACTGCCTGAACGTTGTGGTACGCCGCCACACGATCTTGGGAAGGTGCGAGTCGCCTTGCCCCTCGCAGCCCAGGGGACGATACGCCGAGCAGTCCGCCAAGACATGTCCTTTCCATGGAGTCTCCTGGGCATTGTATCGACGGTGCGGGCCTTGACCCCGCACCGTCCCGGCGAACAGAATGGGAACACGCGAAAAGGGGTCAGCCTACCAGACACCCCCCGCGTGGAAAGGAGCTTTGCCGTGAAATGGTTTCGGGTCGTGGCATGGGCGGTCGTTTGGGCAGCGATTCTCGGGATCGCCGGGGAAAGACCGCGCCTCGTACACGGTGAAACCCCGCCGACGGCCGCGACACCGGTAATCTCATCCCAGCAGATCGAGGCCGATTGGCTTCGCCAGGCGGCGCTGCGCTGCCACCCCACCGCCGCCGGCAAGAAAATCGCGCCTGCCGAGGATGCCCGCGGCGGCTGCGACGGCGTCAAGACCGGCCGCTGGGGCTTCCACACCGAGAACGAGCCGAACCCCTGGTGGCAGGTCGATCTCGGCCGTTCGACGTCGATCGATCGCGTGGTGCTCTACAACCGCTGCGATAGCACGGCCGCGCGGACCGCGCGGATCATGATCCTCTTGTCGGCCGACGGCCGGACCTTCCAACAGGCCTATCAACACGATGGGCACACGTTTTACGGCTACACCGACAAGAAGCCCCTGGTAGTTTCGCTCCACGGCGCGCCGGCGCGTTACTTGCGGCTGCAACTGCCGGGCAAGAGCTATTTCCACCTGGACGAGGTGGAGGTTTATAGCCGGGGTGAAAACCGCAATGTGGCGCTGGGCCGGCCGGCCACGCAAAGCAGCACCAGCACCTGGTCGGTCGAGCATCTTCAGACCGCCGCGGCCGTGCCGGACGGAGCGGCCGCGCTGAAAATCGTCGCGCGGGGATTGAGTCTGGCCGAAGACCTCCGCCGTCGCGGCGTGGCCGTGGCCGGGGAAATCGCCGCGCTGGAGAAAATCGCCGCCCGGGCAAAACAGATCGCCGCCGACGCGCCGCAAGCGCTGCGGCAGGATCTCTATTTCCAGGCCTGCTGGACCGTGCGGCGATTGGCGCTCGCCAATCCGCTCTTGGATTTCGACGCGATCCTGTTCGCCAAGTCGGCGCCGGGCCGCTTTCCCCACATGTCGGACCAGTTCTACGGCTGGTGGTCGCGGCCGGGCGGGGGCATTTTCGTTTTGGACGGCTTCAAAACGGCGCAACCCCGCTTGCGCTGCCTCACCGCCGATATGCCCCCGGGCAGTTTTTTGCGTCCCGAGTTGTCGTACGACGCCACCAAGGTGCTCTTCGCCTATTGCAAGTATTATCCGCACGTGGCCGACCTGAAGGACAAGGCCGACAAGGCGAATCTGCCCGCCGACGCCTTTTATCACGTGTTCGAGATGAACCTCGACGGTAGCGGGAGGCGGCAGTTGACCCGCGGGCGTTACGACGATTTCGACGCCTGCTGGCTCCCCAGCGGCCAGATCGTGTTCCTCTCGACCCGCAAGGGACAGTTTCTCCAGGCCAGCGGCGCCCATACGGCGGCCACGCTCGCGGACGATTTGCCGGACAGTTATGTCCGCTGCGGCGGCGACAACTACCGGCCGGTGCCGGTCTTTACACTCCACGCGATGGACGCCCGGGGCGGCCATCTGCACCCCCTCTCGGCCTTCGAGAACTTCGAGTGGGCGCCGGCGGTGGCCAACGACGGCCGCATCCTCTACACCCGCTGGGACTACATCGATCGCTTCAACGGCCATTTCTTCAGCCTCTGGTCGGCCAATCCCGACGGCGGCAATCCGCAACTGGTCTACGGCAACTACACCACGCGGCCGCAAGTGAAGTGCGAGGTCCGGCCGATCCCCAATTCGCAGAAGCTGATCTTTACCGCCTGCGCGCACCATTCCATCCTCGGCGGCTCGCTGGTGCTGCTGGACCGCAAACGCAGCACGGAGGGCGCCGACGCGATCGAGCGGCTCACGCCCGAGGTGCCCTTCCCGGAAACGGAAGCCAACGTCGATTCGTACTATGCCAACCCCTATCCGCTCTCCGAAGAGCATTACCTCGTCGGCTGGGCCGATCATCGCTTGCCGCCGCACTGCCGCGTGGACGATACCGAGCGGAACCCGGTCAACGCGATGGGGTTGTACCTCTACGATCGCTTCGGGAACCTAAATCTCTTGTATCGCGATCCCGCCATCTCCAGCGGCAACCCCGTTCCGGTCCGCCGCCGGCCGCCGCCGCCGGTGTATTCCGACAGCGTGGCTTGGGACGGCGACGCGGAAGGCTGCTTCCTGCTCGAGGATGTCTACCAGGGCCTGGATTTTCTCCCGCGGGGGAGCGTGAAGTCGCTGCGCGTGGTGGCCGTGCCTCCCAAGGTGCAGCCGCAAATGAACCGGCCCAGTCTCGGCGTCTCCCGCGAAGACCCGGGAAAATTCCTGCTCGGCTCCGTGCCCGTGGAGGCCGACGGATCCGCCTATTTTCGCGTGCCCAGCGGGATGCCGCTGTTGCTGCATGCCGTGGACGCCGAGGGACTGGCCGTGCAGACCATGCGAAGCCTGACATATGTCGGGCCGGGCCAAACACTGTCCTGCATCGGCTGTCACGAATCGCGCGAGGCGGCGCCGCCGGCGCAGGGTAAACGCCCCTTGGCCGCAATGCGCGCTCCATCGGCGCTGCTTCCCGGCCCGGAAGGCGCCTGGCCGCTCCGCTACGATCGGCTCGTGCAACCCGTGTTGGATCGCGATTGCGTCTCCTGCCATCGCTCCGGCGGCAGCGATCCCCGGGCGGCCCGGCTGGACCTGAGGCCGGCAAGCTCTTACGATCAACTGCTGGCCTTCGGCGGCAACGACCTTGCGCAATTGGCCCACGAACGCGATCGTTCGATCGCCGGCCACTGCGTCGCCCGCAAAAGCAAGCTCTGGGCGCTGCTGGCCGACGCCAAGGGCCACGCCGGGGTGCATCTCGATCGCGATAGCCTCAACCGCTTCGCTGTCTGGATGGACCTCTACGCGCAACGCCAAGGTCATTACAGCGACGCCCAGGAGCAGCAGCTCCACCGTCTCCGCGACCAGCTTGCGCCGCTATTGGCGAAGTGATCGCCGGCGATGGATCCGTGGCCCCCCGGGCGGAATTCATTCCGCTCCTCTATCTTTTCGCGGCAAACGGCAGGCATTCCGTCCTGCCTAAAGCTTTCCCGCTTCAGGCTTTGCGGTCGCCCTGGCCGCGTCGAGACCCAGGTTGCCTTCGGCCGCAGTTCCAATAGAATGTTCGTGGTCTTTTGGGTGGTGATTTATCAGGCGCGCCGCGAGTGGGTGGCGCGACGCGTACGCCCATGGAACGATGGACTCGTAACCTATGGATCCACTGGCCGAACGTCTGAAGAGCATGACGCCGCTGCAGCGGGCGGTGTTCGCCTTGAAGGAAACGCAAGCCCGGCTCGACGCGCTCGAGCAAAAACGCGCCGAACCGATCGCCAT
>Ga0302320_10001921_pt1 | contig 49526 bp, 41 predicted proteins | sample Bog_T0_3_FD_202130 | JGI IMG/M metagenome (GOLD analysis project Ga0302320, IMG submission 202130) | Peat permafrost microbial communities from Stordalen Mire near Abisko, Sweden - Bog_T0_3 | ecosystem: Environmental > Terrestrial > Soil > Wetlands > Peat | place: Sweden: Abisko, Stordalen Mire... | reverse complement strand
CGATCTTGTTGAGCAAGCCGCGCGTATAGGCGGCGAGCGCCTCCTCCTGCTGCGGGCTCAACGCGCCGAGCTTTCCGCGCACGCGTTCCATCTCGGCGCGCGCCAACTCCTCGAGCTGCTGCTGGAGCTTCACCAGCGTCGGCGCCGCTTCGCGCGCTTTCCAGCGCGCGATCAGACGGTCAATTTCGTCCTCGACGATCTGCTCGGCGTCGGCGGCTTCGCGCTGGCGCGCCTGGAGGTTCTGCTCGACGGCGCGGCCGAGGTCGTCGATGTCGTAGAGGAAAACGTTCTCCAGTTCGTTGACCGCCGGTTCGACGTTGCGCGGCACCGCGATGTCGATCACGAACATGGGCCGGTTGCGGCGCTTATCCAGCGCCCGGCGCAGCTCGTCGCGGCGCAGAATGTAATCGCTGGCTCCGCTGGAGGCGATGACGATGTCCATCTCAGCCAGGCGCGGCTTCCACTCCTCGTAATCGATCACCTGGCCGCCGAACAGCGCGGCCATCTCCTCGGCCCGCGAACGGGTGCGGTTGGTCACCAGAATGCGGTCGCAGCCCGAGGCGTGCAGGTGGCGCGCGGCCAGTTCGCTCATCTTCCCCGCCCCGGCGATGAGCACCGTCTTGCCCTTCAGATCGCCGAAGATCTGCCGGGCCAGCTCCACCGCGGCATAGCTCACCGAGACGGCGCTGCGCCCGATGCCGGTCTCGGTGCGAATGCGCTTGGCGACGCTGAAGGCGCGAGTCAGCACGTCGTCTAGCAGACCGTGCAGGGCGCCGCACGCGCGCGCCGCGGCGTAGGCCGCTTTCATCTGCCCGAGAATCTGCGGCTCGCCCAGCACCATGGAATCGAGGCTCGCGGCGACGCGGAAAATGTGGTGGATCGCACCTCGGTCGGTCAACTCATAGAGATAGCCGTCGAGGGCGCCAGCCGCGGGGGCCGCGCCGGCATGGTTGAGCGCTGCCAGGAAGTCACGGACAGCGCCGGCGGCCGAGTCGTCGTCCTCGGCGGTGATTGCGACCTCGACGCGGTTGCAGGTGGAAAGGATCAACGCCTCGTCGGCGCCGGCGAGTTGGCGCAGCGCGGCCAACGCCTCGGCCAGGGCATGCTCCGGAATGGCCAGCCGCTCGCGCACCTCGACCGGCGCGGTGTGGTGACTCAAGCCTGTGAGCAGCAGCTTCATTTCATCAACATCGGCCGCAGCCCCACATGCGCGGCCCAGGTGAGCGCGCAGAAGCCGAGCACGGTCAGAGCCAGAATCGCGGCCTTGCGCCCGCGCCATCCGGCGGAGACGCGCAGAAAGACCATCAACAGCCAGAAGCCCCAGGTGATCAGCGAGACGGCGATCTTGGGCTGGCTGATCCAGCGCGCGCCCATCTCGATGGAGGCCCAGGTGCTGCCGGCGATGACGGCCAGAGTGATCGCCACAAAGCCAAAGCTCATAGAGGATGTGATCAGTGAGTCGAGCGTGGCTAAGGGCGGGATTCTCTCGCTGTTAATCACGCCGAACCACGAGCGGTCCATCTGCTTGCGTTTGAGGTGTCGTTCCTGGACCAAGTAGAAGACCGCGGCTCCGGCGCTGAGCAGGAGCGCCGAGTAGCCGACGAGCACGAGTGCGATATGCACCAGCAACCAGACGTCGCGCACCTGGCGGTTGGCCCAGGGCGCCATAGGCGCTCCCATGGCGGCGGCGACGCTCAGGACCGTGACCAGCGGAAAGATGAACAGGCTCAGGCCGGCGAACTTGTAGCGCCAGTAAACGATGAGGAACACGACCGCGAACAGCAGGGCGCACAGCGAGGAAGTTTCAAAGAAGTTGCCAACCGGCAGGCGCCCCAACGTCAAAGTGTGTTCCACGATGGAGACCAAATGGAACACGACAGCCGCCTGGACGGCTACCAGCGCCACCTGAAAGAGGCGCGATTCGCGCCGCAGCAAAGTCACGATGGAGTGCGTAAGTCCAATGAGATAGAGGACGGCGGCGACTCTCAGCCAGAGGATGGAGTAGTCGGTCATGGTGCGGGCGGATGCAGTCGTTACTGGGTCGACGACCCTCGGGGCGGGCCTGGCGAACGCCCACTGCCGCAAGAGCTTTGCAGAACTCAGTATAGCTTGACCGGCCCGGTTCCGCCGCACACCAGAGGCGTGGCATGCTAATCCCATGACACTGAATCTCAAAGGGAAAACGGCGCTGGTGACGGGCGGAGCAAGGGGCATCGGGCGAGCCATTGCGGAGCGACTGGGAGCGGCGGGCGCCGCGGTGGCGATCTGCGCGCTGCATGCGGAGAGTGTGCGGGAGGGGGTGAACCAGATCCGAAGCCGGATCGGCGTGGGGCCAGGCGAAACTGGCGCGAAGATCGCGGGCCGGCAGGCGGATGTATCCGAGCGCGACTCAGTGGCGCAGCTCTTCGAATGGCTCGACGGCGAGTTTGGGGGCCTGGACATCCTTGTGAACAATGCCGGCCTGGGCATTTTCAAGGACCTGGGCGCGTTGGAGCCCAATGAATGGAGGGCCGTGGTGGGAACCAACCTGGACGGGGCCTACTATTGCATCCATGAGGCGCTGCCGCGGTTGCGCAAGCGGGGCGGAGGGTGGATTGTGAATATCGCGAGTCTCGCGGGCAAAAATGCGTTCGCCGGAGGGGCGGCCTACAACGCCTCGAAATTTGGTTTATGCGGGTTGAGTGAAGCTGTGATGCTGGATGATATTTGCAGCGCTTCTATATCTTGATGAAACTAAAAGGCTTGTTATCTACTTCACGACCGCCAGCCGGGCCACTATTGGGACTTCCTTTGGGACCGCCTTGGTCAGCGACATGGCCTCCACCGCCGCGCGTTTGGCCTCGCGGCGCGCGTGGCTGTAGCGTTCGAGCATGGCCTGGCTCACATGCCCGGCGATCGCCTTGATCACGGCGTCGGGCACGCCCGCCTCGCCCATGATGCTGATCGCGGTGTGGCGGCAGTCGTGTAGCCTGCAGGCGACACCGGCGTCCTTGCGGATCTCGCGCCATGAACTCTCGATGCTCTGGCAGGGTCGCGTGACGTCGTGCGGCTGTGGCTTGCCCGCCGGCACGATGAACCACTCCGCGCGCGCCGGGCCGAAGCGCTTCTCGTACATGGCCCGGTAGTTCGTGAACAGATCGCGCAGTGAACCAGAGAGCGGGATCTGGCGCCCGGTGCCGGCCTTCGTCTTCGCTCGGCCGACCGTGAAGACTTCGTGGTTGAAGTCGACCTGACGCCAGCGCGCGTTCAGCAACTCGCCGCTGCGCATGCCCGTCTGCAGCAGCGTGCGGATGACGAATCCGGCCCACTTGCGCCGCGGTTTCGCGTCGATCGCCGCCAGCAGCCGCGTGATCTCTTCCGGCTCGAGGGCCCGGCCCACGTCCTCGCGCTCCTCGCGCCGCGGCAGCTTTGGCCACAAGGCCTTCCACGGCGTGCCCAGCGCGCGACACAGCGCCGCCAGCTCGCCGTTGATGGTGGACCCGCTGACGCCGGCGTCGACGCGCCTGGTGACGTAGCCGCGCATGACGGCATCGGTGAGTTGCCCGCGGATCCGAGTGCCGAGATGCCGCACGATCGTCTTCAGCCGGTTGCGCTCGTAGGTGATCGAGTTCGGCCGGCTCGCGTGGTCCTGCTCGAAGCGCACGAGGTACGCCGCCACGAAGTCACTCACGCGCCGCACGCGATCGCGCTGGTCCTCGCGCGTCAAGGGCGCGCCCAGCGCTCGCGCTTCCTCCAGCTCGCGGTGCCGCTTGCGCATGGCCTTCTCGGCCAGCTCCTTCGATGCAGTGCGCGCGCTCTCGGAGACGCGCTGGCCCGCGAACTCAAACTCGAAGTGCCAGTTCGGACTCTCCACCAGCTCGCCCACCGCGTTCTTGAACTTCGGTTTGAAGATCCGCATCGTTGCCTCCCTGCGATCATACGCCCGACGCACAAAGGCGGCGAGCCGAAGACCGCCGCCCTTCGCCGTCTCTGATCACGCCGATTTGACGGCGTCCGTCTTCAGCCGGTAGATCGCCGGCGCCTTGACGCATTCGATCTGCAGCCCGCGCTTCTTGGCGGCGGTCGACAGGAAGCCGCGCACCGTGTTCGCGTTCCTGCCAGTAGCCTCCATGATCTCGCCGTTGCTGGCGCCCTCGGGCCGCGCGATCAGTTCCAGAACCTTCGCGGCCTTGCTGTCGGCTACCGGCGAGGCGATGGCCTCGGGCTTCTCTTGTTTCGGTTTGGCGGCCTTCGGCCCCGCCGGTTTCTTGGTGCTCTTTTTGGTTGCCATAATCGTGGTCTCCTTGTGATCGGCGTCCGGCTGCAGCCGGACTCGCTCTACTCCATTGATTGAAGGGAGATCCAAGTCAAGGGTGCCGCCCGGCGCGTTGCCCGGGCCGGGTGGGCGTACGGTGCCACCGGCCAGCTTGCGGCGCGCCCTGGCCAAAGCGGGCGCACGGGCGCCTGGATGCGCCTATGTTCGCGGGGTTTTGACGCTGAGGGCACGCCGTGGGGGTTCCGCGGCGTGCCCGGCTCAGGCTGGTGATCAAAATCGTCTCAGCCTACGAGGGGAGCACACCGATCACCCTAAGCGCCTGTTCTGCTGTCGATAGAAGGCTGGCTAACTGAGCAACTGATCTCAGGCCAGTTTGAAGGAAGGCGATCGACGATTTCAGTGGCCCAGTCTTTCTTCTATCCGGTGGAAGAGCCACTTCTGTGGAGACCAAGGACAGGTGTTCGAGCAGTTCCTTCCGTTGGGCGTCCTCCAGTTCCCTCGACTCTGTAATCGCTTCCGCAAGCCCCCGGAGCGCCTCCGCAAGATCGTCTTGGCCTTGCCCGACCAGGCTCTGAATGGAGGCAGTGAGATCCCCGACGACTGTTCCAAGGTTCAAGCTGGCGATCGTGCTGTGTGAGATGTTGAATGCCATCAGGGGCTTCTCATGCCGATGCAGACCGAGTCGTGATTCCAATCGTAGCGCCGAGAGTTCACTGCTGATCCTGACTTTGGCGCTGCTCGCTTCATGTTCCACGTTGGCGCGCAACGCTTGGCGGACTGCACTTCCAGGGTCGGGCGCGCGTGAAAGCACATTTTCAACCACGCCTGCAGCTGCCCTATCAACAAACCCGCCAAGGTTGTCCTTCAGGGCTGCCAATTGCTGCTCCTCAAACAACGAAGGGACGCTCCTGCCAAGCTCTCTTCTCAACTCAATGACCTGCCAAACCACATTCAGGAGCCTCCCGAAACGAACCTTCACTGCGCCGCTGAATCGAGCTCCTGAGTTTGACAATCCTCTTGCCGCCAGATTTCGTTCCAAAGCGGTGACTTCAGTTTGTGCTTCGGCGGCCGCCTCAGTTATGAACTGCATGAACCTGTTCTTCTCCAGCGCCAGCGCATCGGTTAGGTTCGTTTGTTCTGCCATCTCCTCAACCTCCTTGTCAGCCAGCGGTCCTGCCTGCGCGTCAACGGCCATCCTGGCGCAAGCCGGACAGGTGCCGGGCTCAGCGGCTGGCCGCTGCTAGTGAACGGTAAAGGAAGCAGTGTTGGACGTGATCCGACCAGGGTTGTACACGACAACACTGACGGCGCCCGCCTTGCCGAAATAAAGGGCAGGGACTGCCGCTGTTAGTTTGGTTGCGCTGACGAATGTCGTCGTCAGGGCGGCGTTCCCAAACGTCACTGTCGCGCCTGGGACGAAGCCCGTGCCGTTGATCGTCAGGGTGAAGGCCGCTCCACCCGCCGTGGTTGAGCTAGGGCTCAGGCTCGTAATCGTGGGATGAGGATTGATGGTGAACGTCGCTCCGGCCGACGTGCCGCCTGACGTTGTCACCGTCACGCTGGCCGTGCCCACCGTCGCGATGTCGCTGGCCGGAACCACCGCTGTCAGCGAGGTGGTCCCACTCCCGGGGATGGTCTGCAGCGCAACGCCGTTCCAGTTCACCTTCGCGGGCGCAACGAAGTTCGTGCCCGTGACCGTCAGGTTGAAGGCTGCGCCACCCGCCGTCGCCGACTTGGGGCTGAGGCTTGTGATTTTTGGCGCCCCAGGATTGATGGTGAATGTCGTCCCGGGCGATGTGCCGCCAGTGGTTGTCACCGTGACGCTGGCCGTGCCCGGCGTCGCCAAGTCGCTTGCCGGAACTGCCGCTGTGATCTTCGCAGCGCTCACGAACGATGTCGTTAGCCCGGCGCCGTTCCACTTCGCCGCCGCGCCTGGGACGAAGTTCGTGCCGCTGATGGTCAGCGTGAGGGCCGCACTGCCCGCCTTCGCCGCGTTGGGACTTAAGCCTGTAATCGTGGGCGGCGCAAGCTCGACGGTGAATATCGTCCCGGCCGAGGTGACGCCGTCCGTTGTAACCGTGACGCTGGCCGTGCCCGCCGTGGCAATCAAGCTGGCTGGGACCGCCGCTTCCAGCGTGTTCGCACTCACGAACAAGGTCGATAGTGCGGTGCCGTTCCAGTTGACAGTCGTGCCCGGAATGAAGTTCGTGCCCGTTACCGTCAGGGGGAAGGCCGGGCCGCCCACTGTCGCCGAGCTGGGGCTCAGGCTCGTAATCGTGGGCGCTACAGGATTGATGGTGAATGTCGCCGCGACCGACGTGCCAAGGATCGTTGTCACAATCACACTCGCCGTGCCCGGCGTCGTGATCAGGCTGGCCGGGACCGCCGCCTCGAGCGTGTTCGCGCTCACATACAGCGTCGGCAACGGGGTGCCGTTCCACTTCACCGTGGCGCTCGAAAAGAAGTTCGTGCCCGTCACCCTCAGGGGGAACGCCGGTCCGCCCGCCATCGCCGAGCTGGGACTTATGCTCGCAATTGTGGGCGGCACATTTTTCATGGTGAATGTCGCACCAAGCGATGTACCACGGATCGTTGTTACCGAGACAGTCGCCGTGCCCGGCGTGGCGATCAGGCTGGCCGGGACGGTCGCTGTGAGTTGGCTCGTGCCGACGAAAGCCGTTGCCAGCGGAATGCCGTTCCAGTTCACTGTCGCCCCGGAGAAGAGGTACGTGCCGTTCACCGTCAGCGTGAATGTTGCACCTCCTGCCGCCGTTGAACTTGGGCTCAAACTGGTAATTGTGGGTCCTTCTGTGTCCAGGAGGAACCCGTGTGTCACGGGACAACTCCAATAGGGGGGCGAACAGCCGAGTGTAGTAGTGCCGTTTCCGACAATCTGCCCGGAATCGTTGATAGCACTAGCTAACACGAGTGCCACCCACGCAGAGTTAGCGGGCAGAAGCGAATTCAGGTCGGTCATGACGCCGCCGGAGTACAGGAAGGCATGGTTCACGGAGCCGTCCGCAGAACTGAAGCCACCGACGATTTGTCCGCTGGCATTGATTCCATTGGCCCAGATGCTATATCCAGGCGTACTCTCGCCAAGCGTGCCCAAGTCGGTCATGATGCCGCCCGAATACAGAAAGGCGTGAGTGTCGCCGCTTGCTGTAGTGGAGCTACCGACCACCTGCCCGCTGGCGTTGATTCCAGTGGCGCTGCTGCAACAGCCACCAAGCGTGCCCAAGTCAGTCATGATGCCGCCGGAGTACAGAAAGGCATGGTTCACGGAGCCGTCCGCAGAACTAGAGGAACCGACTACCTCCCCGCTGTCGTTGATTGCGGCGGCTCCGCTCTGAGCGTCACCGGGCAGAGTCCCCAGATCCGTAATGCTGCCGCCGGAGTACAGAAAGGCATGATTGGCACCGCCTGCTACAACCCCGACGCCGACGATCTGCCCGGAATCATTGATTGCACTAGCCGCCCCAAGGACCCACCCGGAATTGGCGGGCAGCAGCGAATTCAGATTGGTCGTGATGCCACCGAAGTAGAGAAAGGGGCCACCACATCCAATAGGAATAGTTCCACTTTCTGAGCCGACGACTTGTCCGCTCTCGTTGATTCCGCTGGCGCTTGCAAATACTTCAGCTCCTGAGCAGCCAAGCGAACCGATGCCCGTCATGACGCCGTTCGAGTATAGAAAGGCAGTCTGGCCTGATGGGCCAAGGTAGGCACCGACGACCTGTCCGCTGGCGTTGATTCCACTGGCGCTGCTGCCACGGCCACCGAGCGCACCGAGGTCGGTAATCGTTTGCGCCACGGCTGGTAGAGCCCAGAGTGCGGCGACGAGACATGTGACGATTGCCAGAGAGTCGGGAGTGCGCATTCCGATCTTGCTCGCGCGACCGGCGGTCGGGGGGAGGGGCGATTGGCAGGGCTCCCCACCACAAAAAGACTGGGCCGCCGCCGACGGCGCGCCGCGTCGATGTAGATGTAAATGCGTGTTAATTGTCTTCACGGTCCACCTCCGCTGCAGGGCAGTTCGCCTGCGGCCAGGGCCATTCTACTCTCCGGCTATCTCGCGTGCGCGCCTTCCGGCGCGTTTACTGCCATCCTTGCGCATCTGGGCGACCGTGCTGCGGGCCGGCAGCCGGGCTGATACTCGCGCCGGGCGGGTCAGGCTTCGGGTGGCTCGTCCCAGCCGGTACCATAGCCGGACTGCTGGCTCCAGTGGTGCGCCTCGCCGGCGGCCCAGCGATGCTCGACGAGCTGGCGGGTCTGCCGCGTCGTGCGGTCATCGTCGGCGGTTGGGAAGCGGTCGCGCGGCTCGCTGCGGTGCAGCTCCTGGAATAGCGCGCTGCGGCCGAGCCTGGCGACGACCTGGCCGAAGTCGCCGTGGCATGCCGGATAGACGGCGCGCTCACGCAGCAGCGCGCGCGTCTGAGCCTCGGTGATGAACAGGGGCGGGCGGAAGGATTGACGGTCCGGCCGGAGTACTTCGATGGCGCCGCGTGCCAAGGATTATCGTACACCGAGGTCCGAGAGCGACGCTGCTCACTTCGCCGCCCCCGCGCCGTCGCAGCAGCTCCTCCTGGACGCAGCAGTCACGAAGCTAAACTACGACGACGCCGCGCCCATCGCGATGCCATCCGCCGGCTGAAGACACGAAGGGCTACGAGTCGCCCCTCGATGGTTTGCCGGATCTTCCGGAGTTTTCTTCAACAAATAGGCGTGCGCAAGGCCGCGGCCTATCGGTCCAACACTGCTCTGAACGCGATGAGTTGGCCTTTATCGGGATACTTGGCCTCCCACTCCCTGATAGCCTGCCGAGCTGCCTCACGGGACTCGGGCGTCTTTTCCCGACACGCCTTCAGAACCAGGTCTTCGACCTTCTGTCTCTTGATCGCCCACGGTTCCATGACTCCTCCCGATTGAAAGTGCTGGCGATACCGCCTACTTGCCGTTTGGCGCTTCCGCCGCCCGTGCGGTCCGCGCCACTTCCATTTGAGCCGCGAAAGATTCCTGGATGGTCTCGCGAACGCGCCGAGCCGAAAGCGTCTCGTGCTCCAGGAGAGCTGCAGCCACCGCCTCGGTTGCCTTCCACCACATCGGATGTTCGCAGACCTCTTCCGTAGCGATATGCAGCCAGTGCAGCCAGGCCTCCGCTTCTCGCGTGCTGCCGCAGAAATGCAGGGCAAAGCCCACGCACTCGTGAAAGTCGCCCTCCGAGCCGAACTCCGGTTCTTTCCCGAGGTAACGCTTCTCAGTGATGTGGCCCGCGAGGTAGCACCTCACCGAGTTCTCAAACCACCGTTGTACCTTGGGCACATGCTCTCTGGATTGGTCGTCGGCCCACGCCGGCATCTTGCCACCCGCGACTGAGCCGAGGCTCCCCGCCGCTTTGTCAGGCCGAATTGTGGCCGGTCCACAGGTCATTCCCAGCCGGAAGGCCATTACGGCGTGGCCGGCTTCATGAAAGGCGGTCGCCGCCAGGTCGGGATCCGTTGAGCCGGCTGCGCCCATATTGCCTCGGGCCGCTTTGATGCCTGCCATGCTGCGCCTCCCTCAGGACACTCTAAGATCCCTCGCCCCGCCGCCGGTTGCAAGCCGCCGTCTGGCGCATCGTCGGGCCCGGATGGGCTCCCTACTGCCAGGAGCCAGCCCACGACGCGCCGTGGCCAAAGTGGGCGCACGGGGGACGGCGCCATTTTGATTTCGGCTATGCACGCGAGGGCTGGCTTGGTCGGTTGCGCGGCGGTGGCTCATGAATACCCTGCAGGTTCAGCAGGATCGCATCAGCCCGGGAGCCGATAGGAATAGCCGCCCATCCCCTAGAAATTCTGTGAGAGGAATCCGCTGTCCGCCGGACCATACTGTCATGAGCACCAACCACATCTCCGACCATGACCTGGAGCGGTACTACCTGGGCATGGTTACCCGGGAAGAGGAACTCGCTCCACTAGAAGAACATCTCCTGTGGTGCCACTCGTGCGTGGAACGGGCGGAAGAAACCGAGGAATACGTGGACCTAATACGACTGGCAATCGTCGTTGGAGATTTCGATTTGGAGCTTTGAGCGAGGATCGTCCAGATGACGGACTGGAAGTGTTAACCGCCGTCAAGGCCTACTTTGTGGAGGCCATCTCACGCGGCAGGACGTTAGCCCGCCCGCGTTTCGCCTGGCAAGGTCATCGTGGGTCGGGCTGGCCTCCTTGACCTTCATGGTGGAGGCCTTCGCTTGGCATTCCGAGTGGCGCGTGATCCGCTCAGAATATCGGCCGAAATGCGGGGGGCGCTATTTCTCTGTTGGCTCGTCAGAGTTCAGCTTGACGCAGTTGCGGAGCGTTTCTTCAATGTTGTCAAGATCGGCCTGCAGTTCACGTGCGTGTTCCAGATCGCCGCGACGTTTTGCATCAGCAATCAGGTTTACAACGGTGGGGAGATCACGTTGAGCATTCCGGCAGCGAATCTGGCGCTCTTGTTCGCTCATACGCTGCAGTTCTTCAAACGAGTACCGCACAATTCACAGCGTAACACCCCGGTGAAGAAAATCGGTGTCGGCTGGGCAGCGAGGCTATCCACATCTGCACAGCTTATTGGAGCGGCAGTAACAGGATTCTTTGCGCTGCGGACTGGAACCTTTTAAAGTGAGCGTATGCCGGAGGAAGCAAAACGCCTAGCGCCGACTTCCGACACTCTTCGAGAGCTATTTCTGAAATCCGGTAATCTTTGTGCCTTTCCAGGCTGCGGGAAACTGATGATGAACGCAGAGGGTACATTCGTCGGCCAGCTCTGCCACATTGAAGCAGCGGAGAAGGGGGGTGAGCGGTTCAATGCAGCCATGAGCAACGAAGAGCGCCGTGCCGCTTCGAATTTGATGCTCATGTGCTACGAACACCACTCGGTCACCAATGATGTCGTCAAGTATCCCGTGGAGGTGATGCGCCGGCTCAAGCGCGATCATGAACTGAGGTTTTCGCATCCAGATCGGGCGATGCTGGAGCAACTTCGTGATTGGACAACAGCGGAAGAGCCAATAGTTGTTTGCAATTTGAAGCGCATGAACGAGGTGCTGAACTGGCGACAAGGCGAGGAGGAACTGCTCCAATCCATGAATGAGCTGAATCGTCACATCGAGAAGTTGGCACTTGTTCCCATTGAGGTTCGTCGCTTCCTAGGTGCCGTCGCGATGCGCATCAACAGAGTTTGGGACACAGGCGCCGTTTCTAGCGGGCTCGGCGGCACAAAGATACTAATCAGCGATCTCAAAGGTGCCCTCCGGCTATCTGAGCGGGCTTTGTTTGAACGCGCAAACGAATTGGACGCATACGGGCTGGGTTGCGTAGACGAGATCTTCGAAGTGCGCACGGATATTGCTCGACCTGCCATAAGACTTGCGGAACTGAAAAGCGGCTGGTGCGTCTGGCTCGACCTCGCCAAGTTCTGCGTTCAGGCGTCAGAACCCATAGACGCGTTCGCAGCCGATCTTGACTTTGGCAGGCTCGATGGCTGAGCCGATCCATTGGCTGGAGGTGTTTTTCCTGCGAAAGCATGCAGCACGTCGCAGCTTGATGGCAGTCGCCCGATGGTTGGGCACGCCCCACCTGACACCGAGCGTATCGTCGGCTACTCGGAAACTGGCCCGAAACAGCGTTCTCAGACGCATCGCTGGTCGGTTCCGAGCGGATCGCCGGCCACTCGGAAAGTGCAATTGGCAACCCGATACGGATTGTCCCAACCCACCTGCTCTCGCCCTGGCCACGCTGCCAACATAACGGCTGCAGTCTCGGCTACTCGAAAACCTTGTCCGGGAACATCCCGCTCCCATCCCTTTGAAGCAGCCAGTGTCGTGCCTGTCCATTCACCACGGTTTCGATTCGCTCGACAAGCTCGACGACCGTATCGACGATCTTCGTGACTTCGGCCTGATCGAGCCCCATGGCCAAGTGCTCCTTCTTGGGGTAATCTTCTCCGGGAGGGAACGAAGTCGAGGCGTGAACGATCGCATCGCGGAAGTCTTTGGCTGGGGGCGCATCGAGGGAAGGCGATTGGGCGCGCACATCCTGCCTCATCCAGATACCGGGGAACCCCAGATTGATCTGTATTGGTTACTTGATGACTTCACAAAAGGGTGGATGGCCTACCTCGGAGCTGTCAGTGCAGGCACAGGAACGGACATCGCCAGAAACTTTGTAGCCCGCTTCGATGAGCTGTTTCACGACTGATCCGGGACGAATCTCTTCAGCAGCTCTCAGAAATACTCAGATCTTTGCCGTAGCCCCATCTTCGCCTGCGCCTCCTCGAATTGCTCCGGGGTAACACGCGATTGGCCGACCACTGCCTTGCCAAATCGAGCGAACTCCAGTGGCCCCGCTGCGATGTAATCGTCTGGCTTCCTGCTCGCTCTCTTGCTCTTGCGACCTCTTGCCATTACCTCGTCCCTCGGTTTCCGCTACCGCACCGCCCTCAGCAGCACCGAGTTCCGATGGAATTCCAGGTACCGCCGCTGCCCTTCGGTAAATCCGCCGACGTTGACGGTCGCTCGCGTGTCAATGCCCATGCACTGTAGAGACGGCACGTGAGCCACCGGAGAGATCACTAACCTGCCCGAATCCTCAAAGCCGATGAAGCCGCGGTCAAACAAGTGATCGATGCTGGGCGTTAGCAGTAGCCCATTCTCGCCATCCAGGCGCTCCTCGTTCGACGAATCGCGCCAGGGCTTGCAGTGGCTGGCCACGAGGTGAACCGGGTTCTCGACGCCGGTGATGCGGCACCGCCTCTCGATCGCCATCACCCGCTGCTTGAACAGCCCCTGCCCGCGGCGCGCTCTAATGATCGCCTCCCGATCCGTGTCTCCGATCGACGTGTCGGCACTGACTCTCTGTTCGAGCCTGCGCTCCCACAGGTCGAGGTCGTCGCCGAAAGGTGGCGCCGCGGCCGCCGGCGCTTCAGTTACCTCGCCAGCGAAGACGAGCGGCCGCGCTAGGGGCGACCGGCATCGGCGCGTTCTACGATGAAGAGGTGCATCGTTATCTCAACCTCGCGCCTGAGCAGGGACAGGTGGTGTACCATTTCGCAATCGGTTATACAGTCCCCGATCCGCGCCTTGAGTCATGAGATCGCCATGGTGGGCATTCTGGTGCATGGCGACAATCATTTCATCGTGCGTGGTCCATTACCGGACCGAGAGGTCGCACTCGCACTCATTCGACACTGGTCACTCATTCAGATCGGTGCGACAACGCCACCTCCGCTCGATCAATGGCGAATCATCTCCCGAGAGTTCCGAGAGAACCTAGAATGGGCGGCGGTCGTACCGGGAGACGGTGAGATGTCTCGCGCAGTGACGAGGTTGCTGGACGAGCTGTCAGCGCGGGGAATCACCATCCACGACTCCCGGCTCGGACCTTGTCAGAACAAGTGAGGCAGTCAATCGCCTCCGAAACGGCGTTCGAGGACGTTCGAACTGAGAGTAGGTCTTCTCGCTCGCCGCTTCCTCCAACCGGAATTCCGGCCCGCGACACCCAAATCCGACCTTTCTCCGAGTGGCGCGTCATCCGCCCGGAATCGCCGGGGGCTGAAGGCGTACGGCTTTACGGCTATAGCCGAGCGTCAGCACGAACATGCGGGTGCGCCGGTAGCGGCCGCTGTGCGGGTCGCGGACCATGGGGCCAGTGCCATAATCCACCCGGCCGTCCTCGCCGGGCGGAGTCGTGATGACGGCGCGGGTTTCCGTGTTCGAGCCGCCACGCGGTTTGCGGACGAACCGTTTGACGCCGGAGTAGCTGCCGGTGAACCCGTGATCGTCCACGAGGTTCTGCCAGATGCCTTTGGCGTTCCGGCCCTTGGAGAGCGACAGGTCGATGAACTCCAGGAATGGCTCACAGCGGCTGGCGCGGGGACTGCCGGCAGGCGCCGGCGGCGCTTCGGGGTCGGGGGCCGCTTCGTTGGCCGGTTTCGCCGGCGAGCGCCGGCCCCAGCCGCCTGGCGGCCTCACGGGCACGCCGGCCGCCTTCAAGTAGGCTCCGGCTGTTTCGCGGCGGATCCCGGTTTCCTTCTGAATGCGCCGCAACGGCCAGCCCAGCCGTCCCAACGCGATGACCTGCTGTCGCTTGTCCTCGCTCAAGACATTGCTCAAGTTGAGGGAGGTTAACAACCCTCCGCTCGGGATCAATGTCCAACCTACTTCCCTTGGCCGGTTTTCAGCCGTCCCTCATTGGCCGGTTTTGGGCGGCCCCCAAGGAAATGAATCTATACCAGCTGCGCAGCGTCCACGGCTGTCGTGGTTTACAATCGTCTTCACAGATGAACTATCGAAAGGCGATCGTTTCGTATGTCGATATCCTAGGCTTTAGAAATCTCGTTGCAACCGCCACTGTCGATGAAGTTCTCGATGTCCTTAGCTCCAAGTCTTCACTAACGCTCCATTGGGACAGGGACACCGCCTTTGAGCTTCTTGTTGCCATCGCCGACCGGAGAGTCCCGATGGAAGAGGTTCACGAGACGGCACGTCACTTTCGAGAGGCTTCGAGAGAAGTGGATCAAAACACTTTCACGGGCTTTACCGTGTCATTCTCGGACCTCATCGTGAACGTTACGCCGTTGGATACAATCCAACCTCTCCACGGACTCTTCAATGACATCGCCACCCTCGGCTGGAGACAGTTCATGCTGGCGATTCGAGGAATCTTCGTAAGGGGAGGTGTCACCTTGGGAGACATCTATGTTGATTCCCGAACAATATTCGGTCCCGCTCTGATCCAGGCCTACGACATCGAACGGACAACAGCAAAATGGCCCATCATCGCGATCGACCCACAGCTAATTCGCACCTTGAAGGGAATGGCAAGACGGTACTACGCAGAACGGCGAAGGAGTGACCGTGACGAGAGCTGGCTTGCCAAAGCGTTTCTCGGACAATTCGCGCTGTTGTTCAAGAAAACGGAAGAAGGAACCTACTTCCTAGATTATCTCTCATGCTTTGCATATCACGACTTAGCGACCGGAGATCTCCGTTACTACTTGCAAGACCATCGAGACAGCGTGAAAAAGGCTCACGCACGATACGCACATTGGAAATACTCGTTCGTGGCCCAGTATCACGATGCCTACTGTAGAAAATGTTTTCCCGACGACTCCACCTTGCTGATCGGAGCGTTGCCCTGAGAATTGCTTATCTGTGTTCGTAGTTCGCGGGAACGATGCAGTACCCGAGGATTTTCGGTTGTAACTCGGGCTTATAGACGTGGATGTCGGACGGGTTGTGCACGATTGCTGGATCATCGGTGTTGTCGAAGCGTACGACGAAGACCACCGCTTCGGGCTCGTTCCATTCATGACGCTTTCGGACCACGTGGTCCAGGCTCATTGAGCTCTTTCTCGCGTACGAGACGGACGGCAAGGAATCTGATCGCTTGAATCCTTCCCGTCGGATCGGGTCCAGGTTCTTCTTCGGCGTGCCGTGAAAGAACACGAGTTCGTCATTCTCCAGCTCGGGCGGGAATAGTGCATACCCACTGGCCTCGTTCGGCCAAGGAAACGGGAATTCTTGCACGGCCGGTGCGTCGTCGGTTGGCATTTCGTCCCAGTGTAGCGGACAGGAATGAATCCCAGGACTCGGAGAAGAACATCACCACTGCACAAGGGAAATGAATGAATCGCTCTTTCAGACGGTTGCCGATGGCAAAATCGCGCCCTAGTAGCGGAGTTGTTCCGTGAGGGCGTTCCGAGTGGATCGTCAGCCACTCGTACAAACCCCAGATTCATCCCGCAGTCCCAACGACGTCGTAATTGGCCGGAAACGGCGTTCGAGGAAGTATGGCCAGATTCGGAACGAGAATTCGGCTCTGTTCCTCATATGGGGATCGACGCCAATCGCCGTTGCCGCTTCCTTTTGCGAAAGCCCCAGCGCGGTCCGCTGCCGGACCAACTGCTTGGCCACTGTCTTCGCCGCCGGCAGCGGGGTGTAGCCGAGAAACCGGATGATGGCGAAGCGTACACGAGCTTCGCTTCGCCTCGGCCCTGCACACCACTGCCCGGTCCGATGAATTCAGGAGACACCGCGTGTCTCCTTCGAACGAGTCCGCACAATCAGCTTCTGAAAGCAGTTTCTCGATTTTCGGAAGGACAGGAAAGCCTGAGCACTCCGCTCGACTGGAGTCGCCCGGCGCGCTCTCTGCTGTTGGTTTACGGGCGCCCTGGCCGGTCCAGCCACATGCCCTGCAATCCGTAAAGGTTGATCAGGTGCTGCAGCATGATCCGTTCGCCGGCGCCGGGCTCAATGTGTGTACTCATGTCCGCGCCATAGCCGCCGTGAGCCGCCGACTTCAAGTCCGGGATGTAATCAGGCCAGGCGGTTCCGCCGGTGTAGGTGTAGCCGTAAAAGAGCGGCACGTCCACCTCGGCCTGCGACTTCCACATGGCCTGAAGTTTGTGAAACGGCTCGCCGGGCACGGCGGCAATGGCTATCTGGCCGTCAATCAGCACTGTCGTAATGACGGCCTCCACCTGCTTATCCCGATCCCAACGGTTCCGAAAAGTCAGCGTCTGGCTTGTGTACCGGATCGGCTGGTGGTTCGAAGCGCCCGGTTTCATCTCCCGGGCGGTCTTCAGCACCTCGTCGGCGAGCAACTCGCCCATCTTCTTAACGGGCACGAAGTCGTCGCTTTCATTGCCCGTCCGTCCCATAAACAGCGGATTGATGTCCCCCGCGCCGCCCTGGACGAACATGCACTGCGTGCCTGGCATCTCGGCCTCGACCTTCGCCTGCATCGCGCCGGGCCAGTCGGCGGAGTACTTGCAGTTGGTGGGGCCAAGCACCACCGAGTGGCAGGCGTAGTGGACGATCAAGGCGCGCGCCGCGCCGCTGGCCGCATCCTCGACTCGCAGGACCACCACCTCCGGGTCCACAGGGCCATAGGGCACGCGCTCCAGGTTGTCGAACAGCGCCCTCGACCGCCCATCCTCCCTGGGCAGCAGACGGTTGTAGCCCAGTTGAAGCGAGCCCCGGCCGACGCTGAGACGGGCCGGGAACATAGCCTTTGATGCGTCCGCGACGGCGCTGAAGATCTTGCGTTCAACTTCCGCCAGGTACGGTGCGCCCTCGGGCGTTGCCGTCCCGGTTTCTTCGACCAGGAACTCCGGTCCCGAGTGTGTGTGAGATGCCGCGAGCAGCAGGACCGGGATGCCGAGTCTCGCGGCCACGTCCCTGCGGAGGCGATCCGACATGAAGATCCCGAGGTCCAGCGTGACGATCGCCATCCGCGAGTCGCCGGTCCGCAGAACCAGCACCTTCGCGAACAGTGGATCGTGCGTGCCATTGGACGGACCGCAGGTCCGCTTCTCGTAGCCATACATTGTCATCGACGTAGCGGGCGTGATCTCGACCCGTGCCAAGCCCGCCTCGAGCGCCACGTCGCCGGCCAGCGCCGGCCACGCCACGGACAAAATACCCAGGAAGCCCGCTATCAGTCGCATGCGACCGAATACTCTACCACCAACGCTCACTCGTTGCAGGATGCTGGAGGTCTTTGAAATATCGGAGTCGCTGTTGTTCAGCCAGGCGTGTCGATACTGGGCGGAAATCGCATGCACGACCTGCCGCGGGGATTGGTGGAAAAAGGCGGTGGTACGCCGGGGGCTGCCGATGAAGGATGATGGTGGGGCGCGTGAACTGCCGCAGCACGCCACATGCGAACACCGCATCGACATCTTGCCACCAGTTGAGTCAATGAGGAGCCAGGCACTTATGCGAACGCGAGCGTTATGGGCGATTCTGGGCGTAATCTCGACGCTGCATCCCCGCATTTTCGTGAGGAACGATGGCGCACGGCAAGGACAAGGGCCGACTGTGACGGAGATTCGCAGACGCGCGTTGGACGCGAGTTACGGACGCTGGCATGGCCGCGCCGACGCAAACGATTCAAGCGCGATTGTGGAGCGTGCGGCCCGATATCTCGAAACCGGGAGCGCGGAGGACCTGCACGCAGTCCGCGACTTTGTATTGACGCACACGTTCTCCTACGAAAAGAACGACGTCGGCGGCTTCCTGGCGGGGGCCGAGATGGCGACGGCCTTCGACTGGGTTTATGGCGGTCTTGCCCCAGTCGAGCGTACGGCCGCCATGGCGAACATCACGGCTACCGCCGAATCGTCACGGCGCTTCCTGATCGAGGGAGAGCCAGACATCAACCACAACTACACCTACATGGCCCTGAACACGGTGGCCGTGTGCGGCCTGGTTCTTAACGGGGAACCGGAGCCTTACGGCGGGACTGCGAAGCAATACCTGAATCTCGCGCGGGAGTTCCTGGAGGGAAAAGGAAGAGTGCTCGACACCTGGAAGGCGCGCGAGGGCTCCTGGTCCGAGGGCAGCCACTACACGTTTCACGAAACGGTGCGGAACCTGGTGATGATGATGGCCGCCTACCGCAGCGCGAGTGACGCGGATTATTTCGCCGTGGTGAAGCAGCACTATGGGGACTTTCTCGCAAAGACGGGGCTGTTCCTCATCGCCTGCACCCGGCCGGACTTTACTTTCGTGCGCACGGGCGATACCTCGGCGAACCGCGTGGGGCCCACTCTCACGGTGCCGGTGACGGTCGAAGCACTGGCGGCCGGACTGGGGGATTCCGACGACGCCGCGCGGCTGCGATCGTTCGGCGACGCGCTGCTCGAGACATACGGCGAGAAGGCGGTGCACCCGTTCTTCCACTGGGGAATGCGGATCTTCTATGATCCGGCGGCGCGGCGCACGCCTTCCTACACTTCTCTGCCGCTGGCGATGAGGATGGGCGCGGGTACCACGGAGCACATCGTCTTTCGCGACGGTTGGACTCCGGACAGCACCCAGATCACGATTCTGGCCGGGGATCATTTCACCGATCACCAACATTTCGACGCGGGGCAGTTTCTCATCTATGATCGCGGAGCGCTGACCGTGGATGGCGGCGCCTACGACGAGATGAACAAGCCGAACGGGCACTGGAACGAGTACGCTGACCGAACACTGGCTCACAATTGCCTGCTGATTTACGATCCTGGCCAAGTTCTTGCGAAGGGATACGGCAACGATGGAGGGCAAACGGTGCTGCGGGGTTTGCAGCATCACGGCGACTGGCAGATGTACCAGGCGCATCGGCAGAGGGAGCACTTGAACACCGGCGAGGTGTCGGCTTACGAAAGTGACAACGCCGGCCGTTTCTGCTACGCGCGGGTCAATCTGAAGCAGGCTTATGGGGACAAAGTCACAGCCTACGACCGGCAGTTCGTCTACCTTCCGCATCAGAATTACTTTGTGGTGTTCGATCGGGTCAGCGCAGCGAGCGAGACTTTTCAGAAGCGCTGGCTGCTGCACTTTCAGGATGCACCGGCGGTGGACGGGACGACGCCGGAAGCGGGCGTCACGAGCTTTCCCGGCGCGCGAGTCACGACCGAACGGCACACGGGCGTGCTGTTCGTGGACACACTCCTCCCTGCGGACCACACGGTCACGGTGGTCGGGGGCCCAGGCTACGAGTATTTTAATTCGTTCAACGGGCGAAACTATCCGCCGGCGCATCCGTCGGCCGCCGCGGAAGCGCGGGAATCCGGCCGGTGGCGGATCGAGGTGGCTCCTAACCGTGCAGAGCGCGACGATGAATTCCTGCACGCGTTCCAGATCGCCGGGCCGAAGGTGAAAAGACCGGTCGAGGTGCGACGTCTTTCAGATACCAGCGGCCGGATTCCAGGAGTTCAATTCAGCGGAGCTTCAGAGAACCACGTGGTGCTGTTCGCTGGGCACGCGGAGCTGCCCATGCGCTACGAGTTGACGTCCATCCAAGCGGCGGAGCACTTGGTGGTGGAACTGCCCACGCTGATGCGGGTCGTGATCGAAGTGAACGGTAGGCGCTTAGCGCACTCCAGGACCAGCGCCCAGGGCACGCTGATGTTTGCCGATGGCGTGCGGGGCAGGCGCACGATCACGATTCGTTGACTCACAGCTTGCGGTTGATGGCCCTGGCCGTGCAGAGTCGTAGCATCCTGGCCGCAAAAAGCCGCCACCCTCGCAGGTGGCGGCGTGCAGTGCGGCCCGTTTACTTCTTGATCTGGTAGACCCGATCGCCGGCCTCGTTCTTGGTGGACTCGATCTTCAGCCCGCGCTTCTTAGAGGCGGTCGAGAGAAAGCCGCGCACGCTGTGCGCCTGCCAATCCGTGGCCGTCCTGATCTCGGTCAAGGTCGCGCCCTTGGGGCGTCCGATCAGCGCCAGGATCTTCGAACCCTTGCTGTCGGCGCGCGGCGTTGCGGCTTGCTTGGCGCGTGCCGGCCTGGCAGCCTTCTTGCTGGCCTTGGGTTCCTTCTTCGGCGTGGCTGCCTGGGACTTGCCCTTGGCGGTCTTCTGGCGCTTGGGCGCGGCCTGCTTCTTGCTGGCACCCTTCTTCGAGGAGGCCTTCTCCGGCGCGACTGTGGCGCCCTGTGGCGCAACAACGGCGGCGTTTTCGGCGGTAGTGGCTTCTGCGTTCGTCATGGTTGGTAATCCTTTCTGCGCTCGTTCGGCGCATGACGATCGATCACTGTTCTCGGCCAGAAACGCAAGGTAAAAGAGGCCGCCTCTGCGATGAATGTGCAAGAGGCGAACGGCTGGCGATGGTCCTCCTTCGGCGAATGATCGCGATCCCAGAAAAATCTGCTCTCGCCAGTGACGGAGCCACATCGCTTCCACGGCGCCTGTTCCGCTGGCTCAGATTTCGCCGGCTCAATCCTGCCCGAACGAGCAAGTGTCCACGTCACGTCTGCCCGAAGCCGACGTCCAAGAGCGGGGCTGTTGACCGGACGCTAGTGCGTTTATCAGCACTGATCCGCCACGCTTCCCAGAACTGGACTTTAGGCCCGCGGTTCCGAACTTGACCGGTTTCCGGGTGGCGCGTGATTCGGTCGGAGCGACCATGAGCGGGACAAGTCAACAGGATCCCGATTCAGGCGTGGCAGCGGGAACACCTTGCGCAGGAGTCGAGGCGGCTCCTCCGATACCGAGCGCAGGCTCGTTAACGCCTCCCGCTTGGTGTTGAAACAATGCGTCCAGGGTCCGGGACATTGCCTCGCTGAAAGCTAGCAACATGTCCAGATCGTTGAATATCTGCTCAGGCCCGTTCGATTGGCCAGCGTTCAGCGAATGAGCGATGCTGTTTCGCCGCTCGAAAAACTCCTCAAGAGCGGCGATCAGTTTTCCGTGGGCCTTGCCAGCTTCGCTCTCGCCGAAAAATATCAAAATCGCCGGCTTATCGCAGACCTTCAAGCAGATGTTGCTTAGTCCAGCAACGGTGAACATTGCGTTCAGCTCGCCTGGTCTCATATTGTTTTCATTGTGGATAAGGTCGCGGTATATATCCTTCGTCAAGTCGCCTTTAACGAATTCATAAACAACTGAGAACCGCACTTGCGTATCCACCATAAGACCTTCGCGGGCGGGCTGGTCGACATCGAAGCGAACACGGGCCAGGCTCTCCATAGACCGCTTCCATGCGGTCGAAACTAGCTTATTGGGAAGCCTATCGAACGAGGAAACCCTCGCCACAACCGCCCGGGCATGCTCGCGCGCCATCTCGCGTACGAACTCTTCAAAAGTGGCAGCTACAAGCAGAGTCGCCGAGTTCGCCGCCGCGAGACGGGTTTTCGCTAGTTTTCCCCCACCGTCAAAAGTCTGGACGAGCTCGCGTATTGCACCGAGTTCGGCGGCGAAATCCTCCCGAATGATCTCGAACACACTTCCAGGCACGAGGCGGCTACTCCGGATGCAATATTTTCCGCATCAAATTTATGCGCCCCTTGATTGAATTGGCCGTGTTGCCAGCGCCCGTGAGCAACGTGAGTTCCTCCCCATTCGTAAGGGCCGTTGCCATGCGGGCACGCACTCCCTGAGCGTCGGCCGCGACCGCCTCGCGTTCGGACCACAACTCGTTCATCGCGGCCATCGACGAATCGTAGACTGCTGCTGAAAGTCTGACGTGACCTTTTTCATCAGGGAGCAGCTCGAAGGCGTGCCCCAAAAACAGCTCGTCGAGAAATAAAAGCCTATCAATGTATTCCGATTGCAGAGCATCTTTCTCCGATTCCGTAATTTGGGCGCACATGGCACGGTCAAGCATGGACTTCATTGAACCGCGAATGTTTGTCTGGTCCCTTAGTGCGAAGTAGCGAACAACAAGCTGGCAGTCACCCATGGTTGAGTAAAGCGAGTTCTTTTGCCGCGCGGGATTCTCATAATAGTCGTTCGGATCAGCCTCGGAGTAGGGTGGGATGTCGAATATCCGAGTGAAAAGCGAATGACGCGTGAGGTCGAGGATCATTCGGTTAAAGATCCCTGGGTTCAAGGCGTTGCGAATTTCCTGAGGATTCAGCTTCGTGCCACCGGTGTTAAGCCGGTCGAAGATGAACCGACGAATGTCGGTGAGGGTCAGCTGCCCGGTGGTAGCGTCTTTCTCGCTTTCAAGAAGCAATACGACGGCGGAAAGGGTACCACGGTCAAGCGCCCGCTTGATGCGCGGGGGGCAACGGGAATAGCGCAGCCCGTTGAGTGGCTTGAGCACAGTCAGACCGGAAAGAGCAAAGTCACCCGCGATGAATTCCCGAACGGCGTTAAGCCGCTGTTGTCCATCCATGACTTCATATCTTGCGGCATCGCTTTCGTAGAGAAAGACCGGTGGTACGGGAATGTTCAGCAACAATGATTCGACCAGCTTGCTTTTTTGGACAGATGTCCATCGTAGGCGGCGCTGATATTCCGGGCGGAGATTCAATATTTCCCCCTTGTCAATCAGGTCGCGGACTTGCGGCAGGAAGAAGTTATTGGTCTGGTAGACGATCCGAAAAGCATTCTTCGCAAAAAACTCGTCCGGGTCCAATTTGCCGCCCTCTTGTTGTCCGGCTTCTTGCTCTTCTTCTGGCTCGCCGAATACAACTTCAACGCTCATCATGCCTCCCCCGGATTGGCTGCAACCCTACTAGATTCTATCTAATCAGATCTCAGGCTTGCCGTCACAGCTCCGGCGTGAAGTTCACGATCCGGTGCCACAACGGCAGCAGCGAACCGTGCTGCGGAGCCCCGCATCGATACATCGTGCCTGTGGCACAGCATACGGGGCCACCAGCAATTGGTCTCCCTGTCGGCCTGAGAGACTGTCGGCATCTGAGCACTATAGCACCTGACAACGACTTCCCACGGATGCGCGGCCCCCGGATTTCGAACGAATATAGTCGTCCACTCGGAAACACCCCAGAAACGACGATCTCGGAGACGTCAAACGTAGATGGGTGAACCCCGCATCCTGCGCACTCTTCCTCGATCCGGGCCTGAGAACGACTCGGCTATTATCCGCGACAGGGGCGTCAGACGGCAAAGTGGATCGTGGACAGAATACGCGTTATCCGGAGTCTATTCCCCCGGTTCGCGGTGCCCAGCGACGCCGATTATAAGCAGCACAAAGGAGAGAATCAGACTCAGCGCGGCGGGCACGTGACACAGTTTCACAACGAATTCCTGCCACGGCGCGCCGCCCGCCGCGCCCGCTTGCCTGGCTGCGACGGGCACCAGCTGGTTTGTGCCCCACCAGGCATTAGCAACCTCGGACCAGGCCATGAACCACGTCAGCCACGCCGACACCACGATCGCCCGGGCCGCACCGGATCCGGCGAAGTGAGGCAGCCTGAGTACGAGTATTCCATCCGAACGGTTCAGGTGCCGGAGTGGGTGAAACGCGCCGTAGATGACTGGACACAGGTTGCGGGGATAACGACCGGCTTCATCTTTCGCGCTGTGAGCAGAAACGGCAAGCTCTGGGGGGACCACATCACACCCAAAGCCATATGGCACGTGGTGAAAGGTGCGGCCCGGCAAGTCGGAATCGCGAACCTCGCTCCCCATGACCTCCGCCGCAGTTGTGCCCGCCTCTGTCATCTCGCCGGAGGAGAACTGGAGCAGATCCAGTTTCTGCTCGGGCATGTCTCAGTCCAGACGACCGAGCGGTATCTTGGCTGCAAGCAAAGACTACGCAATGCGGTTAACGACGGAATCGATCTGGCAGAAGCGTGATCGGGGGCTCGGGTCACCCAAGCGGACCTCTGGCCCGCGAAGGACCGTTCCTCACCAGCGCACGGGTCCGGCCGGAAGATGTCCGATAATCTAAGGTCATGAGCGTCTTCTACCGCTTCACCACCCTGGATGACGCATATGCCTTCCTGTTGGAGGCCAAGGGACTCCCGTCGGTTGCCACCGCAAAGCCGCGACTGCAGCGGTATGTGCGCGCCTGCGTCCTCCTAAGCTGGATCGGGCTTGAGGAGGGCCTCGACTGCACTGTAGACCTGTTGAACCGAGGGGGGCGAAGCCTAGGACCCTTGCCACGCCCTTTGAAGCCACGATTGTCGGCGCTGATGAAGGCGCTATCACGGTCGCCGATCGACGACGTCGCGTTCACAGTGCTGCGGAAGATCAGAAATGGGCTGACGCATCCGCGAGCCGCTGTAGATGAGCCGGAACTGGCTATTGAGCAGGCAGAGAGAACGTTTAACTTCTGCATGGCCACAGTCCGCGCGCTCTTCCCACTCCCAGTAGCCTCCCAGTTCTGATCAGCTTCGATCTAAATGAGCGGACCCGCGTGAGCGGAACACCAGCGGACTTGAGGCCAACAACATCGCCGGTGTAAGAATCCCGGCCAACTTCCGGATGGCGCGTCATCCAGGGGCGGTCCGGAAGCAATTCCCAGAAGCCGACTTGGGGACAACGGGCAAAAATCACTTCAACGAGTAGCGTTATACGTCAAGGTGACCCACAAACACCCCCCCGGATAGGCCGTCTTTCAAGATCTGCCCGTCCTGCTGATGTCGGACCGGCGGAAACCGAGCACTACGCGGCAGGATCAGACCGACGACCGAACGCGCCAAAGAGGCCTTTGCGTCGTAGGTTCTGGCCAAGCCAGTCACGCTTCAATTGCCGCACCTGTTCGGGACCGAATGCCGTACCGTGGGCAATGGAGTTTCGTATCTTTCTCATCTGTTCGTTGGCATCAGCTAGCGCACGTGTGTCGATACCCTGCTCTCTAAGGCGCACATGAAGCCAATGGCTTCGGTTGCGGAGCGCCTCGGTGAGTTCGGCAAAGCCTAGCCCTCGACCGCCCACCTGCTGCTGGCACCCCATCACCAACTCCTCGGACTGCTTTTCAAAAGCAAACGCGATCTCCAACAGCACCAAACCGGGATTCGGGAGACCCGGAACCCGCGCAAGATACTCGGCCGCAACCAAGTGTTGTCGCGTCGCCGCTCCCAAGGAGTAGAACAACGCTTCGCCCAATGAATCAACCAATGCCGATTCGCATTCATCCACATCAACGGCCGCCCGCTCGGTGCGCTGACGGACCGCCTTCCCGAGTTCATCCACGCGCCTCTGGAGTTCCTGAAGCGTATCGGTCTGTGCGCGCGCTTGGGCCAGTTCCCACAACGCACTACGGAGCGCGACAACATCGACAACGTTACTCATGCGTTCCCCAAATGCTCCGCTTGGGCCGGGTGACCAGAGAATCTTCTCGGGTTTCAAGTCGGCCTCGGTTATGAGTGGTTCTCCGGGTGGGAAGAGTTCTGGTGCGGCGGATACCCCAGCTGCCAGCAAGGAAAAGTGCAGTAAGGGCATCTCGGCTTCGAAAAGTTCTAGCAAATCAGGTGTCGTGAACTTGAGGCTCAAGCACCGGCCGATATACGCCGCCAAGAAAAGACACTCCGTCGACATCTCACTGATACCGCAGCTAGAGGCCTCAACATCGGCGCCGACGTTGCACTTCTCGAGCAAACGAAAAGCCCGATCATACCTGACGAAGAATGCATCGGCCTCGGGCAGGTCCGCAGTATCATCTACGCGTTCCGAGAACGCCAGAGTTGCACCAACCCGCTGCAAATGCTGTTTGGCTTTCTCTCGGAGTTCTTCATCGAACAACACAGCAAAAGTTCGGTCCAGCACGGTGCCCTCAGGCGAGTATTCCGTCTGGCGAAGTGCTGCCAATTCGACCAGGCCCGGGCTGGGGGTTCCGGATTCGAGTAGGGTGCGAACGCCGGCGGGGGCATCATGTCGAATGGCATCCCATAAAGCTTCGAACTGGTCGATGTACCCATTCTGCTTTAACACGTCCAGGCCTCTCATCAGACGATTCGAGAACTGCACACCTAGGTTAGCTTCGCGCATACATCAAACTTAACCTAAGAGCTAGCTACGCCTGGAAACACCTAGCTGGTTGACCACCCGGTAACAGCCCACATGAGCGTGTAGTCGGCAAACCGCCGAAGTGGCGGGACCGAACTCCCTCGAAACGGCGTTCGAGGAACTTGGCCGGGTCAGGAACGAGAAGTCGTTTTCAGTCCTTCTATTCGCCTTCCACTGCCACTTGGCCGCGTCAAATCGTGAGGGATGCCAATCGGCGGCGACAACACTTCGAGTTGGCTGGATCAACAATGCATATGCATGGGTGTTGCTCGCTCTTGGCCAGGTGGACGCCACTTGCTTTCCCGCCGCGCCTGAGCCATGAATATGAGGGCCGCAGTGCTCCCGCGGCGGAAGAACTATCCATGGCCAGCGATTCACGGGATTCAATGATCCGGCTCGGCAAGGCCGCCGTTACTGTTCAGCGTGGCGCGGAAATCTCGCGCTTCGAGGTGCGCACCGCGTCGCTCATCCTGGTCCCAGGCCGGCGGCCAGTCCATCTCGGGCTGGAAGGTGGGAGCGGGTCGGTGACCCTCGAACTCTCCCGCATCGCCTTTTGGCGGCTGACAGCCGAGTTTCACGAGCAGTCGATCACCGCCGATGATGTTTCCCCCAAGCCGCGCAAGCGCCGGAGACGATCATGAGCAGCCCCAGCCACCTCCGACCCGGAAGCCCGGCGCGTGCACGCGGCGGTGCGAGCGCCGAGCAATCGCTGGTCGAGCGAATCAACAAAGATCCGACCGTCCTCGGACTGGGCGACCTGGATCTCAAACGCGCGTCCTGGCGCTCCCGCCAAATCAGCCTGCTTCTCGAAAGCCCCGCCGAGTCGGTCCTCTTCGTCGTGGAGCTGCAGCTTGGCCCCACCGATGACCGCCACGTCATCCGGGTTGTGGAGCGGTGGTTAAACGAACGCAAGCGTCAAAGAATCAAACGCTGCTCCGCCGTGCTCGTGGCCGAGGAGATCGCGCCCCGCTACGTGAACATCCTGGCCCTGATCAGTCGAGCCGTCCCACTGCTGGCCCTCGAGATGGAGCCATCTGCAGGCACGGAGGGCACTACGCTGCGATTAAGGCCTGTCGGGCTACGCTGATTCGCGACGCCAGGGAGACCCGAGCAGTTGTTCCACATCGCGGACGAGTTGTGCCGCGGGCATCTTCAGCGCCGCCGCAATGCTGAGTATCGTCCTCAGCGATGGGTTCATCTTGCCACGCTCCAGCAGGCTGATGTAGGTCCGGTGATAGCCGCTCTCAAATCCCAGCACTTCCTGCGACATCTCGCGCTGCTTCCGGGCGCGCTGCAGCGCCTGGGCAAAGGCTTCATCCGGATTGAGACGGGCAGGACTGCGGCTGCCATGCTGTCGCATGCGAAGTTCGATACTGTCCGATTGCAGAGCATAGTGCTACAGAGTATACTCTGAGATCTTGTTCATCGATCTGCTTTGGGGGTGTGCTCCGTGACCCGGTACATCAAGCTCGAAAGAGTATTCCTACAGAACCATCCAGATCTGGACGAACGCTGGGTGCAGGCGCGCATAGCCGAAGATCCGGCCATCTTGGGTCTCGGCGATCTGATCCTCAAAGATAAAGAACGGAACCAGCCGCGCGCCGGTCGCCTGGACTTGCTCCTGCAGGAGCCCGAGAGCAATCGCCGTTACGAAGTCGAAGTCCAGCTTGGATTTACGGACGAGTCACACATCATTCGGACGATCGAGTATTGGGACATCGAACGCAAGCGATACCCGCAGTATGAGCATTGCGCCGTGCTCGTCGCCGAGGACATCACGAGCCGGTTTTTGAACATCATCAACTTGTTCAACGGCACGATCCCGCTCGTCGCGATTCAGATGCAGGCGTTCCGCTTGAACGCCGACGACATCGGGCTCGTGTTTACGACCGTGCTGGATGAGCTGAGCCGCGGGCTCGTGGACGACGACGAAGAGGTACAGGAAGTCGCCGACCGTGCCTACTGGGAGAGCCGTGGGTCCAAAGCAACCTTAGCCATGGTCGATCAGCTTCTGCAGATCGTGCACGAGTTCGATCCTGGGCTGGAGCCAAAGTACAACAAGTTCTATGTGGGGCTGGTCAAGGACGGGCAGCCACACAACTTCGTCGTCTTCCGACCGCGGAGGAACACTCTGATTTTAACCGTCCGGCTTCAGCCGTCTGCCGAAACCCAGTCCCGCCTGGAAGGAAGCGGGCTGGAGGTGATGGACTCTGACAAACGGGAAGGCGGCTATCGCATCCGCCTCGGCGTGGACGACGTCGAAAAGCGGCGCGACGTGCTGCGGCAGCTCATCGAGATGGCGTACCGGACTCACGTGGGGTGAGCACTTTGCGGATTGTTCATGTGGCTAACCGGCCCCGACTGACCATGTCCTCCAGCGGCCCCAGGTTGAACATCGGCAGGAGTCAATTGTAAGGAACCGCGGCACGCTAGTCCACGTGACGGTGGATGCAGCTAGCTCAAAGGCACTTGAGCCAGACTCCGGATTCTTACAAAAGTTGCTGCTGGATCACTCCCTGTTCACCCCCCACGCCACGCTTGGATTGGTAGCCCCCCAACTCATTCGCAAGGTGATTGGCCGCGCGCCAGCGCTTTCGCGGCGATCCGTTAAGTCGAAGCGATTGAGGGAGAATCTCCCAAAGGCATATTACCGTAGCGCTAGACTCCTCAGTATCCCAAATCATGACTCGTGGACAGGCATTGACATGGCCAAGCTCGAATATCTCACGCGCAGTGCCGCTGTTAAGGGAATCCTGCCCAATTGCCTCGTTACGGTAGGACCGAGTCCTCGTGCGTGCACCAGCGATCCATCTCGGTGATCTTGTTCCTTACCGCCGCAGTCAACGCCGCTCCGGTTGTGCAGTAGGACCGCCCGCCAAATACAAAAGAGCCCGGTGCGCGGCCGGGCCCTTCCAATCCCACCTGAAACCTGCCTATCACGCGATCGCGTGCACCCGCGCCTTGTCCTCCTCGCGGCGCGCGCTCTCGATGCTGTAGCCGCGATCGGATCCGAATGAATCCGCAGGCTCAGATCGTCAACGTGCCTTGGCTGGATAACGACGACTTCCGTCGCTACCTGTACAGGATGGATCTCCTGTGGCAGCCTAGCTTCTCCGAGACGTTCAATAATGTCACGGCCGAGGGCGCCGCCGCCGACGTATCCAGCGTGTGAGCGACGCCATTGGGTGGGCGCCTAAGAACTGGCGGGCCCGGGCCGACAGCGCGACGTCGATCGCCGCAGTGGGCGCCGCGCTGATCCGCGAGTGGTTCGCCGCCGATAATGGCTGGCGAGCGTTGGACGCGCACAATAATGCGGCCGCGGAGCAGTAGTCCGGCTGGCTATCCGCGCAGGGCTACGATTACTTCGCCTGGGCCAGTTTTTGCTGGTAGAATTCGCGCGCTTGCCGGAACTGGCGCAGCGTCTGCTCGCGCAGGCCGGGCGTAGTGGTGACGACCACCGGAGTGGCATCGCCGGGCTCCGTACGGGCGGTTTCGACGTCTTGAATGAGCTGATCGACGCTGCGGATCAGATACTCGGCGTCGGCGCGGCGCACGGGAATGGGCTGGTCACCGTTCCAGAAGTAGAGCGGCGAGGTATGGGCGACGTCGCAAGTTTCGCCGTGGTCGCTCAGCCAACGAGCTGCAATCCAGGAACTGGTCGGGAGCGTGATCTGCCGGCGGCCGGAATAAGCGGCTCCGTTGGGCGTGAGCTCGATGGGCGCCGGTGTGCCGTTGACGACGATCTCGACCGATTTCACCGGCTGCGCCGATAGCAGCTCCACGGCGACTTCCACTTTCAGGGGAAAGGCGAGACCGTGCGATTGCGCGCCCGGTTCGAGGCCGTTGACGGTCAACAGGAGCATGGGTCCGGTGGTCACGAAAGTTCGCCCGCCGCGCACGGCTTCGAACCAGCGTTCGAGCGAAAAGGCGCCAGGCACGTGCGCGTAGACGCGGCTCCAGCCGGGCGGCACCGGGTGCACGCCGTTGGCCGAGCCGGCGGAGAGCTTAAGCGGCAAGCCCATGTTCAGGAGCGCAGAGTAAACCTCAAAGCCGGCCTGCGCGAAACCGGCGCACGAGGCTGGGTAGTGCCGCGGCATGCGCTCCGGCCAGGAGCCCCAATGGGCCACGGCCCAGAACGAACCCGCCCGCCAGAAGTGATTGTTGGCGAGGCCGACGAAATCGCAGCCGCCGAGAGCGGCGATCACGGGCAGTTCGAGAGAGGTCGCTTTTTCCGAGTCGACTAGCGCGCCGCGCTCGCGGAGTTGGCGGCCATACGTGGCCAGCGGGTATTCGAGAGCACTGCCCTGTTTGCCGAGACGCGAGACCAGCAGCGCGCTGGCGCTGGGCTCGAGTTCCTCATTCAGCACGGTGAACCAGCGGTTGGGGGCGGGATTCAACGCGCCCTGCGCGTCGCTACGAGCCAGGAAGGCCTGCAGGTCCGGGTCCTGGTTGATCTCCTGGTGCTCCCGGCGCCAACTCGTGATGGGGATGGCGACGTTGAGATCCTCGGCGTCCATCAGTAGCGCGGTGTCACTCAAAGGCCGGTGCAAGTGCATGTCGCCCGAGTACCAGCCGCGGTCGTTCATGCGGACCCAGCGTTCGAGCCGGTAGCTGCGCTCAACGCGGCCCGCGGAGGGCATGTTGATGTCATCGGTGATGGACCGATATTCTTTCCCGCGTTCGATGACGATGCGCCAGGCGCCGGCCGGGAGGTCGATATCGAACGAGCCGGAGCGCGGAACGAAGTGCGACTCGGAGACACCGCGTGTCTTGTCATACACCAGCGCGCCGGCGGGAGAGCGCGGTGCCCCGGCGGCATCCGTCAGGTAGACTCGGGCGGGCGTGGCCGCGCCGCGCTCATCCAGGATGCGGACCGAAAGGGTTGCGCCGGCGGCGGTGGTCAGGCTCATGGCAGTTGCCAGGAAAAAGGTCGGGTTCATGATTGGTTGCGTTTCCCTCTTGAAGTCGCCTAGCCCGTCGTTTCTATCCGAAATTCTATTTTGGACTTCCGGGTCCTGTTAAGTATACACACAGCCGCCATCCTTTGATCCCGCGAGTTGCATGTTTTCTCGCCTGCAAGCTCAGTGCGTATAACCTCATCGCCACCTCACCGGACGTGACCGCAGACCAGGCAGATCGCAGCGCCGTGTTTCTTGACAGTCGAACTCCCAACGCCAGGGATTGAGAGCAGATCGTCCGGCGTGGCGGGAGGCCTCTGGGCGATCGCGCGGAGCGATTGGTCCCTGAGGATCTTGAACGCTGGCACGCGGCGCTTCTTGGCCTCCGCGAGGCGCCAGGCGCGCAGCTTCTCTTCGAGCGCCGTGTTGCTCGCAACCGGTTTCTCAGCGGCGCGGACCGCCCGGGAAGAACGTGGTGCTTTCGCTGCTGTGCCTTTTTTCGGCTTCGCCGCGCGCTTGCGACGGTGGCGCTTGGCCGGGCTGATCACTTCCTTCAAGGTGAACTCAATTTCGGCTTCATCGGATAGACCCTGCCCGTCCCGGGACAGGCTTACGCGACGGTAGGGAATGCTCTTGCCATCTTTCTCGAACACCGCATCGGTCACGTGCAGGAGGCCTATGCGGGCCAGTGCCGCGAGCACTTCTTCGAAGTCGTCGCGGCTCAGCTGTTCCCCGTGGAACAGGTCTCCATACAGCTTTCCGGTTGAGCGGGATGGCCCGTGCCGCAGGGCCTTCAGGGCGGCTCGCGCCGCTTCCTTTTCCACATTCGTCGGATCGCGGAACCGTTGGGCTACGCAATCTTGCGGTGCACAAAAATCGCAGATGCCGCAGGCCTTCTGCCCGTCGGCGTAGTCGCCGAAGTGGCGCACCAGCGCGGACATGCGGCATTGGCTCGTCCCCGTGTAACGCATCACCAGCTCGATCTGCGCGCGCCGCCGTTCCGATTGGATCGAATACGAATCGCGCCAGTCGTCCTGGCCGCGCGTGGCGTTCTCGGCGTAGTCGAGCACCGCGCCGCCGTGGATCCAGAGCTTCTCCAGCGCCTTTTCAAAAGCTTCCGCGTCCATCCGGAGCCGCTGGCACAACGCATCCTTCGGCTGAGGTTCTGCACTCAGCAACGCATAGATCTTGTCCAGAACTGCGACATCCGGATAATCCCGCTCGAAAAAGAAGTCGTGCGTGTAGCGGTCGCCGTACGAGTGCATCAGGATGGTGCGGCTCGGCTGGCCGTCGCGCCCCGCACGTCCGATCTCCTGGTAATAAGCCTCCAGGCTCGACGGCAAAGCCACGTGGATGACCGTGCGTATGTCCGGCTTGTCGATGCCCATCCCGAACGCAATCGTGGCGACGACGGCTGCGAGCCGGTCTTCGAGAAATCCATGCTGCACGCGCTCACGCCGGGCGGGTTCTAGCCCAGCATGGTACTCCGCCACGGGAAACAGCGCGGAAAGATCGCGCGTTAACACCTCGGCCTGTTTGCGCGTCGGAGCGTAAATGATGGCAGGCCTGCGCGCGGGGTCACTCAGCAGCTCACCGACGAGCTCCGAACGCCGCGACGGGGGGACTTCCACCACCTCAATAGCGAGGTTCTCGCGGCGGAAGCCATGGATGAAGAGCGCCGGTTCGTCAAGTCCGAGTTGCTCGACTATGTCGTGCTGAACGGTGGGCGTTGCGGTGGCGGTGAGCGCAATCACCGGCGCCGGGCGAAGCGCGGGCAGGTATTGGCTCAGTTTCCTGTAGTCGGGGCGGAAGTCATGGCCCCACTGTGAAATGCAGTGTGCCTCGTCGATCGCGACCAGCGCCGGCTTGCGTTTTGCCAGCATCTCCGGGAACCCGGTCACGCGCAGCCGCTCCGGGGCAATGAACAGGAACTGGAGTTTCCCGCCGAGATAATCGAGACAGCCTTGCCGCGAGTCGGCCCGGTTGAGCCCCGAATGAATCCGGGCCACGCGGAAACCGAGCGACGTGAGTTTCGAAGCCTGATCGTCCATCAGCGCAATCAGCGGGCTGACGACCAGCGTCGTGCCGCCCAAGGCCAAGCCAGGCAACTGGTAGCACAGCGACTTGCCTGCGCCCGTCGGCATGACCAGCAGCACGTCCCGCCCGTCGACCACGGCCCGGCAGACCGCCTCCTGATTGGCCCGAAACGAAGGAAACCCAAACGCCCGGTGCAGCAATTCATCCAGGGGCTCTCCCGGTATTGCCACAATCGGGCAGCTCCGTTGCTCTTCCCCCGCCGTCACCCCCGACTCTGGGCGGCGCCCATGGTCCGCGCGAGCTCCTCCGGTGGCGCCAACGGATGCCGCCGACTCCCCAATGGACGTCATGGTTGAGGACGTACGGCGAGCCCCCTGGTCGGCCCACGGCACTGCGGTCGCATCAGCCGGCGCCCGGGAAGATGCCAACGTCTGCCGCCCCTCCTGCCCGACACGCTCCACGACCTTGCGGACGTACTCTTCTATCCCGGCGAGGAACGGCTCCAACTGCGCCGCGCCCTTGTGGATGCGTTGCAAGTAGGACTCCCACTGGCCCGTCATGACTGGGCTCTTGACCTCGGGATGGACCACTTCGATGAGCCGTACGCCCTTCTCCGTCGCCGCTAGCGCCTTGCCCAGCCGCTCAATGTAGCCGCGCTTCAGGAGCACTTCGATGATCGCTGCGCGCGTCGCCGGCGTGCCCAGGCCGCTATCCTTCATCGCGTCGGAGAGCTCTCTCTCGTCGAGCGTCTTGCCGGCGGTCTCCATGGCCGTGAGCAGCGTGCCTTCGGTGAGCCGCTTGGGCGGCTTCGTCGTCTTCCGCTGGGCCTTCGCGTCGAGGACGTCCTGAGCCTGTCCGGCCGCGAGGTCCGGAGGCAGGGCCGAGCCGGCCTGCTCTTCGTCGCCGTCAACATCTTTCTTGCCGCGGCTTCTGGACGGCTTCTTTTCGACAGGCCGGTCCAGCGCTTTCCACCCCAACTGCTGGACCACCGTCCCGGACGTGTGGAACCGGTCGATAGCGCCGTCGGTAGTGATGGCCGTGATCACTGTGGTGACCGAGGAGAGATGGTCGTCCTGCCAGGCACTCAACAGGCGGCGACAGATCAAGTCGTAGATCTTGCGTTCGTCATCGTTGACTGCGGCTTTATCTCCAGGCGTTGTCGTCGGAATGATGGCGTGGTGATCGCTGACCTTCGCGTCATCGATGAAGCGGCGGCCGAGCGGGCGCTCCCCCGTGCCGGGCGCGAACAACTCGCGGTAAGGCGCTGCGATGTTATTGACGATGCGCGGGAGCGTTGCGGCAACGTCCTTGGAGAGGTGGCGGCTGTCGGTTCTTGGGTAGCTGATCAGCTTATGCCGTTCATAGAGTGCCTGGGCGAGGTCCAGGGTCCTTTGCGCGCTAAAGCCAAACAGGCGGTTGGCGTGGCGCTGCAGTTCGGTGAGGTCGTAGAACAGCGGCGGCAACATTCGCTGCGTTTCGCTATCGGCCGACTCGATCGCGGCGGTGCCTGCTCGTGCTCGGGCCACTATCGCCTGCGCCTCTTCGCCCCCAGCCGGTAGTCGCGTGACCCTCTGATTGCCCTCGGCGCGAAACCAGGTCCCGGCATACTTGCTTTCGTCCTGGCGGTCGCTGGGATGGAAAGTCGCCACGACCTCGATGTAGTCCTCTGGCACAAAACCGCGAATCGTTAGTTCGCGTTCGACCACCATGGCCAGCGTGGGCGTCTGCACGCGGCCCACGGACAGTTCCTCGTCGTAGGCCAATGAGTAGGCGCGCGAAAGATTCATCCCCACCAGCCAGTCCGCGCGGCTCCGCCCGCGCGCGGCGTCGGCCAGGGCATCGTAATCCGCACCCGGCTTCAGCGTCTCGAAGCCCTTCCTGATGGCTTCCGGAGTCAGCGAGGAGATCCACAGCCGCCGCACCGGCTTCTCGCACTTCGCGGCCTCATAGATGTAGCGGAAGATCAGCTCGCCCTCGCGCCCGGCGTCCGTCGCGCAGATCACGGACGAGATGCGCGGCGAATTCAGAATTTTGCGTACTACCTCAAACTGGTCGCGCGTCTGGTCGTAGACCTTTAGCGGCCATGCGCGCGGCAGCATGGGCAGCGTGTTGCGCCGCCACTGCCGCCAACTCGGGTCGATCTCGTGCGGCTCGGGCAACGCGACCAGGTGGCCGATGGCCCAGGTGACCACATAACCGTTGCCGTGGAGGTAGCCCTGCCCGGCCTGCGTCGCGCCGAGCGTCCGCGCCACGTCGCGAGCCACTGAGGGCTTTTCAGCCAACACGGCGACATTGCCGGAGTCCCGCGCCTTCATTGAGATCTCTCCAGTTTATCGGGGAGCCCTGGAGCACTGTAACGCGTTCGAAGAAGTCTCGCCGGAATTGGACCGATAAGTCCGCGTCAGCCCGGCGAACCTCCTTCCAACGTCACCTGGCCGCGTCAGATCGTGCCGGGTGGGAGTCCGGAACTCCCCCGGACCTCGGTTTCTGGCTGAAAACTGGGTTGCTTCTGGCACCTCGGGCCGACGGAATTCCACGTGCTTTCGCGCGCACGTGCGCGACCGAATCCGCCTTCCCAATTCCTCGTGCGGGACGAAGAAAAGTGTCCTCCTATTATGCGGAACTGCCAATGGCTCCCGTTTTCTATGCGTGAGGAGCTGCCTCACTCATCCAGCCCTGTCGGGAAAGTTGGCTCCAGGCTGTGCGGATGTGTTCCGGCTTGAAGACCTGCTGTTTGCGTGGGTTCCAGGCGTGGACCTGCTCGATCGCCATCGCGACGTCGGATGCCTGGGTGTTGCTCGTGGGTCCACCGCGATGAGCTACCCAGTGGACGGTCGCCAGTAGTTCCATGCCGTAAGGGGTTTCGAAACCCTCGATTAGTTCAGAAACCCGTTCGAGACGAGCGAGCGACTCGGACTTGGCGGCGAGGAAGGCGGTGGCCTCCTCTACGGCGCCGGGTAGCAGCTCGATCTCAGCCTGTGGCTTCTGGCTGTCACCATAGCCGCGGATGAAGTGACCTTCCATCAATTCCAGCACCTTGTTCAGATTTGCCGCATAAGGACCGTAGTGGCCGGCCTCATAATTGAGCCGCAACGGTTCGCCAGCCTCCTGAAGGAAGTAGGCGAGCTTCTGGAGCTCCAGGAGAGTGCGACTGTACTCGAGGGCTGCATAGGCGTCCATCAGCCTGATGAACAGTGCGCGCGCCGGCGTCATGCGCGGACGCGCCGTCCGCACGGGCATGGCCTTCGCTTCCGGAGTGCCCACCGGCTCGAACAGCAGGACATGGACATCGGGCAGTTCCAAGAAGGCGCCTTCGACCATTGGTCGCACTTCCCGCCAATCGAGTCCGCCGAGCCCACACCCGAGGGGCGGCACGGCGATGGATCGAACGCCGAGCCGGCGAACGTCGTCGATGAGCGCCTTCAGGCCCGATCGAATATCAGCGATGCGGGACTTTCCGCGCCAGTGGCGCTTCGTCGGGAAGTTGATCACGTACCGCGGATTGATGAGGCGGCCGTTGTCGAATATGAGCATGCGCCCCGGCACAACCAGACCCGCATGGCAGGCGCTCTCGTAGGCTTTGAAGTTCGCCGGAAACGCCTGCTTAAACTGAAGCGCGATGCCTTTGCCCATAAAACCGACACAGTTCACCGTGTTGACGAGTGCTTCGGCGTCGGCCTCCAAGATATTGCCTTTGGCAATCTCAATCATAGTCCGGCTCTTTCACTAGTAATACCATGGTCCCATTACTTGAACATTGGGTCGCGACCGATCCGGATGCTGATCCAAGATGGCTTCAACCCGCGCTTTCACCTGCTGGTTGAGAGCGCCGACGCCCTGAATCAGCGACCAGTCCAGCGACTGCCAGACCAGGAATTCAGCCTGCTTGCGCCGCTGCCGGTCGTTATCGTCGGGCTGGTCGGCCCAGTAGCGGGCGGCGACGAGGTTCCAATCCACATGGTCGAGCCGCGTTAGGTCGTCGAACCAGTCGGTGAATGTCGCCAGTCCGTGTCCGTCGGAGAAAACGAATCGGCACCCAGCATCCACAACCCGTTGCACGGTGGTCGTCAGGTAGAGGAGCGGTGCCTGCCCTTCGTTGTAGTCGGGCACGCGCCCCGTCTTGAGGTTCAACAGCATCACAGACAGGGGACCGAAGTAGAACGGCACGTAGTCGTGGCACGTGCCACGGGGTCCACACGAGATCGGCCTGTTGTGGCGGCTCACTTGGACACCCACGTTGTGGATGGTGCGATACGGCAAGCCATCGTTTGGAGTGCAGTTCGGCGCATGGAGCGCGCCACGGGTGAGCAGCGTCGGTAGGTTTTCAATATGGACAAGCCGGTAGATCGTGATTGGGCCAGAAGGCACACCCGCCGGCATGACTTGCGGAGCGTTCAACGTGCAACCCCTCCCACGCGGACCCCAAGCAAACTGGCGAGGTCCGTGACATGCTGCGGCTGCCGCGTGATCTCGTACTCGGGGCGAAGGCGCCCAAATGAACTGTGAAGGTTCGCCATGTACGTTGGGTCGGCGGTCCGGGAGGCGAACCCGCCATGTCGAAGCGACGAGCCAAGGACCTCCGCATACTGGTTCAGCTTCGCCGATAGCCGCAGCGTGAAGTAGAGATCAAACGTACCCTCCATCACTGAGTCCTTGAACTTCTCCGAAAGCTTCTCGGACAATAGGATGTAACGCGAGCATTCGCCGAGAGCGAGAATGCTGCTCTTAGGAATGTTCTCGTTTTCGTGGTCGGCTCGATTCGATTGGAGAACTACATTGGGCTGATCCACGGGGATCCTTTCCGCAGCCTTGACCCACTCCCGAATTGCCGACACGGCATCGTAAATCAGACAGTTGTATGGTGTCGGATCTGTCAAGTCGAGGTCAACGAGAGGACCAAAAGGTGCGTAGTTGCGGACCATTCTTTCCACGATCGGAGGGAAGTAATAGAGCCACATATGCCATTCGATGCCTTGGAGAAGCGCCGCCCGGACCATGATGTCGAAAAAACGAATTGTCGCGCATATTGGTGAGCGCCACGCCTCACGCTCCTCGAACTCGCGCGCGGCCTGGTTGTACCGGTCGGCGGCCGGATCTTCGGCCAGACGGTCCAGTTCGCGCAGCGCGAACTCACCGACGGGTCTCCATATCTCTAAATCTTGCGCTACCTTCGCATCCCTCACCAGATTGTGCAGGAAGGGGTTGGACTCGGGAAAGGCGTACGCCAGGTTCTGGCTCTTCTCGATCTCCAAATAGAACACGCTCGCCGGATTGGCCATCAGCGCGGTTACGTAGTCCGAAAGAAACTCCTGCTGATCGAATCTTCGAGGCAGTTCGCGGATGATGTCAACTCCCCAATACGGCCGCGCCCTTGCAAGCGCTTCGATGAAGCGTGGCGCCATCAGAACACGCTCGACCAGTTCGGTCGCAACGCGTTGCTCGGAAGAATATGTCGGAAGAAGGCGGATCAACTGCCTCGCGAGCCGGCCTGGAATCCGGTCCACGAAGGCGCGTGGTGGCTGAGTCCCCTTCGTTCGAAGCGCGTCCAGCCTGAGGATAGTGTCCTCAAATGTCGGCATCACCCGCGACGCGAGGCGCGCTCGCAGTGCAGGCAATCTGTAGTCGGCGCGGTAGATGCGAAAGAACTCCTTGCTGTTCCTTTCGAAAAGGGCAAGGAGCTCGGGGTATGACTCCCACCTGTTCAGCTCCTGGCAAAGCTTGGCAAACTTCCCAATCCTGCGCCGGGAAAGACGAGCAAATCGAACCCGGAACCCTAAGAACAGGGCGAGGCAGAGAATGAACAAGGGTTTGACGCTGGTTGGAGTGAAACCGTGAGGCCATTTTGCCGAATCGGGCGCCCAACCGTGCGCCACGAAGAGCGCGTAGTACTCCAAGTAGAGAATCGAGATGAAACCGGCAACGGCTGCGGACCACTCGATCAGGCCAATTCGGAAGCGCAACTCCATCTGGCGCTCTCTGGGAATGACCGCGTAGAGCGCGACGAGTAAGCCGGCGACCGTGACCAGGAGTTCCATTAGGCTTCTCGCAAGCTTTCCGCCGGATGCGCGACTCTCGGGTCGGCGGGGGGCGGGTCGAGGCGGGTCTGGTAGGGAACGCCAGTGCGCTCCGCTTCCGCCATGGCGTCGTAGATTTCGAGGATTATGCGCCTTGTGCGGTACTCGCCAGTCTGCTGCTCGTCCTTGCGGCGGACGATGGGAAAAGTATCGAGGACATAGGCCGCGTCGTCGCGGGAGATCCCGTACAGGTGAAAATAGAGGGCGTCGAGTTCGCATCGCATCAGGAAACGGCGCTCCGGGTTCCAGTGGAAGGGTGCGCCGGCATAGCCGAGGGCTATTGCGAAACCGTTGAGGTCGCGGGCTGTATAAGTCAGTTCGAGGACACGGCAGCGAATGAAGCCCTCTTGGTCTGGAGAGTAAACATCGGGCCTGAGAACAGGTAATTGCGCCACGTAAAAGAAGCTCATATTCGTGCCGCCGACCTTCTGGCGGGTTACGTAGTCCGAGACTATGCTGTTGAGCGATGACAGAAGCAGATAGGGCCGCCCTTCGCAGCGGATGAGCGGTGCCTTGTTGTTTAGCGCGACGGGTGGCAGCACACTGAATATTGCGGTTCGCTCGTCGGTGGAGCGGGCGATGTCTCGAAAGCCCATCAGCCAATTTGCTGCGCGAGTGCGGACGAGGTGTTCAGCCGCTCCCAGAAAGCTGCGGAAACCATGAACTTCAACGATCTCACGCTCTTCCAGACGGAACTGTTGTTCTAACTTCTTCGCTATCTTCCGATCGGAGACGGCTTGGGAAATCGAGGCGAAGCTGTGAGCCCGCCCATCAACCAGGATCAGTTCTTCGGTCTCTTCCGAGCGGTCGCGATTCAGAGCATATCCGGATAGCCAGAGGCTGAGGATCTGTTGCGTTCGGCCTTCGGATTCCTCTTCCACCGCCCGAACGAGTCCCGGCGGGACACGCGAAGTAGCTTTGATCACCTCCCATTCCGGCACCCAATATCGCGGTTGGACAACGTAATCTGGATCATCGAGCTTGACAGCCGGAATGCGCGGCAACTCCGAATCCTGGCTACCCTCCGGGCGCATGCCGTAATCACCATAACGATGCTGGAACTGGTGCATCATCTTGGCTTCATATAAAGGGAGATAGTGATCTTGATCGCAGTCCCGAGCGAACACGTTCCCACGCAGAGTCCAGTCTTGCTCCAATAATTGGTCTCGCGTGCGGAACAGCTGCGAATCGTTCGACATGTGAAACATCGTGCCAAAGCTGATGCCCCAGGGGTTTTCGCTCGTGGCGTCATTGATCAGCACCGGCACGCGACGGTATATGGCCTTTGTGATGTCAGCGTCCCGGCCCGACCGGAAGATCGGGCAGGTACGGGTGTTAGGGTTTATCAGCGCAATGTCTTCGGACGTCAAGGTGAAGTGCCGGTCGGCTTCGCCGAGATCCTCAGTGTGATGGGCGAAGAAGACGAAGTCGATCGCATGGTCACTGCCGAGCGGAGCGCCGGAGATCGTCAGAAGGCAGAACTTGAATCGGCCATGGCCGACGCCTTCAAACATGCCGACGGCGTTCTCAAAATCGTACAGGCCGACCAGCGTATTTGTATTTACGACGGATGCGAAGAAGTCCTTCGTGGTGTTGTCCGTTGCGATACCGGACGGCACGATGACTCCCATGCGGCCGCGGGAACCGAGCAGACTTCGATCGTTCTCGGCGAAGACCGCATAGGTATTGATATCGCCGACCCCGCAAAGCGGAAATCGGCCGCTGTTTCGGATCAGCGAGCTTTCGCCGTCCGCGACTCGCGACGCCTCTCCAAACGCCGCCAACAATGCTGGGTCTGTATCCGCCAGCGCGCGAATCAGGCGTCCGCGGGCAGCCGTATTCGGCGCGTTCGCGACTTCCGGGTTTCGTGCCGCGAACCACTCCTTTTCCTGAAGCTTGATCCGTTCCCACGGCGGATTCCCGAGCACAACGTCAAACCCGCCCGACCATCCGGTGCGCTCATTGTTCGGTTCAGAATCCGATTGCGGAATTCGAAATACATCGGGAAACGCGAGATGCCAGTGAAGGAAGCGATATTCGCCGGCGATGTGCTCTATCTGATCCCGCATCGCCCGCTCGCAGCCGTTCGGGTTGCGCTCAATACGGCGGAATACTTCTTCGGTGATCGGATAGTCGTACAGGCTGTTCTTTGGCCAGACGAAGGCAGCACACCACGTATCGGCAAGAAGCTTGCCGTTTAGATAGTCGCTGGAGCGGACCGCGCTTTCGTATTGAGCATCTTTTGCGCGGACGTTTTCGATTGTGTTGTCCGCCAAGCTGTCCAGTTTCAGCAAACTCTGGGCGAAGTTGCCCAGCTTCAGCCAAGGGTAATCTTCAAAAGCGAACTTAGCTGCTCCGATAGCGGCGGCCTTGCGCTCGCTCTTGTTCACCTTGCGCCACTTGGTGCAGGCTTCGTTGGTGTCGCCCTCGATTGGCTGGAATGCTTCATCCGGTATCCCGCCCGCGAGCAAACGCGGGTTCGTACCCAGGAGGCTATTGCCGGCCTGAATTCGATGTTCGAGGAAACTGAGCGGCTTTCCTGGCTCCATCGCTTCCATCCACAGGCTGACCTTGCATAACTCCACGGCCATAGGATTCATATCTACGCCGTAGACACAGTGCCCGATCACATCACGAAGCGCCTTGCGCTGCGCCTCGGGTGGCGGCTCCTCTTCGCCTGTTCGGACCGCGGCCAGACGTTTGGCGATGCGATGTGCGGCAGCGATCAGGAAATGGCCGCTGCCGCAGGCGGGGTCTACGACCTTGAGATTCAGGATCGCGCGCTCGGGATCGGGCAGGCGCGCGACGTCGGCTAGCACGGGGTCCAACGCAGAGTCGAGCAGGCAGGAGATCAGGCTCGTCGGCGTGTAGTAGCTGCCAGTCTTCTTTCGCTCGCTACCGGCGGCGACTTTCAACTCGAAGGTGGCTGCCTCGGGATTCAAGTCGGGGTGAAGCTCCAGTAGCGACTCGTAAACGCTGCCGAGTTCTTCCGCTCCCAGGTTCTTGTAGTCCACCACGCGGCGACTCTGTCCGGTCTGGGTGACGGCCAGAGAGCGGATGGCTTCCAGAAGATGCAGATTCGAAATCTCGCAGGCGTTCAGGTCCGGGAGAGATCGCGGGGAGAACAAAAAGCTGCCAAGCGCGGGGAGAGCGAGTTCCGGGCAGCCATCGCCGGAAAGTCTCTCCATCACCAGCTTCAAGCCGCAGTAGAGGTCGTGGTGTCGCGAGCCGGCGCGGTTGGTGGCCAAGTGACGCAGACGGGTAGTGGCGTAGAAGTCGCGGTAGCGCTTCTGCGTGACCGGATCGGCCGTGGGCACCAGCAACAGGTCACGGTCGTCGGCCACGAACAGGAAGAGCAGCCGGTAAACCAAGCGAAGGATCTGCCGGTAGTAGTCCTGCTTATCCAGTGCGCCCGAGCGCAGATGCTCCCGCAGAGCCGTATTGGCCTGATGGGCAAGGAAGCCCTGGCCGAGATGTTCAATGGCTCGCTGAACGCCATCGCGCAGGCCGTCGAGCACACGGACACCCTCAGTGCGGGCGGCCTGAGACCATTTCTCAAGTTGGCATTGCTCGGGGCGCTCGGCCTCAAAGCGCGACTGGTGCAGGAGTAGCCAGAGCAGGACGAAGTCCGGGTAAGCTTCGCCCGCCATCATCGCTTCGAGATCGAACTCGACATAGGCTTGGCGGGTCAGGCTGATGTTGTCGCGCAACAGCCGCAGGCGGAGGCCGTTTGAAACGATCCCCCAGAGATGCTGGTCGCTCCGGTTCAAGAGCTCCTGGAGGAGGCTGTGCGGACTGGACCGCATCCCACCCGCGGCTGTTTGAATGCGCCGGTCGAGATCCACGTTGCAGCCGACAAGATGAATTGGAGTCTGCTGCCAGGCGTGGCTGATTGCGTAAGACTTCCCGCCGATTTCTTCGGCCTTCGCTACCTGAAGGCGCCCGTAGTCAAGTAATTGGAATAAGGGCAGGAGCCAGCGCTCACGGGTAAGACTGGTGCCAGCGTCGCTTCCCGCCAGTTTCTCGCGGCCGGCCTGAAAGTTGGCCCACGCGACCTGCAAGCGATTCCACGCCCGGTTGGTCGCTTCGCCGATCTTCTCTCCCGGCGCCAGATGATAGGACGACTCCTCCAATCCACCGAGGCTCTTATCACCCGAAGCCACGCGAACGAGAATGTCGGATGGGAGCATCGCCCCTTCCGTGCGGATGGTTGAGAAGGCTGCCAGTGTCCGGGCGCTCATGCCTGGCCTCCGGCGGCCGGAACCGGCAGAAAGACGTAGACGCCGAGAATATCCGGCGGCAACTGCGGCTCCACTCGTTGACTGACGCCGCGCAAACGGGCAGCCGACCGGACTCGCCGGTGGGCCTCGAGCAATTCAGCCGCTCGACTCCGCGCGGCTGATTCCAGGTGCGGCATGAGGGCCGGGACGTCATCGAGGATACGCTGTAGAGCATCGCGCTGGAGTTCGGGGACGATGTTCGCGTCGGGTATGACATCGAGCAGCGCTTCTGCCTGTTCCTTATTCAGCCATTCGGCACTTTGAGGAGATCCGGCGAAGGCCAGCACCTGGCTGTCCTCAGCGAGAAGCTGCCGACGTTCCGCGACCTCATTTCCGCGGGGTCCCGATTTGATCTCGGTTTCGATGTGATAGCGCAGCCGCACCAGCATGAGAGTGGTGCGGCGGTCGACGGCCTTCGTGCGAACGACTCCGCAGCGCGCCGCTCCCCGGTCATTCGTGCTGTCCAGTGAGGAATCCAGCAATCCGGTTGCGAGAGCTTCCACCAACGGGTGCGTGCGATGCAGGTAAACCTCGCCGGGCTGAACCGGCAACTCGAAACGCGCGGTCAGGTCGGTAGCGTTGCCGGGAATCGGCAGCGAGTTGCGAACAGCACGCGAAACATCCTGGAGGCCGACCTCGATGCGCGCCCGGATGCCCGACCCAACATCAGAAATGGACGCCTTGTAATGTCCCAGTGCAGCCCGGCAGAACGAAGCGACGTCAACTCCAGAGCCAATGGCGGTCCGGACTGCGTCCACCTCCTGCGCCACTTCACCGAACTTGATCGTCTCCTGGGCGAACATCGTGCGCGAACGGGCTTCCCGATCAGCAGCATTCTGCCACTCTGCCTGAACCTTCCCGGCAGGGCTGTCGGCTGGCTCGGTTTCGCCGCTGCCGAATTCCAATAGCATCTGGCGGTTGTCCTTAGGGCGCTTATGGAGGAGGACATCTTCGAAGATGGCTTCCACAAGTTCCTCGGCTCTCGCCGGGACCGGCACGGAAATCCCAAGCGAACTGCGGATGGTCTTGTGTTTTCGGAGCAGGACCCGAAGGATGATACGGTCGACGCCGGTATCCTCGCCGTAATACGTGACCACCCGAACTTTTTCGCTCGGCTGCCCATAGCGGTCAACGCGGCCTTCCCGCTGTTCATGACGAGTGGGGTTCCACGACAGATCGTAATGGAGGATGGCATTGAAGTCATCCTGCAGGTTGATGCCTTCGCTGAGGCAGTCGGTCGCCACCAGTATGCGCTGCGGAAATTTGGCCAGTGCGCTGACGCGGTCCTCGCGCTCGGCTGGAGCGAGTTCACCGGTAACACAGGCGACCTCGGTGCCACGCGGGATCTTATTGCTGGAACGAAGCGCCGCGGCGACGTACTCGGCGGTCTGGATAAAGCGGCAGAATACGATCGGCTGGTGACCGTCCTTGAGAAGCGAGGAGACGATGCTGATCGCACCGGCGAGCTTCGCATCCAGTCCGCCCTGGAGACCTTCGGCAGTGCGCGCCATCTCCTGAAGACGGCGGCGGTGGCGCGCCTTGTCATCACCTTCTGTTTCGGCATCGCTACCTGAGGCGAGGTCAATACCTTCCGCCGATTCGTCGTCAGTCAGATCGAGGACGGCACGCCGGCCAATCGCGTCGGCTTCTTCGGTCGTCTCGGTGTCAAGCGTGGCGGCGCGAGTGCGGAGCGTTGCTGCAGCGGCCGCAGGGCTTGAGGCAAGCGCCCGGAGCAGTGCCAGCACGGACCACCACTGAACGCGCTGCCGGTGTCCGTTGGATTCGGTCACCACTTCGCGGGCATATTCCAGAACACGATCAAAAAGCTTCCGGTAGTCGTCGGTGAGGAGGTAAGTTTGCTCCTGCTCTTCGCGTTCCGGAAATGGTGTGTCCGCCTGGAGGAAATGACGAATGTCGGCGCGGCGCCTTTGAACGAACTGGGCAGCGAGCCGGCGACGGTTGGCTTCGTTGGCAGGTCCGGTGAGGTCGGCGGGCAAGGCGGCGAAGTCAGGGTTCAGCAAGGTCAGCAAGGATCGGAATGCATCTTCTTTGCCGCTGTGCGGGGTGGCCGTGACCAGGATGACGTGACGGTTGGGGTCAGTGGTGAGGCCGGAAACGAGCTGGTGGCGCTGATGCCGATGGGAACGCCCCTCTCCACTCCAGGCACATGTGTGGGCCTCATCGACAATTACGAGTTCGGGACAAGTCCTTAGAAACTCGTCGCGGCGCCGGTCGGATTTGATGAAGTCGAGGGAAACGATGACGAATGGATGGTGCTCGAACAGGGATTCACCCAACGGAAGGCCGCGCTCCAGCCTGGTTGCCGTACCAGGAAGGACCAGCTCCGCGTCGATATTGAACTTGTCACAAAGCTCTCGTTGCCATTGCTCGGCCAATTGAGGTGGGCAGAGGACCGCGAGGCGCGTCACTTCGCCGCGGTCGAGCAATTCTCGCGCAATGAGCGCAGCTTCGACTGTCTTGCCAATACCAACGTCGTCGGCAATCAGGATGCGGATGGGATCGAGCTTCAGTGCCATCAACAACGGCACTAACTGGTAGGGCCGTGGCTCGATTGCTAGGTGAGCAAACGAGCGAAAGGGGCCAGCACTCGACCGGAAGCCAAGCCGGAGGGCATCGCGGAGCAGGCGGCAGGAGCGGAAATCGCCCAGGCGGGCGGGGTCCGGCAGATCGAAGTGGGCGTGCTCCACCGGTTCAAGCGGCACGTAAATCCCGGTGACCTCTTCCTCGCTGCCCCCGAGCGGGCGAAGCATCAGAAGGTCCGGCTCGGATTGCGGCAGGACGACCCACTCACGGCCCCGCGCCCTGACCAAAGACCCGACAGCGAAGGTCATTTTCCGCTCCCGAAGATGTTCGGATACTTCTTCAGGATGGTCACCCAGTCATTCTTGTGGCTGAATCGGATGACGACATAGCCGCGATCGTCCATGCATTCATTCTGGGCGGCATCACGGGCCTTCCTCTCCGGGTACTCGTGCGGTGGACCGTCGACGTAGATGGCAGCGTTGTGCTGTTCGTAGAAGAAATCCGGGCGAGTCTGGCAGACTTGCAAGAACTGCTGTGCCCCGGAGGGCAGGTTGTAGTCGTGGTCCTCCAGCAAGGCGAGCCAGGCTTCTTCAAGCTTCGAACCGCAAAGCCGCTGCAACTGGATGAGGTGTTCGGATCGCGGCATCGCGGCAGGCGCGATTGAGACGCGAGATCGCTGGAAGTCCATGAGGATTTCCCGGATTACCTTGCGATCCAGAAGACGGTGGACAGGCTGGTTCGAATAGCTGAGCAGGCAGTCATAGCAAGCCGCCTCGCAGATTTCGGAGACGCCTGCTGCGTGGCCTTCATCTTCGCCGGTGTCCGGATTGAAGTGACAGATCCGTAGCGCTTCACGAGCCACTAAAGGGAAAGCCTGTGGGTCCTTGAGCAGACGGCGGAGAACACCGGCGCCGCCCTCGGCCGCCTCATAAAGCAGGATGTAGCGTGGCTCTTTCCCATTTGGGAGCAACTCACAGGCCACCTCGTCGTCTTCCAGTTGATAGGTGACCAGGATGGCGTTTTTCAACGCATAGGCGAGCGACGTGATCACTTCCACTGATTGGGTGGTCTTCGGCTCAAAGATAAGGCTGTTGCGCCGGTCCTCCACATAGGGGATGACGCGCTCGACACGGCGGGTGAGTTGATCCACGTCGTCGTCATCCGGCATCAGGTCGTTGCGTTGCCAGTATCCTCGTTCGATGTCGAGAACGAAGCCGCACTGGCTCTTGTCCGCGCGTCGCGTCCACCCCAGGTTGATGCGCCAAAGTGTCGCCGCGTGTCCGTAGTTCAAATGGCCGGAAATCGTGGATTCGCTGCGAACCAGGGCCGTCTGGTGCGACTTAACGCCCCGGTAAACCGCATAACGAAAGCCGCTCTGGGTTTCATAACCTAAACGGAGGCGCTCTTCCTCGTCTGAATTGATCTTGTCCTTGCGGCGAGTGGAAACGTTCTGCAATCGCATCATGGGCGTGAGGAGCGTATCGAGACTGGTTTGGCAGTTCTCGCAAAGATCCGGCCCGGGCGGACTCGTGATCGGATGCAGGTAGCCGCACGCTGTGCAGCGCTTAAGTTGGCCGAAGACCGGCCCATCCTGGCCGAGCGGCAGAATCGCTTTGTTGATGAGGTAGCGAGACCCTTCATGGTAGATCACGGCGCGCGGGCCGAATTCGGTGATGGCAAGGAACCGAGGCCGAGAAAGGAACTCGTCTCTCTGCTGACCGCGTCGGCCAGGGATGTACGCCGAAAGCGGCAGGCGTGGGAAGTTGTATCCGGGCAGGAAACCTTCACTGGCGAAGTAGCGATAGCTGTAAAAATCGGACTGGACGACGTTCTTGGTCTCGGTTAGTAGTTTGTATTGCGATTCGGCTTCGCGCCGAAGCCTTTCGGCCTGACGGCGTTCGTCCGCCGTGCGAGACATGTCCATAATGATGGCGTTCTGAATCTTCTGTTGGGCCAGCGCGGCCTTACAGAGATTGCGCCAACGCTCGCAAGCCGCCTCAAAGTTGAGCTCAATCTGCTTGAATACTTCTTCTGCCCACTGCGGCGTGTACCAGTCGGCGTCTTTGAGATCGTTTTCGAAAGTGGCCAAAATTCGTTTGGCGCGAACGTGCGCCGCAAGGCGCGGCTGGGGACGGCGCAGTGTATCGAGCACTGAAGGAATTGTGGCCAGAGTCGGATCATTCCCCGCGACATCAAGGAGATCGCGAAGCGAACTGCCCAGGCTGAGATTCGCTTCCGCCAGCCAGATGGCATGGAGGTGGGCGCGCACCAGATCTTCGTTGGCAAGGTCGAGTCGCGGCGGGGTGACCTCTCCAGAAACCATACGATCCGGGCGCTTGAAGAAATACTGGTCGTGTGGACTGCCTGTCGTGCAATACGAGAAGACCAGCGCCGGCTGGCCGCTGCGGCCCGCTCTGCCGCTGCGCTGGGCATAGTTGGCGGGGGTGGGCGGAACGTTCCGCATGTTCACTACGTTCAACTCTGAGATGTCGACGCCAAGCTCCATAGTGGGAGAGCAGTAGAGAACAGGCAGTTCCGCTTTCCGGAACCTGTCTTCGCGGACAAGACGATCCTCGTACGGAACCTGCGCGGTGTGCTCTCTGGCCTCAAAACCCGCCAACTCGGACGCCAACGACCGGTAGAAGTTCACGAAGAAAGGATTCGTCCGTCCACCGACTTCCGATTCGCCGGGCACGCGAATGGGGTCGCGGAAGGGCTTTGTGCCTGCCCCCTCCATCCAAAGAATGGCCGAGGCAGGAAGGCGGTAACCGTGAACCTCGTCAGGGCTCTTCGCTTCATCGACGATCTCCACCAGGCCCGCCAGGCGAAGAGTGTCGAGCAGTTGACGAATGATCTCGTTCACTTCTGTGGTTGTGAGCCGGTCGTGATACTGCGGGAAAGTACCGGTGCGCCGGAGGTAGAGGCCGAAGCCACTTCGAGCGGTGACAAACACATCACCGCCGAAATCGCCTTGGCGAGTAGATCGGGGGTAAAGGGTCGCGGCGTGTTCAAGGAGTTCGTTTTCGTCCAAGGCCCATGGCGTGATCAGCCGCTGACTGCTCTGCTGCTGAATGGTCTCCTGTTTGGTCGCGTCGAAATAGTCCACCTGTACAGCCAGCTCGCGGCGCATGAAATCCAGAAGCGTCTTCGCCACGGCGAGCCGGGTCTCTGCCGTAGCGCCCGCAAGCGCCGGGTGGAGGCTTTGCCAGGATGAAATGTCGTTC
>Ga0302320_10001920_pt1 | contig 49589 bp, 34 predicted proteins | sample Bog_T0_3_FD_202130 | JGI IMG/M metagenome (GOLD analysis project Ga0302320, IMG submission 202130) | Peat permafrost microbial communities from Stordalen Mire near Abisko, Sweden - Bog_T0_3 | ecosystem: Environmental > Terrestrial > Soil > Wetlands > Peat | place: Sweden: Abisko, Stordalen Mire... | reverse complement strand
TTCACCTCCTGCATCCCTGGCTCTCGGTTGCCTGCAGCGTCATTCTGGCTCTTGCCGGTGGCGGTCTCATCCACCTCTACATCGAGGCTCCCCTCAATGCGTGGTTGCGTAACCGTCTGCACTGCCCCGGGACGAAAGTTGTTCATGCAGCCGCGGCAGCTTGATCGAATACAGTAGAAAAATAGGGGTCGGCCATGATTGACACGGTTTATCGATGTGAGATTTGCGGCGAAGAAAGCGAACATCCTACCCGCTGGATTGTGATTCATTGCAGCGACGCGCAATTGACCATCTTCAAATGGACCCGGGAAGCCGCCAACGCCCCGCATGCCCGCCATTATTGCGGAGAGTCCCATGCCCAGGTTTACCTCAGCCGCTGGTTTGAATCCTATTGCAGCTAAGGCAGTGCAGATGAATCGGTTCATCAATGGCGCGGCGCCGTTGCCCAGCCGGGCATTTCCTGGGTTGCCCAATCGGGAACTTGCTTTGTAACAAAGCACGCCTTCAGCCGTGCCGCAAATGTCCCACGACAAACGATGGGCTTCAGCCCCTGCGGCATTGCATCCCGTAATCTGCCACTTTTTACCGGGCCTCGTCAGCCCTTGCTCGCGCGCTGCAAAACTGGCCCCGTAGACTCCCGCACAACCAGTTCCGGAGCCATCACAATCTGCGACGGGTGCACCTTGTCGCGGTCGGCGATCCGTTGCAGCAGCACCTCCGCTCCCCGCTTGCCCATCTCCATGAGAGGCTGGCGAACCGTTGTCAGGGAGGGGGTCGAATATGCCGCTGACTGGATGTCGTCGAATCCGACGACTGAGACGTCTCCCGGCACCGAAAGCCCGGCGTCCTTCAGCGCGCGGATCGCTCCAATCGCCGCAATATCGTTAAAGCAGAAGATGGCCGTGAAGTCCCGTGTCGTTTCCAGCAACGCCTTCATCGGAATGTATCCAATCTCCGGCGCCATCGGGTGGTAGCCGTCCTTCATCGACCAACCCGCGGAATCGATCCGAATCTCCAGGGATGGATCGATCTTGAGCCCAATCTCTCGGCCCACCGTCTGGATGCTTTCCCAGCGGTATTCCGAATCCGGAATGGCCCGTGGTCCCCGCATGAACGCTACCCGTCGATGACCCAGTGCGTTGAGATGAAGAAGCGCCTGTTCCACCGCCGCGTGGTGGTCCAGCACGATATCCGTCACGTTCTCATCTTCGCTATGGGCGGAAATCGCCACCACCGGCACCGGCACATCAATGTGATTTGCGGGCGTATTCAAGAGCAGAAACCCATCCACCGCGCGTTCCACCAGCATCCGCGGGTACTTTTCAATCAGTTCACGTTTCCAGTCGTGGCAGGCCGTGAAATAGAAATAATGGGCCGCGGTCAGTTCCTGCACCACCCCGCTCATCACCCGTGTGAAGTATCCCTCGCTCAGGTCCGGCGCCAGCACCCCCACGCTCATCGACTTGCTTTGCCGAAGCGAGCGCGCGAAATAGTTCGGCCGATAGTTCAGCCGCGCCGCCGCTTCCTTGACCCGATCCCGGGTCTCCTGGGGGATGGACTTGGCCGAGGGCGAGTTATTCAACACCAGCGAAACCGTCGTCTGCGAGAGCTCCAGGTGCTCGGCCAGCATTTTTAGGTTCACGTGCCCAGGTGGCGTTGAAAGCGTTCCCTTTGCCATGTTGGAGTTGTAACACGTCCGCTATTCAACCGGGAACAGCGTTTCTCTAGAGATATATCGATTTTCCATGGGGATTGGCTGTCATCCTGAGCGAAGCGCAGCGCAGTCGAAGGATCCAAGGCTGCTTTTAAGCTCCCACGAGTGGGCCAGGGGGGGCCCCGGTCTCAATTTTGAGACCGGGGATACCACAAACCCAGCATTCCAGATCATGACCCTACTGCGCCTCGATCGTATTCGCCCCGGGATGCAGCGGCCAACTCTTGCCCTTCAGCACAAACTCCCCGCTCAGCTTGCCCGGCAGCGTCACCGTCCCGTTCAATCCGGAGCCATTCTTGTGGAAGTCCACCTGGATGGGCCCTTCCGGGTGAGGATACGTCGCTTCCACCGAAGGCAGGGCTCCCAGGTGCGGCGCGATGCGGACCGTTGTGAATCCTGGGCTCCCCGGACCAATCCCGGCTACCAGCGTCAGGAAGTCGTAGTTCGGATGCGCACTCCAGGCATGCGAATCGGACCGGGTGTTCCCCGGAATCTCTGGCCAGGTGCTGAAATGCAGCGGCAGCAGCTTCCGCCAGGGCGCAATCGAATTCAGATATTCGTCCGCCATCCCAGCATGCTCCAAGGCCCGGGCAAGATAAAACCGGAAGTAATACGAAGCGCTCAGAACCCCGTCCGGTGCGGTCCCCGGCTCAATCGCAGCCATTTTGCGCAGCACTTCCTGTTGGTGCTCCTTGGGAATCACATCGTACAAGACGCCCAGAATATTCCCTTGTTGGCTGAACACCTTCTGTTCCGGCGTATCTCCCAGCAAACCCCGCGAAGTTGACCAGCATTTTTCCTGGATTCCCGACCGAACGTGGGCCGCGTGGGCCCGGTAGCGACTGGCGAGAGCCGGATCGCCAAACGCCTTCTCCAGGTCAGCCGCTTCGCCCAGCGCGCCCAGGTACTCGAGGGACGTGACGCACGACTCGCCTTGCGCATCGTAAGTCGGAATCTCGCCTGTGGACACCCAGTCCACAAAGCTCCACCACGGCAGTTGCCCCAGCAGCCCGTCTGGCTTTTCGTAGTTCCCATACCAGTTGAAGATCGTTCGTGTTCCCGGGACCAGTTCCCGAACCAGCGTGGGATCCGGGCGATAAAGCCAATAGTCGTGCAGCATCCCCACGTACAGCAGCGAAAAAGTCGGGATCGACTGGGGAAGGGAACTCGGATACCGGCTGCGGGTAATGCCCTCCGGGATGCGCGAGGCATCGAAGGCGCGGAGCGCCTGCCGCGCCAGTCGATCGTCTCCAGTCATCGAGTAAGAGATCAGCGCCTGGATCCGCGTGTCCCCTATGTATTGCAGTTGCTCGTAATACGGCGTGTCCATGTAAGTCTCGTGCGCGTCCAGTCGAGCCGTGCGCCAACTGATCTCCCAGATCTTGGCCAAATCCGGATCGTCGGCCTTGAAGTTCGCCACTTCCTTAAAAGGGTAGGCCGTGAACTGTGCGGTCAGCGACTCCAACTCGACTGGATCGGCACTCGTCCGAATGTCCAATTCCAAATAACGCCAGGTCCGCCACCATAGCGGCTCAAAGCTGCGGTGCTTTCCGCCATCGGGGAGAAAGCTGTCTGTAAGGCCGCGCGCCGTCCGGTCCCCCACCGCGTCGCGGTCGCCCTTGTGCCCCTCCGCGTCGTATAAGGCCTCGGAATAGGTGAGCACGATGTGCGCATCCACGCCGCCCGAAACCGTTAGCCGCGGATACGCCGTGGTCAACGTTTTGCGATCAAGAAGAATGTGCATGTGCGCATGCGCCGGGATCGTCACCGGCGCGGCTGGAAACGCGTGGCCTCCGGCTACGTCGCTGCGCACCACTTCGCCGGCGGACGTGGGTGCGTACTCCATTGCCGGAAGCTCGTCCGGAATCAGGCCCCAAGGATTGTCCCCGGTCGTATCTGCGGAGTGTGCCTTGTTCACCCCACCGAAGATGCTGTCCCGCATGGGCGACGCCGCGGGTACCCAGGACTCCCCAGCCACCCCCGCCGCATTCCACACCCAGTCGTACTTCGCGGCGTTGACCTCTTCCCCCGGACCCGACGCCATATATTCCTGGACGCTGACCGTGTTCCGGTCCAATGGTTGCTGTCCCGGCTCAATCTCCACCAGCCAAACCCCGGTCCGGTTGTCGCCGGCCTTGCTGTCTTCGGTGCTGATCGAGCTTTCTCCCGTGGCCTCGCTTTCCAGCAGAAACGCCGTCCGGTCGGAAATTTGCGCAATAGGCGCAAAAATGCCGAAGTTCCACACTGTCGCCGTAATCAGGTTGTTGCCCGTCTTGAGGAATGGCGCCAGGTTGAACCGCTCGTAGCGCCAATGCGTCAAATCGCCGCGTGCCGGCCCGTCGCCCACCCGCTGCCCGTTCACATACAAAATGAACCGGTTGTCGGCGCTCACCCGCACCGGGTAGCTGGCTGGAGCCGAAGCTAGTTTCAAGCTCCGCCGGAAGTGCAGTACCACCGGCTCCCGCAACGGCGCGGTAGGGTGCGTAATCCACGAGGCGTGCCACTCGTGATGCAGCGGATCGGTCTGGCTGGGAGCTTGGGCTTGCGCTGCAAGAACGGCAACATAAAGGATAGACAGTACAAAAATCCGGCGCATCGGTTCGACCCTTCCTGAAAGCAGACACCAGCTTAGAACAAGCCGCCGCCCCGGTCGAATGTCAGAGCGCTCCATTCGATCTCTCCGGCCTGAGGCGGGTTCCCCATCCTACGCGACGTCATCGGGGAGGGGTGCGAAACCACCAACTTCAGAGCCGCGTGGCCTGATTCCACTTCCTAGCCTGGGGCCACGCGCCCCTCACCGGTCTTCGCCATGGCAAAATGGAGGTGCACCCCAGCGGACGGGGAAGGACGGCCCGTCCTTTGTCAAAACCCGTCCAGCGGAAGCACTCGTCTATGCACTTGATTTAGCAGGGCTGTAACCTTGTGTTCATATTGCCCCGGTAGCCTGATGAAGGTGAGCGTCCACGTGCCGGAAATTCGTATCTCGCAGCCAGCAGTCCAGAAAGAGCCCAGCATCTCCGTTCGAGAGCCCGCTCCTGCGGCTCCGCCCGTTGCCTCCGCAATTCGGACGTTCCTGCTTTCGCGCGGAAATTCCGCCGTGGCCGACCGGGCCTTCCATGCCCTCATGGTTGTCTGCGCGCTCAGCATCTTCGCCATCGTCATCCTCATTGCTTTCGAACTGGTCGTCCGCTCCCACCTTGCCTGGACACAGTTCGGGTTCCAGTTCTTTTTCAAGGCTTTCATCGATCCGGAAAGCAAGCTACCCATGTATTGGGACCCGGTGAACGGGCATTTCAGCGCCCTCCCGTTTGTCTACGGCACCCTCGTCTCCTCCTTTCTCGCCCTGCTCATCGCGGTTCCACTGGCCATCGGGCTTGCCGTCTTCCTCACCGAGATGTCTCCCAAGTTTCTGCGTGCCCCCCTGGCCTTCATCACGGAGTTGTTGGCCGCCATTCCCAGCGTCATCTATGGATTGTGGGCCGTCTTCGTCCTCGTGCCCCTGCTCCGCGACCACGTTAATCCCTGGCTCGTCAGGCTTTTTGGCTTCACCGGATTCTTCAATGACGACAATCCCACCGGCTTGGGCTTTGTGGCCGCTGGCGTCATCCTTGCCATCATGATTCTGCCCATCATCTCCTCGCTCACCCGGGAAGTCATGAACGCCGTGCCCAATTCCCAGCGCGAAGCCGTGCTGGCCCTCGGGGCTACACGCTGGGAGATGATCCGCGTCGGTGTGCTGCGCAATGCGCGCATCGGCATCGTCGGCTCCATCATCCTCGGCCTTGGCCGTGCTCTCGGAGAAACCATGGCCGTCACCATGGTCATCGGCAACACCCCGCAGATTCAGCGCTCGTTACTCGCCAGTGGAAGTTCAATGGCTTCCGTCATTGCCAATGAGTACGCCGAAGCCTCTGGCGACTTGCACCTTAGCGCGCTCACTGAAATTGGCCTGGCTCTGTTCATCGTCACCATCATTGTCAACGCCCTGGCGCGTCTCTTGGTCTGGGCTGTAACCCGCGGCGCACCTGCGCAGGTCCACTAAGCAACGATTCAAACCAATCAGCTTCTAGCTTTGAGCTAGAAGCTAAAGGCTAGAAGCTGGTAGCTGTTCTTCAGGAGAATGAGTCTGCGAACCGGGAACATATGGCGAGATCGCTTCCGAACAGCAACCGATGGCATGGCCACCGGCCTCGCTATCCTGTCTACCATTCTTGTCGTCGCCCCGCTGGTAGCCATCTTCGTCTACCTCATCTATAAAGGAGCGAGTTCGCTGAGCCTTGCTTTCTTTACGCAGATTCCCAAACCGGAAGGCGAACCCGGCGGTGGCATGGCCAATGCCATTGCCGGTTCGGCCGTCCTGCTCGTCCTCGCTAGTGCGATCGGGATCCCCATCGGTATCTCCGGCGGCGTCTTCCTTGCCGAGTTTGGGCGCGGAACCCGGCTGGCTAATGCCATCCGTTTCACCGCGGACGTGCTCAACGGCGTCCCCTCCATTGTGATGGGCATTGCTGTCTACTCCCTGATCGTCTATCGCCAGAAACACTTCTCCGCCTTTTCCGGCGGTGTGGCCCTGGGCATCATGATGATCCCCACCGTTACCCGCACCACGGAAGAGATGCTGCTCATGGTGCCCCACGCCGTGCGTGAAGCCGCCTTGGCGCTCGGCGTTCCCAACTGGCGCTCGGTCCTGTCCATCACCGTCAAGACCGCCTCTCCGGGCATCATCACCGGCTGCATGCTGGCCTTTGCCCGCGTCGCCGGAGAAACCGCTCCACTCATCTTTACCGCCCTCGGCAACTCCAACTGGAGCGCCAATCTCAATGAGCCTATCGCGGCTCTGCCCTTGCAGATTTACACCTACGCCATCTCGCCGTACGACGACTTGCACCGCCTGGCATGGGCAGGTGCGCTGGTCTTGATTATCTTGATTGTGGCCGCGGTCTCGCTGGTGCGCTTTGTGGCCAGCCGCGGCGTCCTGAAGGGAGCAAGCTAAGTGGGCGTTGGTATTGAGGTATCGGCCCTGAATGCCTGGTACGGGGCCAATCATACCCTGCAGGACATTAACCTGAATATTCCCGCCAACCATGCCACGGCCCTGATTGGTCCCTCCGGCTGCGGCAAAAGTACCTTTGTGCGTTGCCTGAATCGCATGCACGAGACCAACCCCATCGCGCGGGTCACGGGCACCGTCCGCATCGGCGATCTTGACATCTACAACGACGCCAAGCCAGTCGAAATCCGCCGCCGCGTCGGCATGGTCTTTCAGCGACCCAACCCGTTCCCCACCATGTCGATTTACGACAACGTGGCCGCCGGGCTCAAGCTCAACGGTTACACCAACCGCCATGTCCTCGACGAAATCGTGGAAAAGTCTTTGAAGAACTCCGCCCTCTGGGATGAAGTGAAAGACGATCTCCGCAAGAAATCCGGAGCCAGTCTCTCCGGCGGACAGCAGCAGCGCCTCTGCATTGCCCGCGCCCTCGCTGTCGATCCGGAAGTCCTGCTCATGGACGAGCCGGCCTCCGCCCTCGATCCCGTCTCCACCTCCAAGATCGAAGACCTCATCTTCCAGTTGAAATCGCAGTACACCATCGTCATCGTCACGCATAACATGCAGCAGGCTGCCCGCGTCGCCGAGAAGACCGGTTTCTTCCTCAACGGCCGCATGGTAGAGTTCGATTCAACCCACAAGATCTTTACCAACCCCAGCGACAAGCGCACAGAGGATTACATTACGGGCAGGTTCGGATGACGCGCATACGCTTTCAACGCAGCCTCGACGATCTGAAGGAGAACCTGCTGGTCATGGCCGGCCTAGCCGAGCAGGCCATTCAACGCGCGATTGAGGCCTATCGCGTCCGCGACTTGTCCATCTGCGACCTGGTCACACGCAGTGAAATCGCCATCAATCGCCTCGAGCGCGACATCGACCAGGCTGCCCTCGATCTGCTCGCCATGGAGCAGCCCATGGCCATCGATCTCCGCTTCATCCTCAGCGTCATCAAGATCAACGCCGATCTCGAACGCGTGGGCGACGCGGCCAAAAGCATCAGCGACCGCGTCCGCAGCATGGAGCAGATGGCGGTCGCCGATCTGCCCGTCGACATCCCGCGCATGGCCTCGCTGGCAGCCGCCATGGTGCGCAAAAGCCTGCAGGCCTTTATCGAAGGCGATGCCGCCATGGCACGCACCGTGCTCACCATGGACGATGCTGTGGACTCGATGAACCGCGCCGCATACAAAGCGCTCACACGGGTCATGGAGGAAGAAAGCTACATGGCGCCGCAGGCGTTGAACGCCCTCATGATCAGCCGCAACCTCGAGCGCGTCGCCGATCACGCCACCAACATTGCCGAAGACGTCATCTTCTGGGTCGAAGGTGCGGACGTGCGCCACCACAAGAGCCTGAAGACCGCCCCCGACCCGCACGCCCTGGGCTGATCGCTCCTTCAAGCTCTGTTATCTCGAGCGACCGTGGCCAGCGAAGGAAGTCGGAGCCTGCTGGGGTGCCCCATCCATTGCGCGCTTCTTGCGCAATGGGTGGGAAACCTCAACTTCTATTCCGCCTTAGCAAGAAAGGCCTGCCCTTCACGTTCCACCACTCCCAAGACGCGATAGTCTTAAGTCGGGTCAGCGGGGCGGGCAATGAACGAAGCAAATGCAGCCAACCAACAACAGCTTCGCGATACGCAACAGCCTTCCCAGGTCTACGCCCATCGCCTGCATTTCCTGCAGCAAGCCCAGCAGCGCGAGGCGCAAGCCGAGAAACGGCTGGGCTATACCAAGATCATCGTCGCGTTCGTCACCCTCGTCGCTGCCGCACTCCTCCTCCGTTCCACAAAGTATCTCGAGCTTTTACTCATACCGCTCGCCATCTTTGGGTATCTCGCCGTTCTGCAGGAAAAGCGGATTCAAATCCTTCGCCTACGCACTCGCTCCATCGCATTCTATGAGCGCGGACTTGCCCGCATGGAAGGTCGCTGGCAGGGAAGTGGAGAAACCGGCGAGCGCCTTCTCGATCCTCTCCATCCCTATGCGCGTGATCTCGATCTTTTCGGCGCCGCCTCTTTGTTCCAATTGCTTTCTTCCGCCCGCACGCGAACCGGAGAGAGAACTCTGGCCGCCTGGCTCCTCGGCGCAGCTCCCATCGACGAGGCGCGCGCCCGCCAGGAAGCCATCCGCGATCTCCGCGCCCGCGTCGATTTCCGCGAACAGCTCTTCACTGCGGGCCTGGCTGTACAATCCGTTTTGCATCCTGACGCCCTCGCCGCGTGGGGGGAGCGAACCCCGGTGTTTGCCGCTCGCTCCACGCGGATCGTCACCGGTACACTGGCTCTGCTTTGGGTTGCCAGCCTGGCCGCGTGGGCTATGTGGGGCATTGGCGAAATCGCCGCTGCGCTCACCCTGCTCAACCTCGCTTGGTCGCACCTCTTGTATGCGCGGCTCGAGCGCGCAGCCGAGACCATCGAGAAGGCCGCCGATGACCTGCAACTGCTGGCTGGTCTCCTTGCCTTGCTGGAAAAAGAAACCTTCACTGCGCCGCTCTTGAAGGCCTTACAAGCCGGTCTGCGCCGCGATGGCCTCGCGCCCTCTCAGGCCGTTCGCAAACTCACCCGCTTGGCCGAAGCCATCAATCAGCGCCACAATCGCTTTCTGAAGCCGTTTGACCTGTTCATCTTCTTTAGCGCGCTCTTCGCCTTTGCCGCGGAACGTTGGCAACAGGAATTCGGTCCGTCCATCCGCACCTGGATCCAGACAATCGGCGAACTCGAAGCCCTCGCGTCCCTGGCCGCCTATGCCTTCGAGCATCCTGCTGACGTGTTTCCGGAGTTCGTTTCCGCAGGTCCCGTCTTCGACGCAAAGGCCCTTGGGCACCCGCTGCTTGCTGCGGATCAAGCCGTTCCCAACGATGTAACGCTCGGCAATGGCCTACAGGTCCTGATCCTCAGCGGCCCCAACATGGCCGGCAAAAGCACCTTCATTCGCAGCATCGGCGTCAATGCCGTGCTCGCCCAATGCGGCGCGCCGGTCCGTGCCGCGTATCTGCGCATCTCGCCCCTCCAGGTCGCCGCGTCCATCTGCATTCTCGACTCGCTCTCCGGCGGCGTTTCCCGCTTCTACGCAGAAATCCACCGCATCAAGCTCATCTTCGACCTCAGCACCGGAGCGAAACCTGTCTTGTTTCTGCTCGACGAACTTCTCTCCGGCACCAACAGCCACGATCGTCTCGCCGGCAGCGAATTCATCGTCCGCAGCCTGCTTCAGAAGAATGCCATCGGCATCGTCAGCACGCACGACCTGGCGCTCACCAACATACCCGCTGAACTCGGGGATCGCGCTGCCAACTTCCACTTCGAAGACACCTTCGACAATGGCCGCCTCATCTTCGACTACAAAATCAAGCCCGGCATCGTCCGAACCAGCAACGCCCTCCAACTCATGCGCTCCATCGGCCTCACCGTCGATGAATGAACCGGAGCCAAACCACGGGACTGCCATCCACCTCAACTAACCTCGTCATCCTCAGCGAGCGCAGCGAGTCGAACGATCTGCCGTTGTCCTTCAGAAATCCATGCAACTTTCCAACCCACCGCTCGCTCAAACCTCCCACCAATCCAGCAACAACATGCTTGGATAGTAGATCGCTGCGCGGATCCGAGCATCCTCTCCATGCAAATTGCGCAACACCGCGGCGTACATCTCAAGTTGTGCCGCGTAAGCTTTGCGCAACGAAGCAAGATAGCCTGCAGCCTCGAAGCCCGCACCCTCCGCGTGGGTTTTGTAGTCCACAATCCACCACGCTTCGTCGCCCCCGCTGCCCGGCGTCAACCCAGCGCGAAAGACCCGATCCGCTTGAACCGACTGTAGGCCTCCACCCATGACTCCGGACCAGCGCACTTCGCTCGCGGCTTGCGGATGGGGCGACAGAATCCAAGCTCCTGCCGCATCGCGCGAAGCGGCAAGCGCAATCCGCAAAGCTCTGCCGGATAATTCTTCGGCGTGCTTCAGAGGGATCCCAAGCGAGCGAATCTGCGCCGCAATCCGTGGCTCGCATGCCCGCACTTCTGCGCGCGCCGCATCCCATTCATGCAAAGAACGAAGTCGTGCCAGCTCTTCCAAAAGTGCATGCACGGCAGTCCCCATAGCTCGGGCGCGCACGCCGCCCTGCAGGCGATCGAAGAGCCTCATTCCCACGCCATCGGAGGAGGAGATTCCGCCTTCAAACCCGCCGCTTCCGGTTCTTCCAGCCGATGTAGCCCCTGCGCCGCCACTGCCGTCCAAACGCGGGTAGCCAACCGGAAGCCGTCTGAGGCGTGTCGGCTTGGCAGTGGCTGCAGCCTTAGTCGAAGGTAGAAGGAACGGCCCTCCTTCTGCCGAAGCAGCGAGCGTCAGAATCTCGACAACTTGGCCGGATGCTGAATCCCGCATTGCGCTCAAGGTGCTCTTCCACGCCGCGAAACGTGCTTCAACCTCTTCTTTGAGTGCCGGCCACGCTGTTGACAAGAGTCCTGCACGGCCGGCGAGTATCCACTCTCCGCTCGCATCCACCTTGCAACCAGGCCGGGCAAACAGGTGGAGTTCCTCGCGAGCCCGCGTGGCTGCAACATAAAGAATGCGCCGCATCTCCTGCGCTTCGCGCTGGTTGTACTCGTGATCAACCCAAGCTTTCGACCTTCCCTTTTCGCTGCCCTTCAAGGAAAGTGGGGCAATCAGGAACTCGGTAATCCCATCCGCATCGTCACGGCCCCCGTTGTCGGCATCAGGGGGTAGCCCGCGCTCCAGCCACGAGAGCAGCTTCGGTTTGGATGCAGCAGACTTAGCCTGTAGATCGGGAACGATCACCACCTCAAACTCCAACCCCTTCGATTTGTGGATGGTCATCAACTGGACGCCGCACTCGATCGAGGCGTGCGGGTCGGGCAACGCTGTCAGGTCTTCCAAAGCCGCTTCCAGCGCGGGTCCCAGCAGATCCTCCGGCCCGGCTGCCAGCCGATCCAGGCAGTTCCACAAAAGCGCGAGGTTGCCGCGCGCCGTCGCATCGTAGCAATCGTCCCCACCCAACCTTGCCCATACCTGCTGCAGCCACGTGCCCAGCGTGGCAATGGGATGGCGCCCCCCCAGCGCCGCCAGTCCATCCAGTGTGTCCATCATGCGTCGTGCCGCCGCGCGCCCTGCATCGCTCAGCAGGGATTGCCTCTCCCGCAGCAAGTCAGGAACCGGTCGTGCCACGAGGGCGTCGTCTCCGCCCGCCAGCGCATGCAAGTCTTCCAGTCCCAATCCGCACCATGGCGCACGCAACACCCCCAGCCATGCCAGCCGGTCTTGCGGATTCAGCAGTGCCCGCGCCAATGCAAGCGCGTCCAGCACCTCCTGCCGTTGCGCCAGTTTTTCCAGATCCACGGCACGAAACCGAATTCCTGCTTCGTGCAGTGCATCCGCGATCGGCGCCAGCGAATTGCGACTCCGCGCCAGCACAGCAACGCGAAACTTTTCTCCCCCTGCATGCGCTTTGTTCATCGCCGGCTGATACTCCCGAATCAGCTTGACCAACTCCCGCAATTGCTCGGCTCCTGCGTCGTCGCCTCCCTCATCAAAAGCTGCCGCATTGTGCGCAAAACGCAAGTGCAACTCAAAGAACGCGCCGTCCTCCTGCTTCTCGCGAGCCGGGGAAGCCGGTGAAAAGCTCACGCCGCTTCCGTCGTCTTCCGCGAAGATGCTTTCAAAATCCTTGTTCAACCGCCGAACCAGGCTTGGCGTCGTCCGGAAGTTCGCCGACAAGCGGACAAAATCCAATAGAAAAGGCTCGGCATTCGGAATCTCAAGCCCTAACTTCTTCACGCGCGGAAACAGCTCCGCATCCGCATCGCGAAAGAAATAAATCGACTGCATGGGATCGCCCACGGCAAACAAGGTGCGCCCCTCGCGCTCCGGCCACGCGGCAATCAAGCTGGCGAGAAGCTCGTGCTGCCGTCGGCTCGTGTCCTGAAACTCGTCCACCAGCAAATGGTGAATCCCATCGGCGACAGCGACGGCTGCCTCGCTGGGATACCCATCCTCCGCCTTCAAAACGTGCAGCGCCATCTGCGACACTTCGGTAAAGTCCACAGCCCCGGCTTCGGCAAAAACCACCTTGAGCTGCCCCGCGGCGTGACGCAGGAGCGTGAAGCACGCACGCACAATCTTCCAGTCGTCTTCCGTGTAGCGCAGCGGAGGCAACTCGCATACCGCCCCCAGGGCCGCTTCGAGTCCGGGAACTTCTCCCATGCGTTGAATCAGGTTCGTGAGCCGCGCCTTCTCGCTTTTCGATTCCGTCGGAAAGCCGTGGTTCTTGTCGAAGCGCTGGCGGAAGCTGAAGCTCTTGGTCAGCACCAGGTTGGATAGGCACACCATTGCCTGATGCGCATTCTCGAGCTCTTCGTTGACAAACGGGGCAGCCGGAAACTCTGCCATCTCTGCCAGCCCTCGATGCTGATCGCCAAATGGCTGTTCACACGCAAAACGAGCCAGAAGCATCGCTTCCTCGCAGGCGCCTGGCACATGATCCAGCAGCGTGCTCGCACGCACCAGCGTAGCGCGCACCGCGTGAGCAAACGGATGTTCCAGGCGCATCCGCAGAGCATCCCAATCCGCACTCTTGCTCAGCACAAAATCCTGCATCCACCGGTCGCGCTTGCTCAACATCTCGACCAGCAGCGTTTCCAACTCCTGCCAGTTGTTGTCGCGCCATTCGAGAAGGGTATCCACCGCCTCTGCGACCTCTCCACCGTCACCCGCCCCGATCTGCTCCACGGTAAGCCGTGCCGCACGGCGATAAAGCTCTGTCGGCTGTTCCGCAATCGAAAGCCCGCCGCCCAGGCTCGACAGGAGTGGCTGCTGCAGTGCCAGCTCCCGGCAAAATGAGTCAATCGTGGTGATCCTCAACTGCGCCGGCAGATCCAGCAGCCTCCAATCCCGCTCATCCGAGCGCTCCATTACCTTGCGTGCAACCGGTGTCGGCTCCGCCGCGCGCAAATGGTCGAGGATACGATTTCGCATCTCAGCGGCGGCGGCATTGGTGAACGTGATCGCCACCACCTGCCCCGGCTCATCCACTTCCCTCAGCAGCGTCAGGAATCGCTCTGTCAGCAATGTCGTCTTGCCCGAGCCGGCCGGCGCCTGCACCAGCACGGACCGCCCGGGGTCCAGTGCCAGGTCGCGCTCCGCCTGGTCCGACGGAGCGTGGGAGTCCCTTGCCTTACTCATCGGCCCCCTCTGCGTTGTCGAGCTCGTGTTCAACCAGCGGTTGATTCTCCTGCACGCGGCACAGCGTTTGCAGCCCACACCGTTCGCAGGTCTTCGCACCTTCGCGCGGGTCCACATCCGCGTGCCCGGCAAGAAAATTCTTGGCAAGCTCCTCGATCTGCGCCCGCCACTCCTCCAGCATCTCCACGCCAAGCGGCGCGCTCACCAGGGAACTGCGCGGACTCAGATCAGCCAGCAAGGTTCCCTTTGCGTCTCCAAGCCGTCCGGCGAAACAAACCTCGCCGGTTCGCACCTTGGCAATCACCAATCCTCCGGGCTGCTGCTCCTCGCTCAGCGCGGAGGTTGCATACAGCGGCAGTTGAATGTCGTCCGGTCGCGGCAGTTCCCAGGTCTTCGGCGTAACGTCGCCGGATTTGTAGTCGATCACCAGCACCGACTCATCCACCAGCCGGTCCAGTCGATCCAATCGCACCTTGAAGCTCAGGCCGTTCACGGCTATCTGCCTTTCCGCTTCCGTTTCCGCCACAGTAAATGGAATCCGTTTCGATTCGTAAGCCAGCCATTCGCTCACCAGCCGCACCAACCGACGCTGCTCCGCCTGCAGATAGCGCGCAGGCATGCGCTCGCGCACAGTGGCGGCCAAAGTCGTCTTGAATGCCTGCTCTACATGTCGAGCCACGAAGGCATCGCGATTCGGCAACGCCACCAGTTCGCCGTGGGATCGCAGGCCATCCGGCGGATCCGCCCACACCGCATGCAGCACCGCGTGCAACAACTGCCCGCGCTGCGCAGCCGTGAGTCCAGCTTCGCCCCGCTCCCATCCTTCCGCGCCCAATCGCGCCGTCGCGAAGGCTTTGAAGGAGCACTGCGACTGGAAGGTCAACACCCGAGCGCCGTTGCGCAAGTCGCCCTTCCGATAAGGAACCGCCCCCCGATCCTCGACCCATTCGGCAGCGGACGGTTCCGCAAGCGACGCCATCGGTTCTTTGTCCAACGGTTCAGCCTCTCCAGCGATGTCGGCGATTACCCGGGAGGGCCGCTTTTCAGACCCGCCCATCTGGCGCGCGTAGCTGAAGTGCACTTCCTTTGCAGAAGCGACAAGGCGGTCGCTGATTGCTTTCGCCAACTCCCAGTCCAACTGCGGGGTGGCATGGGGCATGCGCGCATCGCGCTGCACCTCGAGCGGCAACAAAGGGTGCGTGCTCCCGCGAGCCGGCCAATCCTCTTCTGTCGCGCCCAAAAACCAGATCGCGTCCGGCCTCAACCCAGCCGACTCAGCCGGCCCAGCAATCAGGATCGGCGCATCCTGCGACTCGGGCGCAAACAAAGTCTCATCCAAGGTCCTCTCAAAAAGCGACAGGAACTCCGTCCACTCCATGCGCCGGCCATCGAACCCCACTGAAGCCGCTGTCTCCAGAGCCTGCATGCACCGCTGTTTCGCCTGGTAGGCCGCACTCGCCAGGCTCTCCGCGTTTCCAAAACGCATCCTCTCCAAAATCTGGGTAACTGCCTCAGCCCAATCCAGCGGCGTTTGCGGAGTGCGCGCCAAACCTTCGAGAAGCCGTTGTGCGTCTTGCATGCGCTCCGACCAGGCTGTCAACCCCAAAGGGTCATGCGGAGCCAACCGAAGCAACTGGATGAAAGTTCCTAAACGCCATTCCGGCTGTTGCAGCCCGCGTCGCCGCAAGTTCAGCATGTGGCTCTGCAGCCCCGCCGTCTCGGCCACCTCCGTGACCACCAACCCGGTCGAGAAAAGCCAGTCCAACTCCTGCTCCGCAAGCGCGCCGGAAAGCCAACGCAGCAGCAAATACATCGCCCGGGGCAGCGCCACGCGGCTCAGCGCCACACCCAGAGAAAACTCAAAGGGCAGGGAAACCGCGGCATGCTGCAAGAATACCCTCTCAATTTCGCCGCGTCGCATCGCCACATCCTGCGTGATGACAAGGATCCGGCTCGCGGGTTCAGCGGCGAGTTTTCCCCTGCACCACAACGCGCACGCCGCCAGTTCGGCCTGGTCGTGTACGGCCTCATGAAACTGGACTTGGGTGCGTGCATCGCCGCTCGCTGCTTCTCGATACGAGCCCCACGCCTCCAGAAGCGCTCGCTGCACGGGGAGAATTCGGTCGAACCCCACCAGCAGGATCGAAGCTCGGCTCGTTGCGTTCTCCTCGCCCTCGGCAAGCAATTCAGCCAGTTCCAGCGGCAGTCTTGCGGCGCTCACCAGGCGCTTCGTCCGGCACGTGTCGTCGAACGCAGTCAACCAGCGGCTGAAGGCCGCTGCGTCGTACGGCCAACCTGCCCGTGCTGCAGTCCGCAACCAGCGTGATCCGTGCGAGCAGAGCAGCTCATGGGCTTCCATGGCCAGTTTGGCTAAACGGGAGCGCGGCCCTTCCAGCAGCGTCGTCAGCGGTTGGTCGCGCGCGGCAATTTCCGCCCACACAACCTGCTCCTGGGTGCGGTTCAACACCAGTCGCCCGTCCCGCGTGCGCGTCATCCACTCCTCCTGGATAAAGCGGCTCCAATGAAAAATCCGCGGCGCGTTCCAAGCTTTCAACCCTTCCGCCTGTCGGGCTCGATGGAAGGCCAAAGTCAGAGCCCGGGCGGCACGCTCGCTTGCTGTGACAACCAGGCCCCCCTTCCGCAACCACGCATCGATCTCCGCATCCTGCGTAACGCTCATTCCTGCGTTATACGCCGCCACCCCTTCCCGCCGCTATTTCTTCGCCGGACGTCCAGGGTCTCGCTTTTTGAGACCGGCGATCCAAACACTCCAACGGACTCACCTAGCCACCGGTCCATCTTCCAGCAGCTGTAAACTAGCTTCGTGATACGTTCTTATCTGGCCTGTGCTGTACTCCTTCCGATCCTCCTCTCCGGATGCCATTCGGCCCTCCGAAATGTTCCTGGCGCCTCTTCGTCCCAACATGTGAAGACCTACAAACTCCGCGGCAAAGTGGTCCGCACCGAAAATGCCAAAGGTGAAGTCACCGTGAATCATGAGGCCATTCCCGGCTTCATGGGCGCCATGACCATGCCCTACAAGTTGAAGGACCCCACCGTCCTCAGCGAACTCCATCCTGGAGACGTCATCACCGCCGACCTGCTCGTCTCCCAGGATTCCGATGCCGATGTGCTCCTCGACCACATCGTCGTGGTCGCTCAGGGAAAGCCCGACTACAAGCCCGCCGTCTTCTATCACGTGCCCGCACCCGGCGATGCGGTCCCTGACTTCAAGCTGCGCAACCAGGATGGCCGCCCCATTCACTTCGCCCAGTTCAAAGGCGACGCTCTGCTCGTTACGTTCATCTACACCCGCTGCCCGCTGCCCGACTTCTGTCCCCGCGTCACCCGCAACTTCGCGCAGCTCAACCGGCAGCTCGCTTCCAACCCCAGCCTCTACGCCAAAACACACCTGCTCTGCGTCAGCTTTGACCCCGAGCACGACACCCCCGATCGTCTCCGCGCCTACGGAGCCACCTACATCGGCAGCGATAGCAAAGCCGCATTCCTTCATTGGGACTTCGCCGTGCCCGATCAGTCGGTCCTGCTGGAGATGGCCAAGTTCTTTGACGTTGGCGTCACCCATGGAGCGGACGACGCAATCACCCACACCCTTTCCGCCACGCTCATCGGACCCGATGCCAAGGTCGTCCACTTTTACCCCGGCAACGAATGGACGGTTACCCAAGTCGCTGACGACGTAAAGGCCTTGATGGCAGGAAAAGCCTGAGAAACGTCCCACACAAGGAGAACGCAATGAGCAGTGGCCTCAACATCCGCAAAGATGCCGCATTCGACCTTATCTCCCTCGGCGCCCTCATCCACCGCCTCGACCCCGGCATCATCCCTTTCCGCAAAGCCACCGAGTGCCACATCCACGTCAGCGGCGGCGAGTTCAACGTGGCCGCCAATCTGGCTGACTGCTTCGGCATGCGCACCGCCATCGTCTCCGCCATGGTCGACTACCCTATCGGCGACCTCATCGCCGAACGCGTCCGCGCCATGGGGGTCAAGCCCTTCTACAAACACTTCCAGCACAACGGCGTCACTGGGCCCAACATGGCCACTGTCTATAGCGATCGCGGTCACGGGGTGCGCGGCCCCGTCGTCTTCTACAACCGCTCCCACGAAGCTGCAGCCCAGCTCAAGCCCGGCGACTTCGATTGGAAAGCCATCTTTGCCGGCGGCGTCAAATGGGTCCATTGTGGAGGCATCTTCGCCGCTCTGTCGCCCACCACCGCGCCCCTCGCCGCCGAGATGATGCGTGATGCCAAGGCTGCCGGCGCCATCACCTCCTTCGACCTCAACTTCCGCGAAAAACTCTGGAAGATCCACGGCGGCAATGAGAAGGCCGTTGAAACCATCGCGACCATTGTTGAGAATGTGGACGTCTTGGTGGGCAATGAGGAAGACCTGCAAAAGGGCCTCGGCATTCCCGGCCCCGAAGTCGCGGCCAAGTCCAAGCTCGACCCCACTGTCTTTTTCGGAATGATCGACAACGTGGTTAAGAAGCACTCCCACGTCAAGGTGGTCGCCACCACCCTCCGCGAGGTCCACTCCACCAACCGCCATAGCTGGAGCGCCGTCGCCTGGATCAACGGCCAAACCTATACGGCCCCCACAGCGGAACTCGATGTCCTCGACCGCGTCGGCGGCGGCGATGGCTTTGCCGCCGGCTTCATCTACGGCCTGCTCACCGGCGAATCCCCGGAGCAAGCCGTCAAGCTGGGCTGGGCCCACGGCGCCCTGCTCACCACCTTCCCTGGCGACACCACCATGGCTACGCTGGAACAAGTCCGCGCCTTCGCCCAAGGCGGCTCGGCCCGCATCCAGCGCTAGCACCCGCCGCCCATGCGGCGGCTTTGTCTCTCCAAACCACCAACCTCCGTGCCCCATCCTTCCGCGCTTTTTGCGGAAGGGTGGGAAACCATAAATCTCGCAGCCCGGGTTGCCCACCTTGAATAACAACGTCCGCTGGGGTGCCCCATCCTTGGCACGTTCTTGTTGCTGTGCCAAGGGTGGGTGAGCACGACCCCTTGTCCGACCCCCCGGCGGCGGGTGGCCGCAGTCCCAGTCGTCTTTCCAAACCCAGACGCGGGTGCCCTCGGTCCCTCGCTTTCGGGGACCAGGGAGGGAAGCACCTCGTCCTTCCCCGGCTCCATCGCCTCTAAGGGTGGGAAACCTCAAACCTGGCCAAATCTTTTTTGAAGAATCCCACCTCAACTTTGCGTAGAATTACCCCGCTTTATCGCACAATAGAAACAGCGAGCCCCAGAGAACGCCACTCCACCCGGCGCAAAACCAGACCCAAGCCGCAACCACCTCACCCGAGCGCTCGTCCTTCGCAAACAACAAACACAGATTTGACCTGTGAGCCTGTGAAGCCGCTCTTAACCGGCTTCGTTTCAAGATCATCCAGTCGAGATCTCCACAGATTCACAGAAACTGTTGGCCTTTGAAACTGTGCGCCGGCGCGTCCATAACCCTCGGTTTCTCAAAGCCTTTGCATCGATCCGCGCCCGAGCCGCATCCTTCCAGCTGGTATCCTTGCCCTGAGTTACAAGAGAGGTTTCGTTTGGCAAAGTTGACACTCGTCTTCGCCGCCCTGCTGGTCGTGCTCGGCCTCGCCGGCTACATCGGCACCGGCAGCCTGCACCCCACGGCGCTCATCCCCACCTGGATCGGCCTCGTCCTCGGCATCTGCGGATTTCTCGCCATCAGCCCCGACGAAAAACGCCGCAAGCTCTTCATGCATATCAACGTCACGCTTGCACTGATCGGCTTCATCGGCTCGACGATCGAAGCCATCCGCGGCTGCGTGCACGCACAATCGATCGGGGTCGCCGTCAACCCCATTGCCCTCACGTCCAAGGCCGCCTTGGCCGTCCTCCTCCTCATCTACGTCATCCTCTGTGTGCGTTCCTTCATCGCCGTGCGCCGTTCGGGAAAGGTCTAACCCTTGGGAACCATGCGAAGCGGTTTGGGAATGGGCGGCTCCCGCGCTGAGCGCTCGCCTCGTCACGGCGGTCGCGCCGGCCAGCAGGATCAGCCCAAACGCAAGCCCAACCTGAAGAAGCTCTGGCCGCAAATCTGGGGCCTGGTCAAGCCGCGCCTCGGCCTGCTCATTGGCGGCCTGTGTCTCATGGTCATAAACCGCGTGGCCGGCCTCGTTCTCCCCTACACATCCAAAACCCTTCTCGACAAGGTGCTCTCGACCCAGCACCCCCACCCGGACCTGCTACCCAAGATCATCGCCCTTGTCTTTAGCGCCATGGTGGTGCAGGCCATCACCTCGTTCTCGCTTACGCAGTTGCTCTCCAAAGCCGGCCAGCGTCTCATCGCTGAAATGCGCCGCCAGGTCCAGAAACACGTTGGCCTGCTTTCCGTCGCCTACTACGACGAAAACCGGACCGGCACGCTCGTCGCTCGCATCATGACCGACGTCGAAGGCGTCCGCAACCTCGTCGGCACCGGCCTGGTCGAGTTTGTCGGCGGCATGCTTACCGCAGTTTTGTCGTTTCTGTATCTGCTGCACCTTAGCCCCGCCGTCACGCTGACCGTCTTCACCGTGATGGGTGCTTTCATCTTTGTTCTGCAATACGGTTTCAAGCGGATTCGCCCCATCTTCCGTGAGCGCGGCAAAATCAACGCCGAAGTCACTGGCCGGCTCACCGAGTCCTTGGGGGGCGTCCGCGTCATCAAGGGCTACCACGCGGAAGAACGCGAAGCCGGCGTCTTCTCCGCCGGCGTTGACCGTCTCCTCGACAACGTCATGAAATCTCTCACCATGACCAGCACCCTCGGCGCTGCATCCACCACCGTGCTCGGCCTCGTCTCTTCGCTGGTCATGTGGCTCGGCGGCCATCGCGTCCTTGGCAACACCTGGACCGTCGGCGACTACTTCAGCTACAACATGTTTCTTGCGTTCATGATTGCGCCCGTCTTCCAGATTGTGAATATCGGCACGCAGTTGACCGAAGCCTTCGCCGGCCTCGACCGCACCAACGAAATCATGAGCGAATTGGAGGAGAATCAAGCGCCGGAGCGCACGCAGAAGATGCCGCCCATCCACGGCACGGTCCAGTTTGAAAATGTCGAATTCGCCTACGAGCCGGAAAAGCCCGTGTTGCATGGCATCAGTTTCGTGGCCGAACCCGGCACCGTCACTGCCTTGGTCGGCTCATCCGGTTCGGGCAAATCCACCATCATTAGCCTGATCTGCGCCTTCCACACACCCACCAGCGGCCGCGTCGTTGTCGATGATGTCGACCTCGCCCATGTCGACTTGAACACCTACCGCTCGCAACTGGGTGTCGTTCTACAGGACTCGTTTCTCTTCGACGGTTCCATTCGCGAAAACATCCTGTTCTCCCGCCCTGACGCCACCGAAGAGCAGTTTCTCTTTGCTTGCAAAACTGCGCGCGTGGATGAATTTGCCGAGCGCTTCCCGGAAGCCTACGACACCATCGTGGGCGAGCGCGGCGTGAAGCTCTCCGGCGGCCAGCGGCAAAGGCTCTCAATCGCCCGCGCCCTGCTTGCCGAGCCACGTATCCTCATCCTCGACGAGGCCACCAGCTCCCTCGATTCCGAGTCTGAAGCCATGATCCAGGCGGGCCTTAACCAACTCATGCAGGGCCGCACCACGTTCGTCATCGCCCACCGGCTTTCCACGATACGGCGCGCGGAGCAGATTCTCGTCGTTGAGCAAGGGCGCATCGTCGAGCGGGGAAATCACGCCGAGCTCTTCGCTCTGGGCGGCCGTTATTTCGATCTCTACACCCGGCAGCATGGCCTGGAAGCGAATCTCTTTCTTGCCCCCGGCGAAGGAGACGTGGTTCCCTCATAGGGAACTGCCGCATTTCCTGAGCACCTCGACTTGCCTGGCAAGTTGCACCCGGTATGAACCCCGCGTCGGCAGCACCGCAAACGTCCCGTGCCCCATCCTACCGCGCCTTTGCGGAAGGGTGGGAAACCTTCGAACCCCAACCCGCCCTCTTCATCGGCAACCGAGATTCCCGAAGTCGCAAACCGTGACTTGCCAAAACCTGCAGCTTTATCCGCCCAACCCCAAAGGCGCCAAGCCGAGTTTCGTCGGCAAGTCGGTGTATCACCTAAAGGAATCTCGTCCCAAATCTTGACACTCTGCCCCTTCGCTATCAAACTGGAAGAGTAACCAATAAGCGGCATGGAGGATCATAATGCGAGACATTGCGCCCCAAGGCACCTATAAAGTTCAGGCTCTGGACCGAGCATTTGCTGTCCTGGACCTGCTCGGCGAAAGCGAAACGCCGCTGGGTCTGGCGCAGGTCGCATCTTCTCTCCAACTGCATAAAAGCACGGCGCATCGCTTCCTGATGGTCCTGGAACGGCACCGCATGGTAGAGCGCACCGCGACCGGTAAGTTCCGGCTCGGTTTGCGCCTGTTCGATTTCGGCAATCGCGCCATTGAGCAGTACGACTTGCGTGATCGTGCCCAGCCGCATCTGCGCCGTCTGGTGACAGAGACCGAGGAAACGGCCCACCTGTGTGTCCTTGAAGCGGCTCGTGTTATCTACATCGACAAGATTGAACCGGCCCGGTCCGTCCGTATGATCACCCGCGTCGGGGCCAGCAACCCTGTGCACTGTACTTCGGTAGGCAAGGCGATCCTGGCGTTTCTTCCGGAAGACCGTGCCGCCGATGTGGTCAAGCGCACGCGCTTTGAACGCTTTACCCATCGCACCATTCCCAACGCCGAAGCGCTGCGCGTCGAAATGGAGAAGACGCGACGGCGGGGCTACGCAGTCGATGACGAGGAGTTCGAAGAAGGATTGCGGTGCATTGCGGTGCCCCTCCTGGATGCGCAGCGCCTGCCGGTTGCGGCCGTAAGCATCTCAGGGCCATCATTCCGGGTTACCGCCCAGAAATTGCCCTCAATCGCCAATCAACTGCTGCAATGTGTCCGCGGCATCTCGGCGGATATGGGCTACACGTCTACGCGCGCTAACCGTACCGCCTGGTCGGCTTGAAGGAGCGTTCGAATGGGTTGGAGTCGCGGATCACAAGAATGTTGGGGCAGGGAATTGACTGCCCCAACATTCTTGAAGGGCGCTGATTACCAGCGGTAAACCGTCATATTGTCGACAAACGCAGTGGCCGAGCCGCTGGTTCTGCTCGATCCTTCGATCTGAAATTGCATGTTGATGTGCCCTTTTGCCCAATGTTGGTTCTTCGAGGAGAAGTCCGTCGCATTGGTGAAAGGCGTGTACACACCATCCAAAACCACATAATCGTGCGTGACGTTTCCGTTGCCGTCATGGTGCTCGCCAATTTGAAGGTGGTGCCATGTGTTGGCCGCCCAGGTCGATGGATTGCAGGGAAGAGTCGAAGTCGTCCAGGTGTCTCGCCCACCCTTGGTTATTCCGTATTCCCACAAGTTTTTCGAACCGGAGCATTGTGTGGTCATCAGAATCGTGTCCCCGTTCGACAGAACCTGATTTAGATCGAGCTCCAAATTCATGACCTCCGACGGGTTTGGGAAGTACACATACAGGTCCAGGACGAAGTGTGTCGGAATCGGGTCATTGGCAAATGTTGTACTCCAACGCTCGCCCGCACGATGCGTATAGGTCATGAAGAACTCGCGGGCATTATCGTAGAGTGGCGTCGTCGCCGGGAAAATCGTCAACCCCTTCGAACTCCCGGGAGTTCCCTTATCGTGCACCCCCGCCCACTTGCCTACCGCGTCGAGATCGCCCGATGAGATAGCGCTCGATGGAATGCTGGGCGCGTCCGCATTTTCCTTCACAGTGAAGGTAGTACGCGTTGCGGGGCACTCTCCATTGCTTGTCCACGAACGAAAATGAAGAGTGTGCACCCCAGCGGAAAGCGATTGACCTAGGACATCAATGTCGTAGGGAGATTCGCTGGGAATGATCGCACGATCGTCATCAATCGAATAGCCGAGGTAGTTGGGGCGCTCGCCGCCGCAACCAACGTTATGCGCCCGAACCAGCACCGGAGAAGAGATCTCCGTGCCACCCGCCGGGCTTCCCACTGTGATGGCCGGATGAGCTGTTTGCGCGCAAGCACCTTGTACGCCTGTGAGGAACACAACAGCCAAGAAAGAAGGGACAGAGACACTCCATGTCAGGTGTTCTTTCGTCATTTTGAGTAAGTTTCTCCTTAGGGGGAATCGTTTCTTCGCTTGGATCTCAACCGAGGATGGAATCTCAGTTGATTTCAACAATCTGCCGATCTGCAAGAAGAAAAAGGCAAATTCATAGTGAGATTCTAATCGGATAGGGCTCCCTTGGTCTGCCGAAAGTAATCTATCTTACGTTACTTTAGACTCGGGTGGGTATTGCGGCAGGCAACCCTGACAATGCCGGGACAGACCGAATGCGCACGAATTCCGAGACCCACAGCCATCGATCCACGCTCCTCAGAAAACGAAGCTGTCCATGCCGAGGCGGGTTTTTCAACGGTGTTACGCCCCTTCGAGCGGAGGCCTATGTTAAACTAAATCCTGTTTGAGAGCAGTGTTCTTGCTGGTTCTTTTCTGTGGTTTGGACAGAAACCGCTAAGATTTTCGAAGTCTGCGAGATTGCCGTGCTCATTCAAATCTGCAAAACCCACGCGCGCAGGCTTCGCGCCTAAACCCTAGGTGCGCAATGTGGGGACGTAGCTCAGTTGGTTAGAGCGCTGCCCTGTCACGGCAGAGGTCGCGGGTTCGAGCCCCGTCGTCCCCGCCATACATTCTAAATCGCTTAAGAGTGAATGGCGCATTGAGTGTCAACCCACAATTTTACCCACACCTATTGAATCGTGTTCGTGTAAACTCCCATCTCCTCCAGGAATGCCCCTTGGGCCGCCTGCATTTCGACCGAGTCCGATTCAGTGTAGAGATCGTACACGCCAGTTTGTTGTTGTGCAGAGACTTCAGCCAACGCTGAACGTCGATAGTCTTGGTATTCTCCGCAATCTCCTTGCCCTAGGCGCGCGATCGTCAGGATTACTCCCGCCAAACGCAGATTTCAACGGCAATCTTGAGTCGACGACCGTGGTTCGGAGATTCCAGTCGGGATGGCGACTTTCGGAGAGTCATTGGCATCGTGAGCGCTTGGGTGGAGATGAGGCGTAAAGTGAGGTGCCCGAGAGCGGTTCAACAGAGACAGCCGACAGCCCAAAACCTGCCGGAAGCCAAGTGGTCGATTCCCAGTTTGTTCGCAATGCGACCATTGGATCGATCTTCGATGCTCTTCGTGCCGGGAGGTAGCCGGCAAACAGCGCAACCCCTCCGAGCAGCACCACCATCCCCGCAAAGGTGAGCGGATCGGTCGGCGCAGTCTGGAAGAGGAGGGAAGCGATCAGCCGAGCGACTGCGATGGAAGCAACGACTCCGATGCCAATGCCGATCAAGGCGAGCCGAAGCGTTTTTGAAATCACGTCGAGTTGCACGCGCGATCGTGAGGCGCCAAGCGCCATCTTTATTCCGATCTCCTGCGTTTGCCGGGTGACTGAATAGGAGATGACGCCAAAGATTCCGAGCGAGGCCAGGAGAAGGCCGAGGCCAGCGAAGACGCCGACCAGCAGGGCAAAGAAGCGGCGCGGCGTCGCCGACGCGTTCCACGCCGAGAGCGAACTGATTCCCGTTGCGCGCCTCAACGGAATTACCAACGCTGTCGTAGCCCCGGCCAGCCAAGACACGATCTCTGGCCAGGACATCTTCATTCAGCTTGCTGGAGCTGACCGCGACGCTATGTTGCTTGGCCGCGATGTGGCGTTGGCTATGAACTTCGGAGCCGATCAGCGCCGTCGTGGCGGGCGCGGAGGGCATTCGGAGTTTCCCTCGACACGCATGGGCCTTGCCACCCAATTGCGCCAGACTTTCCTCGACGTGCAGGATTACATGGCTCGCCGCGATGCCACCGCCAAAAAGGACGAAAAAGCCGACGCAGGCAAAGATGCGAAGCCGGACGCAAAAAAAGATGAAAAGAGCGAAAAACCCTTTAAGCGCGACCTGAAATTGGAAGCGCTTATTCCTTATTTAAAGGGCGAGCGCCCTGTTGTGATCGGCGTCTACGAGGGATACGATGTCGAGACCATCATGGCTCTGGCGCAGGAGTTCCACTTGAAGGTGGTGCTCAACCATGTGACCCACAGCCAGGAAGTTCTCGACAAAATCGCGGCGTGGAAGGTTCCCGTAATCGTAGGTTCGATTTACGACTTTCCTCGTGCCAATGAACGTTTTGATGCGGTCTATACGCTGCCTGCGGAACTGGCCAAACGCGGCGTTAAAATCGCCATCTCTTCAGCCGATGCGGGTGGCCCGGTGAGCAGCCACTCCTCCCCCAACCTGCCATATGCAGCGGGCTTTGCCGTGGCCTACGGCCTGCCCTATGACGAAGCTCTGAAAGCCATCACGCTGAATGTGGCTGAGATGTTCGGCTTTGGCGACCAGCTAGGCTCGCTGGACGTAGGCAAGACCGCCAACGTCGTCATGGCCAACGGCGACCCGCTCGATGTCAGAACAGATGTAAAACAGGTCTACATCCGGGGAGTGGCCGTTCCCATGGTGAGCCGTCAGACGAAGTTGAGGGATGAGTACAGCAGGTAATGAAAAGACATTTCGGGTAGTTGGCGGAGGAAAATCGCGATTTCGCTCACGGGAAGCTGCGCGTCCGCTGATCGCCTTACAGTGCGAAGCGCCTGCGTTTTGGCTGGTACCGAGACCCAGATGCCCGATTCTCCGCTCAGAAAGAGGATCCTGCACTTGGACGCCGGTCCAAGTCGATTCCATCTCGAATAGTTCAAAAACTGTGGGTTTTTGACCGACCCAAGAGCGTGAAAGTTGCTCTTGAAAGCATTGCGCTTTCTCCTGTTATTCTCGGCAGCATTTTTACCCACCTCCATCTGCGCAGATCTACGGCCAAGCCTACGATGCGCACGAGCGGCCGATCTCTTGACATCCCCAAAAACGGCATGCGGCCATTTGCTTTTCGGCTTAGCTCAGAGGACCAAAAGAAATTTGACGCGCATCCGGCGATCGCATGGGAAATGTTGCCGAGAATTCCTCGCTTAGAGGCAATCGCGCTGATGATCGCAGGTCAAAACAACCCCGATCCAAAGATTGAGGCACGCAATTTAGAAGAAAAAGAGTGCAATTGAATTTGGAATTGGACTTTTGCTGGCTGGGATCGCCTTCGAACGGTACCTTGGGCGTGGCCTGGACCCGATTGAAGCGGCTCGATGGGTTCGCAGTGAACTGAAGAACTGCGATGGAGCGATCCTCCGATGTCTCGACGATCTCGCGCCGTCTATTCCCAATTCGATAAGGGAGTGCGCGGTATCAGATCTCGCAGTCGGCATGATTCTTCAGGAAGACAGACGATTTTGGAACTGGTTACTTGTCCTTTTCTTACCTGAAGCGTCTGCAACTGGACCGGTTGAAGATCGACCAGTCTTTCATTCGCGACCTTTTGCTAGATGTCGACAGTGGGTCGATTCGAACTAAGATACCTTCTCACAAAAGGAGTTCGATTACGGCAAGGGATTCCATGGTAATCCAATCGGATGTTACCTATTCAGCAACTCCGATAACCTAAGTGTCGATGTTTCAGATTACATTCGGACTATCTATTTGCTTTGTTTATGCTCCTTTGAGCTAGAATGGGGCACGACTTACAAAGTAGCCCTTTTGCTTCGTGCCTCACAACTTGCTGCTTGTCCCACGAAAGAGGCCCTCCTCACATCCGCAACAACTGATGTGCTATTCAAAGTTTCGCCGTCCTATTTCTCCCTCAGGAGTTTGTGCGAATGTTATCTTCAACTCTCACACGTGGGGCCATTTTCCTCACGCTGTGGTCCGCCCCTGGGTTCGCGGCTGTTACAGTAGGTGATCCTGTAGACGGTTCAACAACCTCATCGTCTGTGCTTATCCGAGCACACAATACAGGATGCAATGGTTTAGCGCCAACCTCCCTTGTCTACACGATTGACAATGGCAGGGAAGCCCCCGGTGAGACGCCTTACGACGTTGACGTCATGAGTCAACCACTTACACCCGGCATTCACACCATCCAGTTCAAATCAGCGACCCACTTTGAAGAGTGTCCGACGGTCATCACAACCATCAGGGTTGCGGACCCGAAGAACGCCTCAGAGGTTGCAGCCGCTGCAATAGGAAGTATTCCATCCAATGCCAAGTCGTCTGGAGACTTAGAGACTCGGGGCTGGTCTGAACAGCACGATGGCGGAACACCGGGAGGTTCCCGAGGCTCCACAAGCTATCCGGAGACTCTAGATGGGTATGACAATGTCCGCAAGTTCTATGCGACCTACACAGAACGGGCTGGTGAGCGTTGGAGTACCGAAGTCGCCGTTGATCAAAGTGCCACACACTTCGTCTTGGACACGTACGTGTACTTCCCCAACCCGTCACAGGTACTGAATCTGGAAACAGATATTGACGCTGTGGACTCAAGTGGGGACACGTATATCCTGTCCACCCAATGTGCAGGTAGTGTCGATGGCTGGGAGTATGGATACACAGAAGGGAAGCACGACCATTGGCAAGATATACACGTCGGGTGCAACCCGGCAAATTGGACGCCGAACACTTGGCATCATATTCAGATCGGAGAGTACCGGGGCACCAATGGGACGGTTACTCATGAATATGCCGCTCTTGACGGCAAGACCGTATCCTTCAACAACGATACCAGAGAGTCATCGCACTATCTTGGTTGGGAGAAGGGAATCATCAATGTGCAGTTCCAAATAGAGGGCTCTAGCGAAGGAAGTGGCTCATTCACAGCCTACATTCACAAGTTCACCGTTTACCGCTGGTGATTGACTGGAATTACTCCCTCTTAGATTATTCGAATATGCAGCTTTGTTTAGAGACTGAGTGGCGCTAGTTCGCGTTCCAAACGTGCACGTTCGCAAATGTTATCTTGCTCAGATTGGATAGTCGTTTCATTCTTCCTTGCAATCTCTTCGGGGTGTCGAATGGCCTCCATAACTCGGCTCATTTGATCGATGATTTCCTGCTTACGAAAACGCGGTAATCTGGGCCTGGATGGTAAAACCCTCTTCCTTTTGCTCCGGGGTCGATCCATGCGCATAGGCGCGCTACCATGAATGCGAGTGCGGTTGGAGCGAATTCTGGTTTGCGAAATATCGGCGAATCATGCGGAGGCAAGTGAGCGCACCGAACAACCGACACTCTCCACCGAAAGGTCATTAACTTGATGGAATTGGAACGAATCTCAAATTCCACATCCGATCCAGGGCAGCCTGGCGGTGCGGAGAGCCCGGGCCGCTTGAAGATTCCGTATCTCCATCGCTATTGGCAACGTTGCTGGCTCAAGCTCCAGCAGCCGGCGGGGAAGATCCGTGAGCAGAATAACGAGTGGGATCTGGAGTGTACATTGCTCTCAGGCCTGGGGCTCAACATCCTTGAGACCGTCCGGTTCGTTCACTCTGCAGCCCATACGGGTTTCGACTCGTTTGAAGAGTGGATCATCGCAACCAACGGTGGAGCAATCGAGGATGCAAGGCTGGCGCGGCTACGCGATGCGCTTGGAGGCAAGCCTGTCGGCTCGGCTGCCGGATGTCTGGACGACGTTACGGGACTGACTGCCGAGCAACTCGCCATTTGGGACGAGTTCGGCTACGTCGTCGTTCCGAACGCAGTGGCCGCCATCGATCGCGACGCTGCTGCCGCGGCCATCTACAGTTTTCTTGATGCCCGTCCGGACGAGCCGGAGAGCTGGTATGGAAATAGGGTCGGCCCCTCCATCTGGGTCCCTTTGTTGCGGCACCCGGCCTTTTTAGCCAATCGCCAGGCGCCGCGCCTGGTGAAGGTTTTCGCCCAGTTGTGGGGCAGAGAGGATTTGTGGGCGACGGTGGATCAAGGTGGCTTCAATCCTCCCGAGACCCACCGCTGGAAATTCCCTGGGCCTCATGTGCATTGGGACACGTCGCTTGCAACCCCGGATTGCTTCGGGGTGCAGGGTATTCTCTACCTTACCGATACGGCGCCTGACCAGGGAGCCTTCAGTTGTATTCCCGGATTTCACCGCTCCTTGCAGCAATGGCTGAACGGTTTGCCTCCATCGGAGGATCCGCGACGGGCCATTCTGCGGCATCCAGGGTTGATTCCGATTGCCGGTAAGGCCGGTGACCTGGTGATCTGGCATCAGTCTCTCCCTCACGGCAGCAGCCCGAACCGGGGTTCCAAGCCCCGCGTAGTGCAATACATCAGCCTGCGGCCCACTCGCTGGGAGTTTGCGACGGATTGGAAGTGAGCTTTCCGATTGGCGCCCATCTCGAAATACCGCTCACGGAGAGAGTCTTCACTGAGCGAATCGGCGAGCGCTTGCCGATATACCGGGTTTAATCGGCACCCGATGAGCGGTTCGGCGAATTGCCTGAATCCGCGAAAGCAGGTTGGGGTGACTTCCCACGATATGGTGTGGTCCAAATCCCTGCGCGGAATGCCGACCTAATTTGTCGTATATTAAATGGAGATCGAATTGGTCGTATATTTTCGCCGGCTCGGATGCACCAAGCTCGCTCGCCTCCTGACTGGCGTGACAATAAAGAAGGAACTCCCCTTGAATCAGTCGCATAACATCCGCCGAGGAGCGATCCTGCTTAACTGCTTTGGATTGTTTTTTGCCGCCGCTGCCTGGGGAGCCGTGGCGGGAAGCATCTCCGGAACCGTGCAGGACCCCTCGGGAAGCGTCGTTCCCAATGCCGAAGTGACAGTCCGGGAGCAGAGCACGGGGATCGCTCATAAGAGCCATTCCAACTCCAAGGGGTATTACACCCTGCCGGTTCTGCCGGTTGGCCGCTACGAGCTGGATGTGACTGCCCCCGGGTTCCAGGGTTACCAGCGCAGGGGCATTGCGCTTGATACCGACGCGACGCTCACGCTCGACGTTTCGCTGGCCGTTGGAACTGACTCGCAGACCGTCAGCGTGACCGACAATACGTTGCATGTGGAGACAATCAGCACGCAACTGGGCGAACTCATCAGCGGACGGCAAATGGCCGCCGTGCCCCTGAATGGTCGCAGCTTCACCGACCTACTCTCCTTGCAGCCCGGCGTGGCGCCGGCGACTTCCATGACATCCAGCACGGTGCAGGATGTGGGCGCCACCACGCTCGACCCCTCCGGTACGCTGAACCCCGGCACCCTTTCCGTGAACGGGCAACGGGAGACCTCCAACTTCTTCAGTGTGAACGGCAGCGATGCGGAGGAGAACGTGAATGCCGGCACAGCCGTCGTTCCCAATCTGGATGCCATTGCCGAATTTCGGATCGTGACCAGCAATTTCGACGCTGAATACGGAGAATTCAGCGGAGGCCAGATCAGCGTGGTGACCAAATCCGGCGGCAACGAACTCCATGGCAGCGCATTCAACTTCCTGCGCAATACAGATCTGGATGCGCGGAACTACTTTTCGCCTACACGCGGCGCCTATCGCCAGAACCAGTTTGGCGGAACAATGGGCGCCCCCATTCGTCATGACAAGGTCTTCTTCTTTACGGACTATCAAGGAACACGGCAGGTGCAGGGCATCGACACGGGCGAGATCGGCGTGCCGTCGAATGCGGACCGGACGGGCGATCTCTCCGACTTAGTGGACAGCAACGGCGACCCCCTGCTGAGGGGGACGGTTGGCGGCCCGTATCTTGCCAGTTTGTTGACACATAAGATGGGCCAAACCGTCGTCCCAGGCGAGCCGTACTACTTCAACGGCTGCTCGTCGGCAGATTCGCAAGCGGACCATTGCGTTTTTGCAAATGCACAGATTCCCCAGCGCGCGTGGTCTGTTCCGGCGCGACGGATGCTCCAGTACATCCCGGCTCCGAACACGCCCAGAGGCTTTGCAACGTCCGCCAACAACCAATCACTAAGAGATGACAAGGCGGGGGCGCGCATGGATGCGAATACACGCTTGGGCTTGCTGTCCGCCTACTACTTTATCGATGACTTCAGCCTCGACAACCCCTTTCCGACGGCGCAGAGCGGGGCCAGCGTTCCCGGCTTCAATGCTCTGACTACGGGCCGCGCCCAGTTGCTGGCCCTCAGCGCAACCAAAGCCGTCAATACAACCACCGTTAACGAACTTCACCTGAGTTACCTGCGCGACATGACCAATCTCGGCCAGCCGGTGGGCGGCCGCGGAGTGAGCCTCACTTCTCAGGGCTTTGCGAATGCAGACGGGAGCGCCAGCATCGTGGCTCTCGATCCCCAGGGCCAGGGCGTCGAGAATCTTAACTTCAACGGCTACTCCACTGGCTCCGCGGCCAACCAGCTGATTCAGGCCAACAATACCTACCAGGCATCGGACACTTTCTCAAAGGTTCTGGGAAGCCACACCATGAAGTTCGGCAGCGAATTCCACTCGGACCAGGTGAATGCCCACCCGATTGCACAATTCAACGGCAGCTTTGTTTTCTCAGGCACGGAGACCGGCGTGGACTTTGCTGACTTCCTGATTGGCGTGCCCAGCCAGTACAACCAGAGCCAGCTCAATCCGTTCTATGCCCGCAACAAGTACGTTGGCCTATTCGCGCAGGATAGCTGGCATGTGCTGCCGAGTCTAACGCTGAATTACGGCCTTCGCTGGGATCGCATTGCGCCATGGACGGAGAAATACAACCAGATTTCGACATTCGATCCGGGCGTCCAGTCGATTGTGTTTCCCGGCGCACCAGCAGGGATTGTTTATCCTGGAGATCCTGGGGTTCCGCGCACCCTGGCTCCCATCGGCAACCTCGGATTCTCGCCGCGTGTCGGTGTGGCTTGGTCGCCCCAGGCCCATGCTGGCAGCGCAATCGAGAAGCTCCTCGGCTCTCCGGGAACCACAAGCATTCGCGCCAGCTTCGGGAATTTCTACACCGCTATCGATGCGCTCTCCATCAGCGTGCTTGCCGCAAACGCGCCCTACGGCACTACCTATACCAGCCCTGCGCCGCCGCTGTTTGCCACGCCCTTCATCACCGCAGCCGATGGCACGAACTACGGTCAGCCTTTTCCTTACACTCTTGCGCCCCTCAACGCTTCACCCGCCCATCCCAATGGAAATGTCGACTGGAGCGCCTATGAGCCCATCAGCGGCATTCCGGGTTACGACATGCGCAACCGCGTGCCCTATACCGATGAGTGGATGCTCTCAATCGAGCGACAGGCCGGGCCCAATACGGTCTTTAGCGGCAGCTATATCGGAACCTCCAGCCATCGGCAACGTGTCCTGATCGAGCCCAACCCAGGCAATCCTGCGCTCTGCCTCAGCCTCAGCCAGACCAGCCAGGTGAAGCCCGGCACTCTCACCTGCGGCGCCGGTGGTGAAAACACTGTGTACTATCCCATCGGCGGCGGCCAGGTGAATGGCACCCGCGGGCCGCTCGGCGCCGGCTTCGGCAGCAATGCACTGCAATCGACGATCGGTCATGCCAACTACAACGCTCTCGAACTCAGCGCCCGCCATACTAGCGGCCGCCTTGAGTTTTCCGCCGCCTACACCTATGCCAAGTCCCTCGATCAGTCGTCCAATACTGGCGAAGAGGTCAACCCATTGAATCCTGCGCTTAGCTATGCGCTCTCATCGTTCGATGTGAGGCAGAACTTTGTACTCAGCTACGAATATCAACTTCCTTTTGATCGCGTCTTGCATCCCAATCGGCTGAGCCGCGGATGGTCGCTGTCCGGCATTACTCGATTTTCCAGCGGCTTTCCCGTTACCATGACCAACAACGGAGACAATTCCCTACTGGGCACAAATCCGAACGGAGTGAACAACAGCAGCGGCGATGAGCCGGACCTGAGCGGCGTCACGCTTCGTTTCACCCGCAATCCCCGCGGCAGCGGCAACAGCTACTTCGACGCCGCCGCCTTCAGGATGAATGCGCTCGGCACGCCGGGCGACGTAAAGCGGCGCTTCTTCCATGGTGCCGGCGCGGACAACTACGATGCGGCGCTGGCCAAAACTCTGTCATTCACCGAATCAAAATCGCTTCTTTTTCGTGTGGAAGCCTTCAACGTTTTCAATCACACGCAGTTCAACGGCCCCAATGCGATCGACGGCAACATTGGCAGCTTGACCTTCGGCAATGCCATAAGTTCCGCCCCTCCACGCATCCTGCAAGGGGCGCTGAAATTCAACTTCTAACCGCAAACCGAATCGCACGTCGCGGAGATCCCCACGCGAGGATCACGCTGACCCAGCCTCCGCGTGCGATCCCCTCTCGCCAACAAACCAATGCGTTCATCGATTGGCCGGGAGCTGGATCAATCACTTGGTCATGCCAAATAGGTCCAGAGAAACGGTGCGTCCAGCGAAGGCTGGAATGAACAGTGGGTTAAAGTCCGTGCGCCGGGATAAACCGGTGGAAAGCAGAGGAGGAAGAAGCCTTACGAGTAAGGAGTAGCGATCCGCTCAGGCCTCGAGTTTTGCGCGGCGCTCCGTGAGGGGCGACGTGAAGCGTAAACAGAGGAATAGACGGGCTGGGTATTGAACTTCGAAAAACCCAAAATCAGGACGCCGACGTTCTTGGATTTGTGCGGAAGGCAACATGCACCGCGGGCGATAGCGCGAGTCCCGGTGCAGTCCTGCGTAGTCGTAGACCCAGAGCACGTCTAGATACTTTCCACACGAGAACCGGGAGACCTCGGAGGCGCCTGCTGGCGCAGTACTACGGACAGTTCCCAGAGGGGATGCTCAGGGACCTTCCCATAGGCGGCGGAATGAACGGCAGGACCAAGGGTGAAGGCTATGGCCGCAAGACCCGGGGGCAAGTCACCGAGGAGTCACAGATTGGCATAAAGGAGGGCAGTGATGGTACCTGTGAATCGCCCGAACAAAGATGGGCAACCATCGGCGGAGGGCGAGGAGGGAAGGCCGATGATCAAGGAGAACGTCAACCAGCAGCACACGCCCCTGACTCAGGGCGGGACAGGTGTGTCACAGCGGCTGGAGGGCGTGCGAACAGCAGCGAGGGAGAACAAGGAGTTGCGTTTCACCACACTGCTGCACCACATGACCGTCGATCTGCTACGGGGGAGCTTCTTCGCCTTAAAGCGCAGAGCTGCGCCCGGAGTAGACGGGGTCAAATGGCAGGACTACGAGGAAGGTCTGGAGGGTCGACTCGTCGATCTTCACGACCGGGTCCATCGCGGAGCCTACCGTGCGCAACCTTCGCGGAGAGTTTACATACCGAAGAGTGATGGGCGGCAACGCCCATTAGGTATCGCGGCGCTGGAGGACAAGATCGTACAGCAAGCGGAGTAGCGAGTGGCTCTATGATGGGCTGGGTCTGTTTAACGACTACCAGCTTCGTCGATGGTCCAGCGCAAAAGTCGCTCCAGCACGATAGGTCACATAACTCTTGGCATGAAGCAAACAGGTGCGCCCAGTGCGGGAAATCCGCACGCTGGGTGCGACGTGGCGGGGGCTGGAAACGGGTTCACGGTTTGGCTACTGAGGCACTCCCAGAGGAAACGGGGAGCAATGGCTAGGCTAGACCTACGGAACACCGCGCCAGTCCTCGACCCTACCGGATAGTGACGGTGATATTCGATCCAGGCTTCCATCATGCGATTTCCGTCGCAATGCCGACATTCCGGGACGGATCATCGGATCATGGTTTCTTCTGTCGCCGAGAAAAATGGCCTCATCGGGTCCGGACACGAGCATTCTTGTTTCACCCCGACGATCCAAGGACGAGTGCTGTGCGCGGTCGAGATCAGCCTGTCTTTCCTTTACATGCCCGGGTGAGCAGCGTCATGCGCATGAGCGACAAGGTCGATGTACATCTCACGCGGAAGAATCGTCTGCCAGTGCCCAGTCGCCTTCGCAATCAGGACCAGACCAAAGAAGTGCAGGCAAGAACTGCAGCAACGGCGGCAGGCCGAATGGTGCGTTGACGCCATCTTTCCGCAGGAGTTGGGGCGTGTCTCGGTGCCAAGGAGAACTGCAATGCGTCCTCAGCCGGACACGCTGCAACACACATCATGCAAGCGGTGCACTCCACGAATCGGATCTGCACAAGTTGATCCACCGGAAGATGGGACGGGCAGACTCGGGAACACTTGCCGCAGTCGATGCAGGCTTCAGTGTCGCGACGAATCTTTGCGGGGCTAAATAAGGAGGCAAGCCCCAAAAGAGCCCCATACGGACAAAGACAACGGCACCAAAAGTTCTGGACCAGCATCGATAGCAGAACCAACAGCACGATGATGATCGCAGCAGTTTGTCCGATGTCGCGGAAGAAATTCAACATCTTGACGTCCGCGATCATGCCATAAGGCGTGGACATGAAGTCATGAATCGCCTCTGCGGACATAGCGCCAATCTCGAAAACGAAGAATCCGAGCAGGTACTTCAGGCCGCGGAGTGGAATGTCGAGCCATCTGGGCAGTTGCAGATTCCGACCAAGTATCCTTCTGCCGAATTTCCACAGATGTTCTGAGAGAGTTCCTATCGGGCAAAGCCAGGAACAGAAGGCCTTTTTTAGCAGGAGACTCATGACCATGAAGGCCATGAATAGAACCATTCCCGCCGGATGGATGGCGGGCACATGTCCGGTGAGCAGAAAGTATTTCGTGTTCATCAGACCGGCGATCGGAAGCCAGCCCTCCGCACCAGCGGGACGAGGCACACTGAAACCCTCGCCACCATGTTCGCAATACCGAACCCAGAGAAGAAATTGGACTCCCAGCCAGCCATTCAGCGCCACGAAAAGCCACTGGACAACCCGTCTGGTCCGCTGCGAAGTGTCCGGAGACGTTCTCCGGACGAGCTTTCTCTTTTCCTCCAGCGTGCTGGTCGATTTGCCCATTTCGGGTGCCCTTCTTAAGCAGCGTGCGTCCGTTCTCATTGTCAAATGCGAGGTGGCCAGTGCGAAGTGATCCTCCGCACTGGTCACGAGGTCAATCAAACCAGCATTGCCGCAAGATCTTCCTTCGCCGTGCCGATTGCCATCAGGTTGAACTTTTCGTGGAGCAGGTCGAGCACGCCAGGCGAGAGAAACGCTGGCAGTGTCGGTCCGATGCGAATGTTACGAACACCAAGGTGAAGAAGAGTCAACAATACAGCCACCGCCTTCTGCTCGTACCACGACAGGACCAGCGAGAGAGGCAAGTCATTTACACCGCATGCGAAGGCCTTGGCTAGGGCAAGCGCGATTTGCAGCGCGGAGTAGGTATCGTTACATTGGCCAATGTCGAGTAGACGGGGCAGGCCGCCGATCTCGCCGAAGTCGAGCTTGTTGAAACGGAACTTGCCGCACGCCAGGGTGAGAATCAAACAGTCAGACGGGATGGATTCGGCAAGTTCGGTGTAGTAGCTGCGCCCCGAGCGTGCCCCGTCGCATCCGCCGATTAAAAAGAAGTGGCGAATGGCTCCCGTTTTTACCGCCCCGATCACCGTATCGGCAACGCTCAGAACTACATTGTGGCCGAATCCCACGGTAATCTCTTCATTGGAGCCCTCTTCGGCAAATCCCGGTGCCTTCAGTGCGGCGGCAATGACCGGGCTATAGTCATGGTTCGCGATGTGCAGAACTTCCGGCCACGCAACTGCGCCCGAGGTGAAGATGCGGTCCTTGTATTTGAGCTTCGGTTCCTGAATGCAGTTTGATGTCATGAGGATTGCACCAGGGAATTCTGCGAATTCATCCGCCTGGTCTGTCCATGCACCACCGTAGTTTCCGGCGAGATGCTCGTAGGCCTTCAACTTTGGGTAACCATGCGCGGGCAACATCTCGCCATGTGTATAGACCTGGATGCCGAGACCCTTTGTCTGCTCAAGCAGCGCATACAAGTCGTGAAGGTCGTGGCCGGAGACGAGGATGGCTTTGCCCTTGCGTGCATGGAGCCTCACTTTGGAAGGCACCGGGTGACCGAAGGTTTCCGTATGCGCCTTATCCAGAATCTCCATCATGCGATAGTTCAATTCACCGACCGCGAGGGCATTCGCAAGCAGTTCTTCTGCGGTGGGAGAGGGCTGGGTGAGGAAGTCGAGAAGCTCGTGGATTTTACCAAAAGAGATTGGATCACCCGCCCCCAGCGCAAGCGCATGAGCTGCGTACGCCGCAACCCCCTTGAGACCGTACAGGACAAGTTCCTTCAGATTGGCGACTTCTTTCCCCTCGGTAAGGAAACGAGCTGGCAACAAAGTCTGCTGGCCTTGCACGAGAAGACCCTCGAGAGATGAAGCCGGAATCCACGCGGCAGGTCCGCCAAGTTCGGTTGGAACCAGCCCTGCTGCTACACTGGCACGTTCGTAGAGTTCGCGAGCCACATTGCGCGTTGCGACGGCCTGGTGAATCAGCTCAACCAATCGGACCGGATCGAAGTTGACGTTGGTTAGGGTCCCGAAAATGGCTTGGATTGTGAAGGCATCGATCTCCGGGTCCGATACGCCCAACCGCCGTGCTCGATGTGCATACATCGCCACGCCCTTGATTGCATGGATCAAAAGATCCTGAAGCGTTGCTGTAGTTTCGTCTTTCCCGCAGACGCCAAGAACCTGGCAACCTTCACCCTTTGAGGTTTGCTCGCACTGGTAACAAAACATCGATTTTGCCTTCCTTCTCTGAATTGGTTTGCAAGACCAATCTAGGCCGAAGAAAAGGAACCTTCAGCGACTTAAGTCACTTCCGGGGATTTCTTGGCGAAGATTCTTTTTGTGAGCTCCGAGTGACCAAAGTCGCTGCGCCCGAAGGTGCGATCGCCCTAGCCTGATGTTCAAGGAGATCAAGATGACCGCAACCACACAGACCGTTCGTGAAATCGCATTGGAGCAGCCGACATCAATCCGAGTATTTGAGCAATTCGGAATCGACTATTGTTGCGGAGGCCGCAGACCGCTGGAGGAAGCTTGTGCGGCTGGACATTTGAAAATCGATGCCGTGATTGCGGCCTTGGAAGCGGCGGCACAAGCGCCGGATGTGCTGGCTGAGAATTGGTCAGGCAAGACTCTCGAGCAGCTGAGTTCACATATCGTTGCAACACATCACGCTTATGTAAAGCGGGAACTTCCGCGGCTGGCACTGCTCGCGCAGAAGGTCGTGAATCGTCACGGCTCGACCAAGACTGAGTTGCCGGTGATCGCAGCGAAGCTGGCGCAACTCGACGAGGAATTGACGCAGCACCTTGCAAAGGAGGAAGCGGTCTTGTTTCCGTATGTGACAAATCTGGAACAGGCTCTTGCAGACGGCAGCGAGAAACCACACAGTTGCTTCGGGGCTGTCGCGAATCCTATCGCGATGATGACCAAGGAGCACGATGCCGCCGGAACTCTCCTTGCTGAGATTCGCGCGCTTAGTCAGGACTTCACGACACCGACCGATGCCTGCCCGACGTTCCATGCGTTCTACGATGCACTGAAAGAGTTCGAACAGGACCTTCACCAACACATTCACCTGGAGAACAACATCCTGTTTCCGCGAGCCACTGAATTGGAGGTATTGTCGAAGCCGATGTAGCGCTCAGTGGTTTGTAAAGAGACATGCCCGAGAAGAAAGTGGATTTGCTCGAGGCTCGCCTCCGGAATCATGGCAGAGCCCCGCGCATCACCTCCGGAGCGTGACTCTTAGAGCCGATTCGGAGCCGTTGATGCAGGTACGGCCTTACTCCCGCGCTAGTTCGACGCGGCGATTGCGGGCCCTGCCTTCCAGGGTGTCGTTGGTTTCTACAGGGCGCGAAGCGCCGTAGCCATCGGTAGTTAGGCGATCCGCGGCAATGTGGTAGCGGGTGACCAGCGCCTCCTTCACCGCAGCGGCGCGGCGTTTGGATAAGTCCAGGTTGTATGCATCGCCACCGATGTTATCGGTGTGCCCTTCGACCGTCAGCTTCCATGTCGGGTTATCGGTCATTGCCTGCACGATCTCCTTCAGCACCTTTTCCGACTCCGGCTTGATGGTGTCCTTATTGAAGTCGAAGTAGATGCCATAGGTCACGGCGCGTTTCAGTTCGGTCAACTGCTTTTCAACGATGTTCACGGGATGGAGGGTCTTATAGTCGATCTTGACCACCTCAATGCGGAACTTGCCGTTGTGGTACACGGGATCTTTCACCCGCCAGAGCAGCACAAGGGGATCGAGAGGGTCGTCGATCACGTACATCTCGGCTTGCGAATGAAGGGGGCGGTCCTTCTTCCGCCTAGGGTCTTTCCCCACGGTTTCGGTGATTCCGGTCAGGTGAATTGCCGGCAGTGTTCCCCGCTCGTCGTTCACGATCATGGGATATGGGACATCTTCCGGCTCGACGCGAGTAAGCACACCCACATCGTGATAGGGCGCCTCGACATCGCCCAAGGTCAGGAAACTCAGGTAGTCGATCGAGAATCTCCCGGTTGATTTGATCTCGCTGAAGTATCTATCGGAGAGCCGGAGCCGGGTCACGCCGTGAAGAATGTGCGGTATGTATGTTCCGTTTTCTGTAATGTACTCGTTCCCATTCGCAAGGTCGGCTTTGCAGGTGGTGTTCTGGTAGCTTGCCGCCGCCTGCACGCCTCCGTCATCCGTCTTGAAGTCACCGGTGTTGCTCGATAATTCGATGGAAGAGGGCGTCACCTCTCTGACTGCAATGTGGGATTCCACGTCCTCATAAACGATGCCCCAGGAGGTCGTGATCACTGTGTTCTCCTGCAATGGAACACGCGCCGCAGTTTGATCCGAGTAGGGCGCTGGAGAGCAGGGATCTACGTGATCGCGATTGGACACGGTCTGGACCTGGTCGCCCCGATCCTCGGGACTGCCATTCAGCATGTTCGGCAGGCCGTCCAGCAATCCTGCCGCACCATTGGGCGAATCGCCTGCCGGTGTGCTTGGCTTGTCGCCGACATTGCCGGACGGCGACCGCAGATCGGATAATCGCATGCTCAGCGATTCGGTTTGCGGCTCCACTCTATTGAGCATAGCCGTAGCTTTCTTCTTCACCTGGTAACCGACATAGACAGTTCCACCGACGACTGCGACCGCAATCAGGGCGATGACCGCGAGGCCGATTAGCAAAGCTGGAAGGCAACTGCTTTTCGCAGCGGCAGACTGCTGTTGCGGGACGATCGCAGGTGAAGATGTCCATGCTGTTGCCGGCGGCGTGCGCGGAGCATCGACAAGGGCGGGGCGAGGCGCCGGATCGCCAGGGACGGACAAGGCCCCCGCTGGTTCTTCTGCAGGAACAGGAACATCGGCCTGCGCTGGAATCTCCAGGCCTTCGGAGTTACCAGACGCCGCTGGCACAGGCGTACCGCAGCGCGTACAGAACTTCAGCTCCGGTTCTAACCGGTTGCCGCATTTTGTACAGAAGTTCATCGTTATCCGCCTCCGCTCTTGGGCGTCGCACATCCTTCGGGGATCTGGGTTATGTGTTGATAGAGCTGGCGCGTAGGGCCTCGGAGAAACGTTCCTGAGGAGTCAACTCGTTTCTTGGTAAACGGCGTGAGGAAGATGTTGATGGCGCTTGTGACCCACTGGGGAATGGAGTAGCCGACCCCAGTGTCGAGATTGATATCGATCGTTCCCTGTCGACACGCATACGCAATGTTGGGTCCCTTGAGCGCGGTCCCCGAGAACCGAAACGCCACATACACACCAGCGTTGAAACCGAATGCGCCGATTCCGACCATGCTGCGGATATTGAACCCCATGACTACGGAATTGATGCCGACAGAGATTCCCTCCACGGAGTTTCCAATGTCGGTAACTGCTTTCACTTCTGATCCCGTATTCAAACGCCATGCCTTTGCCCAGTACCCGGCGTCCATGCCCGCGCCGAGAAAGTATTCGCCCTCGGCATTCAAGACGGAAGTTTTGGCGCTGAAGGCGCTCTCGATCAGGAAGGAGGAATTGAAGGTGAGGGACAGGGGTACCGGGCCGCCCAAAGGGATCGACATGTCGAGAGGCAGGAAGATCTTTTTGTGGAAGTTGGCCTTGAAATCCTTTGCGGCAGAAGCGTTGAGGTGCAGCTTGACGCCGACACTGCCCTTGAGACGGAAGCCGCACGACTGGAGGCCGTTCTTCAGGTCCAGAAAGAAGGCTACTCCGGAGTTGCGCATTGTCATGGCTCCTGAAGCGCGCAGCTTGAGGCCATCTTTGTCGTAGTTGTACCTCACCCCAATGCCGCCATTCCCGTCGGCCAACGGGATTGCCTGGCCGCCTCCTCCTAGATCGACGAGGGGCAACTGCCCCAGCAGTCTCGGTGCATCGAATGGCTCTTGAGGAATCTGAAGCGGCTGAATTCCTTGGACTCCAGCCGCGCCCGGCATTTGAATACCTACCTGCCCGGCGGAGCGAACGAGCCTGACTCCGCCAAAACCTCGCCTGGCATCTCGTGCCGACGAAAGTTGAGCCTTGGGTCTGGCTGCGTACTGGCGGCGGCCCATGTAGTTGTAGGCATCGCGATGACCATCCGCAAAGGAGCGAACCACGGATGCGGGCGTCCATTTGCCGGTGCTCGATACGCGCAACAACTCCATGCGTTCGTCGACATGGTCGGGCGTGCCCTGGCGCGTGGCGGTGGTCTTTGGCTGGTCCGGGTCGGGCGGCTGCGGGTAGTCCGGCGCCACATACGAGATCATGTTGTTGAGGTTCACGTCCTCGTTCATCTCGAAGTGCCCGTTGCGAATGACGTCGGTGAGCTGCACGGGGCCGAGGATGACCTTGACGCTGTCACCCTGGCGAACCAGGCTGAGGACACGGCCCACGGCGCGACCGGTCGCAAAGACAATTTTGTCTTCCTGGAAATCGCTCACCTGCGGAGCGTTGGCGTCAAAGGTCCAGGTCATGCCGTCGCTGGCCACAGACTTGATCGCCTTATCGCCGTTTTCCATGAGGATGATGCCCGGCTGGTACTCAACCGAAGGATCACGCCGCGGAGCGATCCCGAATTTTACCTGGGACTCGGTCAAAGTGTGCGGATCGATTGCATGAATCACCGTCGCGTCGGGATGCAGTTTCGGATCGAAGATGTCGATGTTGTCGCTGTTTGTCGAACTTGCGGGAGATACTGACGCACCCTGTGGGTGATCGTTGTTGGGCGAAGCTGCGTGTTTGCAGCCGGCCAGGACAAGACAAACGGTCAAGCACTTGAGCAGAACGCGGCCAAGCGTTGCACGCGATTGTCGCGAGACGGGACGAATCCGCGGGGCGGCCATCAGAGGCCTGCCTGTTTAGCCGCGAGAGCGCCGATCACCGGCAACTGAAACTTCTTCCCCTGGGAGGCGCTGTACATGAGAAACGCCCACAGGCAAAAGCCGCCCAATGTGATCACTAGATCGATAGGCATCTGGATGAGGAAGAAGAGCCCTTTGGTCACGGCGCTGAGAATCATCCCCAAGATGATCCACACAACCCAGAACCCAACCCAGGCGATGTTGAAGAAGATTGACTGGAATGCGTGGAAGCGCACAAACGGGTCTCGTTTATGGGGATCAATGACCAGAAAGATGATGCCTGTGATAAACCCCGCAAGGTAGCTGAGCGCTCCGGCAGCGTTGGCGGTCACGCCGCCTGCCGCAGGCGCAATGGCTACAGATGCTGTTGCATTGGCGGCTGCGGCGCAGAACCCGCAATGGGGGGAAGACCCTTCACTCAGCGGCTTTCCGCACGATGGACAAAAACTCATGGCCGTATCCTCCGGTTGGTCTCAACTTTGGGGCTTCGATTTCGCGCAGGCAGACAATTGCCGACTGACTCGAGCGAGAGGGCGTGGTTGTCTAGAGATTCGCGACAATCTCCTTGGCCAACGGCTTGATGGCATCCGTGCTGCACGGGCAAGACATGTACATAATGCGGATCAGCTTGTCGCCTTCGCGCACAAACATCATCGAGTCCGCCTTCGAAAAAGCCTCATCGCCGATTCCATCGATTGCATCGATGCTGCCCATGCCGCCAATGCCCAGAACCTTGGCGTTCAACTTCATCTGTTCTTCGGCGTCGTTCGTATCGATTCCGAAGCCCAGGACCACTGTGTTTCCATCCGTCCGGTCGTTGTCCGATGCTTCCTTCTTCGGCATGCTGTTTCCAACCACCCCAGCGAATTGCTCGAACATTCCTTGCGTCTTCTTATCGGCCCCCTTGGCGCCCATCATGGCGGCGGCGTGCTTGGACGTCATGTCTACCGATGTTCCCTTGGCCAGATAGGAACATCCTCCGTCCGTAGACTGGGTTGCGACGACGACGACACCAATCGTGCGGCTGACGTCTTCCTTGCTCAGCAACTTGCAGGCATCGCCGGTGTACCCGGACGCGACACCGGATTTAGCAGACTCGGCCTCCGCTGGCGAAGTCGACCTAGGGGACCGATCGCTAGTGGCGCTCGGAGTTGCTGGGGCCGTCTCTCCTAAAACTTCGCGCGTGTACTCATGCGCCTTCTGGCTGACTTTGTGAGCCACATAGATCACGCCCGCAATCGCGATGGCCCCTCCAACAAAAATGATGACCACGGCAACGATCGCAACCTTGACCCATGGACTGGACGATTTGGCCGCGGGGGCTGCCTGTGCAGTCGGAACGGCCGAAGCCACAGGAATCGATTGCGCTACCGGTTGATACTCAGCTTGGGGTACAGCGACTGGCGTTTGGGGCTGAGAGATGGGTTGAAACCCCGATTGAGTGGACGGGTTTGCTGCCTGTTGCGTGCTCGCCCCGCACGATCCGCAAAAGCCAGCGCCCTCGACCAGCGGTGCTCCGCATGCTCCACAAAACTTGCTCATACTCATCTCCTTGTTGTGCCTGTCTTCGCTGGTACTTCGCCGTTGCTATAGTGGCAGCGACCGGCGAATCGTTTCATCCTGGGGGAAGGGGCCGCCCGACCAAGCTCCGTACGCCATTGGCACACCGGATCAGTCGCAAGCAAATCACGGGATTGCGAACAACTTGTTGCATATCTCGCCAAGCTTTTGCCCAAGTTCTGCGTTGTGGATCTTGGGTGCTCCGGGGTCGATGACACTGATATCGCAGCCGCGGTTGTGTCCCTTGACTGCCGAGAAGGCGCCCGCCCCGTTCCAATACGCTCCGTCGCCGAAGCCGCCGATCGGGTGCGCGCCGAAAATCCTCGGGATTTCTTGCCGGAAGACGTCAATGCCCGCGACTTTCAGGCTGATGTAGATCGGGCCCGCATTGCACGAGTTCGCGTCCAGCCGCCGCGGTTGGCCTGCAGGACTGCGCAGAATCGAAGCCAGGACGTCCGGTGTCAAAAACTTCTGGCAAGCAGTCGCGCCATTGTTTGTCCAGGCGGACTGCGCGCTCAGATTTGTCGAGGCCAGAAACAACACAAATGTCGCGATTAGCCGGCCCGCTTCTGGTCCAAATGACTTGTGATACTTGCTCATCTCGAATTCTTCCTTGTGCGTTGTCTGGTGCGACTAGTGGACATTGGATGGCGCCTGAACATTGCTATATTCGTAACGACTCACAACTTGCCTGTCTTCAATTTGGGTCTCTCACTTGATGACCATGTTTCCAGCTTTGGCTATCCACACCGTTTCATCCCCACCGCTAGCATCGTTGCGAAGCGTGTATTTGGAAGATGGCTGGCCGTTCGTTACTTCATCCCCAATTTGATGGCAGTTACGGAGTTGCTTGATGGAGTCGCCGCCGTCAAGCTCGGTGAACTCCTGCAGCGAACCCGCGATCTTGTGCCACGCGCCCTTGGATTGCACGAACACACCGCTCGACATTCCGATGACTTCCGATGTCGTCGATAATCCGTGTTGCACTTGGTTTACATAGAGGTGGTAGGGAGTGCGAAGGTGCTGCGTGATCGCATCGGCAACCGGCTTGCAAGGAGCATCCTGCGCATGACAGAACGAGGCTGCAATCAGTAACCCAGTACCAATTTGGGGAATGCGCTTGATCTTCCGGGGAATCATGGGGCTCTTCATGAATGACATCTAGCAGCCGAATTCGGCGAGCCGTCAAACTAATCAATCCCCAAGCAAGTGCTAATCGCTAACCATCGCCACTACTATTACTTGCGGCCAATGACTAACTCGCGCAGAATGGCTCGACCGGTGCTAAACTGGGTGGACCTCCTCCGAATGGAGCATGGCCATCGAAGATTTGGACCCCAAAGCGTCTCACTCCCCGATGGCGACATACCGCTTCGGGCTCTTTACGCTGGACGTCACAGCGGGGTCTTTGACGCACAACGGGGTTCGCATCAAGCTCCAGGACCAGCCCTTCCAACTTCTGGTGTTGCTCATCGAAAAGGGCGGCGCGACCGTTTCGCGCGAAGAGATTCGACTGCGGCTCTGGGAGAGCAATACGTTTGTCGACTTCGACAAGAGCCTTGGCGTCGCGGTCGTGAAAGTAAGAGAGGCGCTGGGCGACAGTGCGGCCAATCCCCGCTTCCTTGAGACCGTGCCGCGCCGCGGTTATCGCTTCATTGCTCCGGTCTCGGTGGACGTCTCCGAAAAACCTCCAGAATCTTCACCTCCGCCGGATGTTCCCCAAGCTGCTCTCGTTCCCCCCCAGTTTCCAGCCGCCTCGCACCTCACTCCTGCTGTGCAGGATCGGAAAAAGACCACTCCACGCTTTCTCTGGTATGCCGTAACGGCACTCGGCGCTGCGCTCGCCCTCGCGTTCGCCGCATTCCGAATTCACTCCCTCCCGCACCCTAAACCGGAACCACAACACCTCTCTGCCCAAACCCGGCTGCGGCGATCCGTCGCGGTCCTCGGTTTTCGCAACGTGACCGCGGGTCCGGATCAGAACTGGCTCTCGACCGCTTTCACCGAGATGCTGAATACCGAGTTAGGCGCGAATGGCGACCTTCGCCTGGTATCCGGCGAAGACGTTGCCAACGTGAAGCACGACCTCGGCCTTCCCGCCGAAGATACGCTGGCAAAGACGACGCTTGCACGGCTAAAGTCGAGTCTCGGAGCAGATGTCGTGGTGGTTGGCTCCTATACTCTGATCGGCGACGCAGGGAAAAATCGTATTCGTCTCGATTTACGGGCCCAGGACACCGGTTTAGGAGAAACCATCTTTGAGAGCTCCATTACCGGCGATGAGAAGGATCTGTTCGACCTTGCATCGCAGGCCGGCTTACAGCTCAGGGAAGGACTAGACCCCTCCTTAAGCCTGGCGCCGGCAACTGCCTCTTCCAACGTTGAAGGGTCGAGCAACCAGTTAGCGCTGCAGTTTTACAGTGAAGGTTTGGCTCGGCTCTACGTGTTTGATCCGGTCGGCGCGCGGGACCTGCTCAAGCGGGCTATTGCCGCAGACGCGGGATTCGCCGCGGCACACTCGGCCCTGTCCAGCGCCTACAGCAGTCTTGGGTACGAGGCGCTGGAACGCGACGAGGCAAAGCGGGCATTGCAATATGCGGGTGACTTGCCCGAGGAGACCGCCCTCTCCATCCAGGGGCGCTATCAGGAGTCAGTCAATGACTGGCCAAAAGCAATCCTCACCTACCAGAAGCTATTCCAGCGTTTCCCCGACAATCTGAAATACGGGCTGCAGCTTGCCAAAGTACAATTCCACAGCAACCAGGAAGAGGCCGAACGCACTTTGGCCATCCTGCGCGCCTTGCCCGCGCCCCTTGGCGACGACCCCCGCATCGATTTGATGGAAGCGTCCGTGCTGGTGGACCGCGATCTGCCAAGGGCTCGCGCCGCGGCACATCGAGCCATTGCCAAGGCATCCGCACTTCACTCCATGCTGATGGTCGCCCGCGGCTCTGGAATCCTCTGTCAGACGGACTCCTCCTTCGGGACAGCGGCGGATTCCTTCATGGCAGATTGCAATCTTGCGCGGAACAGCTACCTCAGTGCGGGCGATCAAAATAATGCTGCCCGCACGCTGAATGACTTCGCCAGTCTCTACTTTGCACAAGGCGACATTGCCAAAGCGCAGACCATGTGGCAGGAGGCCATCGAAGTGTTTCGAAAATTTGGCGATACCGAAGGTTTGGCAGCAAGTTCGAATAATCTCGGAGACGTCTTGCTCTCCGGCGGAAAGCTGGATGAAGCATCGAAGTTACTGAATCAAGCCATCGTGGGCTACAGGCAGATTGGCGACATAGCTGGCGTTGCGCTCGCTTTGTCGGACCTGGGCGAGATCACCTTGCAGCGGGCTAATCTGCCGGAAGCGCGAAAGAACGAGGAACAGGCGCTTGCCGCGGGTCTGCAGGCTGGCGACAAGAGCACCACCGCGTATGGAATTGCGGGCCTGGGCGACGTGTTCTTCCAGCAGGATGAACTTGCAGCGGCGCGCAAGCAGTATGAACAGGCTCTCCGACTCAGAACCGAAATTGGGGAAAAGCAGAGCAGCCTTCAAACGAAGGTTGCCTTGGCGCGTCTTGCCGCTGAAGAGGGTCATGCCGCAGATGCAGAGACACAAGCCCGCGAGTGCATGAGCCAGCTTCATCAACAGCAGGATCCGGATGACGAGCTTGATGCTGGAACTGTTCTGGTCAGGGCTCTCCTCGATCAATCGAAGATCTCCGATGCACATCGCGAAAGGGACGCGCTGAGAGCGCTGGCAGACAAGACACAAGTCAAAGCCATCCATATCCGCTTCGCGATCGAGTCGGCAGGGGTGCTGTCGGCGGAACATCAGGAAGAGGCTGCCGTGGCATCACTCGAATCTGTTGCGAAGGAGGCAGAAGCCTCGGGACTGCTCGCACTTGCATGGGAAGCCCGGACGGTCAGCGCTACCGCCCAAGCTGATGCGTGGCACGAAGCAAGTGCGGAGAAGTTGTTGGAAGGGATGAAAGCGCGAGAACGGAAGGCCGGTTTACTTTTGCTGGCCCACCATGCCGATCGCGCGGCCAAGCCAGCGAACAAGCCATAAGGATGCTTTCTGGGTTGCGGGTATCCCCCTCGGTGTCTCACACTTTCGGTGCGCGAGTGGGGAAGTCGGGTATCGTAAACAAGTTATGGGTGGCCAGAAGCAGCTTGCCACCGGCGTTATTGAAGTAGAAAGGTCGGTATGATATCCGAGCGCGAGCCCACGATCGGGTCTGGACTGACATGGTCCAGTTTGATAGACCAAATAGATGATGCATAATCCTGCCAAGCCAAAGCAGAGGGCGCCGTATGCGTTCGTTGTGGATGCACTCCTGCCATTGACCCCCGAGGTTCGTCGCTTGTTTTCTGGATTTGGTGTCTACATAGACGACCGACTCGTTTGTATGCTCCGCGATCATCCCACATCTCCTAGGGACAATGGTGTTTGGATTGTACTTTCCGACGGCACGAGTCCCAGAGATCCACAACTTCACTACGAGTTTCCTTCGATCCGTTCGATCGAACTTCTCGAAAACAAGATCGGCCATTGGCTGGTCATTCCAAGTGATAGCCCTGGCTTCGAGACTGAGGTACTTCACCTTTGCGATCTACTGCTGCGCCAAGACTCTCGATTTGGTCGAATTCCCAAATCGAGGAGATGACCGATCCTCAGGTGGATTGGATGTCCCGGCCGAGGAAGCCTCTGATCGGGCTATCGCCAATCGGCCGTCCGTTCGGTGTCTTGCGCTTTGACGGAATGTCGGCCTAAGAGCCTGTCGGGCATAGATTAGGTAACGGAGCCTGCATCGCATGGGAGCAGATTCTGTTTTATCGTTGTCCCATGGGCCAGAACTTTTTTCCTGACACGGTCAACCAGACTCTTTTATTTCCACCCT
>Ga0302320_10001917_pt1 | contig 49611 bp, 38 predicted proteins | sample Bog_T0_3_FD_202130 | JGI IMG/M metagenome (GOLD analysis project Ga0302320, IMG submission 202130) | Peat permafrost microbial communities from Stordalen Mire near Abisko, Sweden - Bog_T0_3 | ecosystem: Environmental > Terrestrial > Soil > Wetlands > Peat | place: Sweden: Abisko, Stordalen Mire... | reverse complement strand
CATCGCCGCCTCACTCCAAACCCATTCTCAAGCAGCTTAGACCCACTCAACAGGTGTCCGCTTAAAAACAAGCGGACACCTGTTGCACACTCTCATCCAGTCAAGATGGGAACTCCGAACGCTTACCGATAACCTGATCGAAACAGGGCTGCAAAGACTCCGGGGAGACCGGGTCAAGCATCAGACGAATGTAGTTGTCGGTCGGAATCTTCTTCATGCCGAACAGCGTCTGGCAATTCTATGTGCCATGGCCTTGCTCCAGCCGACGCTGGTGGGACAAAAAGGACTCGCTTTGCATGAAAAACAAGGAAAACGCCGAAAGCCCAATATCCGCCATCGAGTAGTCCACATCCGTGCTGCGACGAGCATCGGAAAAACCAGCACAAACCGCGCCCAATCCTGCTAAAAGCGACTCCAATATCTCCATACCTCAACACAGCACAAAACAGCCAGACAGAAAATAGCTATTGGGGTTCCTCGGCCATTTAGAACTGCTGCATCCTTGCACAGGAGTTGGGCAAGTAGAGTCGTATTGGTTTAAGCTTCGTGCGGCCAGAACCACGACCGCATGAATTGGTAATGGAAGGGCGTGGCGCCTACTGGCCGGCTGTAGTGCGGGCGTCCCCGCCCGCGCTACAGCCAGTGATGATTACCAAATCATGCGGTCTTGCCACAAGTTCTTCCGCCCGGTACTTCCAATTGTCGGCCGTCAACACTTGCCCTTAACCTGGCTTTCCGTTCCTCTCGACCTCAAGCCTCGATATCACCAGGCTCGCCAATAAAGGGTAGAGATCGCTTGACATTCCGCTAGATCATCATTTATAGATTATCTCGCGCTTGAGAGCTCTCCTTTCTGTTCCCAAACGATGAGTGCCGTCCAGGTCTTTCTAGCCGGATACTTCTCCCGGCTGTCAGATGCTCTATCTCATTGATTGTGCGTGGCATAGGGGCTTCTCAACCATGCGATGAACTGGATTGAAAGGTTGACATGCCCAACCGGCAGCTTCCGTGCAGGGTTCCACAGCGAGGCATAGGCCCCACGCATGTTGGGGAATTTCATCACTGGGAACAAACCTTTTCAGGAGGAAACAATGAATCAACTTACCAGCCGTCTGCTCGGCCTGTTGCTGCTGAGCTTGCTTCTCGCGCCGTTCGCGAAGGCACAAGATAACGCAACGGTAAACGGGACCATAACGGATTCCAGCGGAGCCCTGGTTCCTAATGCAGCGATTACTCTCACCAGAACTGTTACCGGCCAAATCAGAGCCGAGGTTTCTAACAGCGCCGGGGTGTATCGGTTCGCCAATGTGGGAATTGGAACCTATACCTTGACAGTTTCAGCGGCCGGCTTTGAAAAATACACCAAGGCGGGCATTGTCGTAAACGTCACTCAGACACTGGAAGAGAACGTTGCTCTCACAATAGGCAGCCAGGCTCAGACGGTTACCGTGCAAGCAGACGCCTTGCAAGTCCAAGCGGAAACGAATGAGGTCAGCAACCTAATCACCGGAGAACAGGTTTCCCAGCTTGCAACCAATGGCCGCAACGTGGAGAACCTTGCCATCATGGGAATGGGCGTCTCCAACACCGTTTCGGATTTCAACAACCAGAATGCCAATACAACAAGTAACACAATCAGCTTCAATGGAACCCGGGCAAGCCACAATGTATACCTCCTTGACGGAGCCGAACTGAACGATCGAGGTTGCGGCGGCTGTTTCGACGTTCTGCCCTCTCTCGACGCGCTCGCCGAGTTCCAAACTCTCGAGAGCAACTACGCTCCCGACTACGGCCTCGGCTCTGGTGGGCAAGTCACAATGGTCATCAAGTCCGGGACCCATAACTTTCACGGAAGCCTCTGGGAGTTCAACCGGAACGAGGATTACGACGCCAATAACTACTTCACCAAGCGTGCGGGTCAAGCGCGGCCTGAACTCCGGCTGAATGAACCCGGCGGCAACATCGGTGGTCCCCTCTGGATTCCTCACGTATACAACAACGCCCGGAACAGGACGTTCTTCTTTGTGAATGAGGAGTGGCGGCGGCTGATTATTGGGAGTGCACCGTCGATCGTGAACGACATCGCCACCAACAACTTTCCCGTCGCCGGGCAGCCGCTCGCATACGCCGTTCCTTCGAACGGCAAAACTCCCATCGTTCCCGTCACCACTGACCCGGTCAAGCTGGCACTCTACACAGCCGACGGTCTTACTGCTGGGCAACCGTTCACCAACAACACCCTGCCGGCCAATCTGATCGACCAGAACGCAGTCCTGGAGCTGAACGCAGGCACCTTTCCAAAGCCGAATTACAACAACGGAACCCAGTACATTTCGTCTAAACCTCAACCCACCGACGTTCGCGATGACATCATCCGCATCGATCACGCCATCAACGACAAGTTGCAGTTGATGGGTCACTATGTACACGATGCGGTTACGCAAACTACTTACCCGGCGCTTTGGGGAGACAGTAACTTTCCGACGGCAGGTTCGACCATGACCAACCCGGCGTGGATGGCAGCGTTCAAGCTGACGCAAACGTACTCACCAACGCTTCTAAACGAAACCGCCTTCCTTTACACGGACAACATCGTCAAGATCAATCCACTCGGTATTTATGCACAGCCAGCCGGATGGTCGGCTACGTCATTCTTCCCGCTGGCCGACAACGTGGACTCTAAGATGCCGGAAATCGATCTCGGAGCCCCCTACAATGTGGACTACAGTTCGAACTACTTTCCGTGGAAGAACTTCTACGCAGACACGCAGTTCCGCGATGATCTATCCTGGACGAAAGGGAAGCACCAGACAAAATTCGGCTTCTCCTACATGCGTGTAGTCAAGAACCAGGAGTTGCAGGCAAACACAGAGGGAACGGCGGTGTTCAACTCCAGTTCGTTCTCCGGCGACTCCTACGTGAACTTCCTGCTCGGCGACGAGTCGAGTTTTACTCAGCTCCAGTTCCTCGCCAACAAACACTGGGTCAACAACAACTACAGCTTCTACGCTAATGATAACTGGCATGTGACAGGACGGCTGACTCTCAACATCGGACTTCGTTATGATGCCCTGCCTCACGCCTTTGAGAGATTCAACCAGTTTGCGAACTTCGTCCCATCGGATTATCTGTATTCATTGGGCAATCCGGTCACTGCTGCGGGTACGCTTAACCCTGCTTCGCTTACCACTTTCAACGGCACGCAGTTCTATCTCAACGGCATTGAGGAAGCAGGCGTTAGTGGCTTCCCCCGCGGCAACGTGCTCAATAAGTACGACACCTGGGAGCCTCGCATTGGCTTTGCCGACGATATGTCCGGCAATGGCAAGACGGTCTTCCGTGGCGGCATTGGTATCTTCTACGAGCGCGTTCAGGGTAATGATGTCTATAATGCCGCTCAGAATCCACCCTTTGCGTACCAGCCTTCCGCTAACAACGTGTACTTCTCTAACCCTCTGACCAGCGCCTTGACCGGCCAAACCACGACTCAGTCCTTCCCATCCACGCTTACCAATTTGAAGTACAACTACCCGCCCCCTGGAACTGCGACGTACAGCTTGGGAATTCAGCGCCAGCTTGCTCCATCGATTATCGCAGTGGTGCAGTACGGCGGAGCCTTAGGATGGGATCAGAACGACGACCGGGAGATTAACACCCTGCCCTTGGCCGATGCAAACAACCCGTTGAATCCGTACGATGACCGAGAAGGCGTAGCCGGCGGCTCGCTGAACGCGAATCCGTATAGGATCTTTCCAGGCTTCAGCACGATCAAGCAGGAAGAAAACGAGACAAATCTCGAGTACAACTCGCTCCAGTCGGGATTGCGCGTTGAAAGCTTCCACGGATTGACCGTCCAGTTGGCCTACACCTGGTCCCATGAGATCGATGAGACGAGCAGCGATCTCAATTCGATTTCAAATCCATTCAACACAAAGTATGACCGCGGTTCGGGGTCACTCGATCGCCGTCATATCTTCAATGCGAATTACATCTACGCGCTTCCGTTCTTTGCGAAGAGCTCAAACTTCGCGGCGCGCGAGGCCCTCGGAGGATGGGAATTCTCCGGGGTAACGGTTGCCGAAAGGGGAACTCCCCAAGCCATCACCTACAACGGATCGGACACTCTCGGTCTTGGTGGCGATACAACCAACAGGCCAAACCAGTCCGGGAAAGTGTCCTATCCAAAGACGCAGGCAGCCTGGTTCAACACCAGCGTGTTTTCAAGTCCAACCGCTCCGTGGGATGGTGGCGCAAGCCAGGGCTTTGGCAGCGCCGGAAAAGACGCGGTCGTCCAGCCGGGACGTTTGCGCTTCGATATGTCCCTGTTCAAGGTCATTGCTCTCACTCCTCACGAGGGACCGAGTGTCGAGATTCGAATCGAGTCCTTCAATACCTTCAACCACACACAATTCGATCAATTCGACTCAGGCAGTACGGATGGAAACTTCGGCCAGATAACTTCTGCCTACGATCCCCGTGTACTGCAACTCGGTGCAAAATTTCACTTCTAGGTTTCAGAGCCATGGGCGCGATAGGGGATTCCCCTATCGCGCCCACTCGTTGCGAAATGTCGCCCCTGTTGACGTGACGAATGCTTTGCGTCAAGGCGGCAAACAGTCTGCTATCCGTACGATGGCTGATGGAAAGTCAATGGCTGAAAGATCCAGCTATTCGGCCGAAATCAGATCCACAAATAGGGAGCCAGGGGATACATCCCTGTTCCGTTGAGCGGCAAAAGTCAGTAACTTAGCTCGGTAAGTAACTGCTCACAAGGGTTTCTGAACTCGGTGTGGGGAGCATTCAGCTTCCATGGTGGAGGAAACAATGGGGTGCTGAGTTCGCTGTGTGTGAGCGACTGTGCGCCGAACTCTTCGTAGGTCTCTGACCGCTTGAAGTTATTCCAACTTGGGTGCCCCATCGATTCCGCAGCTTCATCGCGGAATGGGTGGGAAACCACAAAATCATGTGGTCATAGACGTAGTGGTATGACCCGCACAAACCCCAGGGCCGCTTACAGAAAGACCTGAGATCTACTTTGTCGCTTCGGCCACGATGCCTGAGGCGGTCAGCACGTGAGTCATTCCCCGGCTTGTTCCTTTGTGTCGTAAGCGCGAAGTTTACTGAACCATTGTGTAGCTTGCGAGAGGCGTTGGCAGACGTGACCTTCCTTTCGTCTCTCGAAATTTACTTGCGAACTTCCACAGCATGATAATGCGTAAGGTGATTCTCTTCTGAGAACCAAAGGCGCCGGTATAATATATCGTGGCTACGGGCCTTCGCTCGGGCGGCGTGGACGATACCAATCGCGAAGAGGGAAGATGTCCATGGTGAGACATTTGAGGCGTATACAGCAACTGGCAGTGGCCGTTACGATCGCGGTGCTGATGACTAACATCTGTTTGGGCCAAACAGCAGCAGCTGACAGCGAACGCCAAATAGCGATTGCCGCGGAACAGCAGGGCAGCTACGTCGAAGCCCAGACCGCGTGGCAAGCTTTCTCGAAGACTCATCCTGTGAGCGCCGAGCCCTACGCTCATTTGGGTTTTCTTGAGGCCAGGCAGGAGCGCTACGAGCAGGCTGTGCCTCTCTATCGCAAGGCATTCGCGCTGGATCCGACGATGCCGGGCTTGCGCTTGAACCTCGGGCTCTCGCTTTTTAAGTCAGGCGACATGAAAAGTGCAGTCCAAACGCTCACGCCATTACTCAGGGAAGTCCCTGCGTCGTCCCCGGAGTCGCAGCGCCTCAATGTTCTCATTGGTATGTCACACTACGGGCTTGCGGAGTACGCTGCGGCTGTTCCATATCTCAAGGAAGCTGCCATCCATGACGCCGATAGCCTTTGGTTGCGCCTGGCATTAGCGCAGAGTTGCCTTGCATCGAAACAGTTCCCCTGCGTTCTCGACGTTTACCGCGAAATCCTGGCGTTGAATGCCGAATCGGCAGAGGCGGATATGTTGGCGGGTGAGGCTTTGGACGAAATGAGGGATCATGGTGGGGCGATCCGAGAATTCCAGGCGGCAGCCAAAGCGGACCCTAAAATGCCCTACGTGCACTTCGCCCTGGGATATGTGCTTTGGACGCAAAATCGAATAGAGGAAGCGGCAAAGGAGTTTACTGCGGAACTGGCAAACATTCCTGACTATCCTCTGGCATTGGTCTATTTGGCCGACGTGGACATTAAGTTGAGTGACACAGTAGGTGCACTGACGTTACTTGAGAGAGCGATGCGCATCGATCCGGGGATTGCATTGGGACATCTCGATTTGGGAATTGTATATGCGAGTTTAGGCCGCGGAGCGGAGGGCCTACGAGAAATGAAGATTGCGGAGGAACAGGCCCCAAATGACCCGAATGTGCACTGGCGGCTAGGACGCTTCTACCAAGAGGAGGGGAAAAAAGCTGAGGCAAAAGCCGAATTCGACCAGACCCGCAAACTACAGAAGGTCGCCGACGAAACAGTCTTCAAGAAACTAAGTGAATCCCAGGCGAAAGGCCAGACAACAGACAAGGCGCAAACCGTGCCGGCAGAGAATTAGCCTGAGATCCGGCGCTATGGGCTCGCGCCGGGCAACACAAAGCTGCTCTTGGGTTTGCGTGGGAAGCGGTAGCCCTTCGTCGAGGAGGGGATTCAATTCAGGTTGAAGTCGAAGTGGGATATGGAGAGGGCTTCCCGAGCCCAACGGAAGGCGGCGAGATGATTTACGGGAACGAGCAGGGAGAAGCGAATCTTGCAAACCAGCTGCGCGAGCGGATTTCGCTTCGAACATTGTGAGGGTGCCTTGGCGCCTCGGTCAGTGCTTGTGGATGCAGCATCGTGGCCTGTTCAAGTCCCTTCAGGTAAGGACCGGTCGAAGCTCGCGAGCCAAAAATGAGAAGACCAGGCTCGGTCCTCTGAGTGAATTCGGCAAGCTGTTTCCGTCAATTGCACGGCGCCGTCTACCGCTTCTTCTCATGTTGCATCTCTTTGAGCTATCCGCGATCCTGTCACGCTGAGTAACCATCCAGCGCAGGTAGCCAAATGGGCACGGCCGAGTTTTAGGGAAGGATATTGCAGCAGGTGATATTGTCTCCGGGACTCGCGCTGCAACATATACTTCACCCTTGTTAGCGACGCGATTCCACAAGACAGACCAAGTACGCCGCAAAGCACGCGACACAGAAGTTCGACGTTCAACTTTGAATCCAATTATAAATGATCTATAGTGGTGGAGTCTCGTATCTCGTATTCAATCTCGCCCCCAAACGGGCCGTTCACCCGCGGCTTCAATAACAGGAGACGCGGCAAGACAGAGAGGAAGATTCATGCGCTTTTGCACAGTCTGGGTATTCTCGTTGGCGTTTATGTTGTGCAGGCTTGCGGACGTTTGCGCAGGTGATGCAGGCCTCGATGACCGGCAAGTCAGTGCGAGCGATTCGCCCAATTCCATAACCGTGACAGGCGAGGTCCTGACGAAGACCTCGACGAGCGTGGCGGTCGGCATGGAGGACGTCAATCACGAAATCTATGGCGGTATCTACAGTCAGATGATCTTTGGAGAGGCGTTCGCGGAGCCGGCGCGAGGCGGCGTTAGTGAGATGTGGCGAGCAACCGGCAACGCGAGCGACATAAAGTACTCGTTAACTGTTGACGCCCCATTCAAGGGCGCGCAGAGCCAGCGGATGGAACGAACCGCCCGAGGCGCTTGGGTCGGCATCGAGAACCGCGGACTCAACCGTCAAGGTTTGGCGGTCGTCGCCGCCAAGCCTTACGAGGGTACGGTCGTCTTGCGCTCGAATAGACCAATCTCCGTGCGCGTGTCCTTCCAAAGCGACGACGGCAAGAAGATTTACGCGCAGCAAATGATCAATACACTGGCTGCCGACTGGCACACCTACCGCATGAGCCTCACTCCTTCTGAAACCGACGATCATGCTCGTTTTGCGATCGAGACAGACTCTGCGAGTGTTCTCGACACTGGCTATGCTCTGGTTCAGCCGGGAAGCTGGGGGCGGTACAAGAACCTACCCGTTAGAGCTGACATCGCCCGTGCCATGATTGACGAGGGACTGCAGGCGATCCGCTTCGGGGGCTGCGCAAATGGCGGATGCGGCGACGTGTCGGATTACAAATGGAAGGCGATGATTGGAGACCCGATCTCCCGGCCGGTCACGAGGGGCTTCTGGTATCCCTACGAGTCCAACGGCTTCGGCATCTTCGAATTCCTGCAGCTGGGGGAGTCACTGGGCATTGAGGCCGTTTCGTCGCTGAACATCGACGAAACTCCAAGCGACATTCGCGACCTCATGGACTATCTTTATGGCTCAACTGCCACAAGCTGGGGGGCGCGCCGCGTAGCTGACGGGCATCCAGCGCCCTATAAAGTCCATCGCTTCGAACTCGGAAACGAAGATGCCGTCAACGAAGCGTATTTTATGAAGTTTAAGGCGCTCGCGGACGTGATCTGGGCCTACGATCCGACAATTCGGCTTGTTGTCGGCGACTTCACTTACCTGGACGTAATCCGCGATCCTTTCGATTTCACCGGCGGCGGAAAGGTCAATACGCTGTCGGCGCATCAGAAGATACTCCGGCTAGCAGCGAAGTACGGCGCCGAAGTCGATTTCGACGTCCATCTATGGACTCGCGGGTCGGACGATGGTGGCTGGGACCGCAAGCACGGAAACCTGGATTCGCAGATTGCGGCTTTGGACAGCTACGCAGCGGCCTTGAGAACAATCGCCCCAAAGGATGCCAAGTTTAAGGTGGTGGTCTTCGAGTTGAACGCCGACAGTCACGACCTGACCCGCGCGTTAGCCAACGCCTACACCATCACCGCCTTGGAGAGACGGCCCTATCTCGATCTAGTCTCGTCGGCAAACGCCTTCCAGGTCGATGGCCAGAACGACAACGACTGGAATCAGGGGTTGATCTTCATGGATCAGGCCAAGGTCTGGCTTCAGCCGCCCTATTTCGTGCATCAGATGATCGCGAGATCGCAGCGCCCACAAGTCATTCGCATCAACCGGACCGGAGAGTCAAGGCAGATTGAAGCGACCGCATTCAGGGATTCAAACGGTACATCGCTCCACATCGTAAACATGTCCGGCAGACCAGTTACATACGAAATCGACTTCGGCCGCGCCGATGCCAACGCCGATGCCCTAGTCACCACACTCGGTGGCCTTCGCGGCACGGCGGTCAATACTTCCCAGAATCCCACCAACATCGTTCCAGAAAGCTATAGTTTGAAGTTGGACAGCGCTGGGCAGATGCAGTACGAAATTGCTCCGCTGTCCTTTACGACGATTCAGCTTCGTAACTGACAGGTGGACCGATCTCAAGCCCCTCGAAGCCGCTTCAGGAGACGCATACTATAACCGCAGTCTCGTCTTCACTTCTCGACATTTAACCGAACTCTAGGGGTAATCTTCTATAGAATAAAAGTCGAACAGTTCTTGAAGAAGGGATTCGCCATGGAAGACCATACGCGCAAGCCGGGTCCTGGGCAACTCAGGATTCAGTCGGCCCCTCAAGCTGCTGCACAAGCAATCCGCGAGGCCATCATCTCAGGGGCGTTGCGCGGCGGGGATCGGATCATTGAACTGAAGTGGGCTACGCAGCTTGGGATCGGTCAACCGACACTGCGCGAGGCCCTGCATGAACTGGAGCATCAGGGACTTCTGCGTAAGCTCCAGCAGCGCGGCACTTACGTGACCCAGCTCAAACCAGAGGACTATCGGCTCATCCAGGAGGTTCATATTCCTCTGGAGGCGATAGCCATTGGCAAGGCGGCCAAGAATTTGACGCCCGAGGCCGAAAAGGAACTGACCGCCATTGTGAACGCCATGGCCGGCAAAGGAATGGACGAAACGGACGTCAAGAACTTCCACGACTGCGATGTCGCATTCCATCGCAAAATCTGGGAGCTTGCGGGAAATGAGTATCTGCGCGATACACTCGAGACCGTCACATTTCGCCTCTTCGTGTTCTCTGTCGTTGGGCGGTGGCCAGACAGTCCGAATGCATTGAGCGAACGGCTTGCCGCTGTTCAGGAGCATCTTGGAATCCTGGAGGGACTTCGGACCCGGGATACCAACCTCGCTCGCCAGGCGTATATGAAGCAAACCGTGCAGTACTGGAACATGCAATACGGGCTGAACCTCGATGAGCAGGAGTTGTCTTTTCCGGCGCAGCACGGCTAATCGGATTCGGAGATACACGCGAATCGTCGGAGACTTTGGGCCTCGTGCGGTGGCCACCGGCGCGCAACTGCAGGCCTGTTCTTACTGCACGGGACCATTTGGCAGGATGAGGATCTTGCACACGTCGCTGCCCTTCGCAAAGCAGTCGAAGGCTTCTTTGACCTCCGTGATGGGAAAAGTGTGGGTAACAATCCGCCCGGCGTCAAGCGAAGAAGCCAGCTCAACGGCCTGGCGGAAATCGTTGCGGCCATAGACCCGGGAGCCCATGATGGTGATCTCTTTGAAGTTCACCGCCTGCATATCCACTTCGACAGGCCGTTTGCTGACACCGAGATTCACGATCGTGCCGCGGGAACGCACAAGACTGGTCATATCTCTGACCGTTTCCTGAACGCCCACGCATTCAAAGAGCAGATCGGCGCCGTCTCCCGAAGTCTCCGCGTCGATTTTGTCTTTCAGCTCCCTGCCCGCTGTGAAGGACTCCAGTCCCAGCTGCCTGGCAAGCTCGATCCGGGAGGGGAGAATGTCGCTGATGAAGACGCGGCGGGCACCCTTCGCCCGTGCCACCAGGGCCGTTAAGAGGCCAATGGGCCCGGCTCCGAGCACAACAACCGCCCTTGCATCGCTATCGATCTGCACCGCAGAAACGCCGTGAACGGCCACCGCGAGGGGCTCAATAACAGCGCCCACAATCGGCGACATGCCCGCGGGAAGTGGAAGAAGGCTGCTTACCGGCATGGAAACATACTGGGCCATAGCTCCTTCGGCATCAAAGCCGTAGAGTCGCAGTGTCCGGCAGACGTGCGGCGCGCCGGTTCGGCACACATAACAATGCCCGCAGGAGATGAGCGGATAGGCTGTGACCCTGTCGCCTGTCCTGATCGTCGATGAAGTGCTTTTGATCTCTTCAATGATTCCGCAAAATTCATGTCCCATGGTTAACGGTTCTTTGGCACGGGGATGAATGCCGGCTACGATGCCCAGATCCGAACCACAGAATCCGCAGGCCTCAACCCGAATGAGCGCCTCTTCCTCTCCGATCTGCGGCTTCTCCACTTGGACAGCTTCCAGTCGATTCGGGCCTAGATACCGGGCTGCTAGCATTGCCACGCCTCATCTTTCAATTTGTTCGCCAGTTATCGCGCAGTGTATCCGCCGTCCATCATGAGGACAGAACCCGTGAAAAAGCTGGCATGTTCGCTTGCCATGAATGCATAAAACGAAGCAACTTCATCGACGTGCGCAATGCGGCCGATGGGATGGTTGTCGCGCAGCATGTCCCAATAGGCCTCAGGCTTCCCCGACGCTTCCGCTGAGCGATGCACGATCGGCGTATCCACCGTTCCGCAGGCAATTGTGTTCACCCGGATATTGTGCCCCGCATACTCCACCGCCATCTGACGGGTCATCTGATGCAATGCGCCTTTGGAGGGCGCATATGCGCCCTGCGTGGGGATGCCTGCTTCTCCGGAGATCGAGCCGCTGATCAGGATGAGGCCGCCATTCTGGCGCATCATCACCGGAATCACATGACGACTGGCCCAGTACACAGCTTTGACATTGGAGTTGAAGACATGATCCCACTCCTCCGGCGTATGTTCATGGATCGCCTTCACGACGCTCACGGCTGCATTGCAAACCAGAACATCAAGATGGCCTGCGCCTTCAAGTGCCGCTGCGGTAAATTGAATCGCTGTCGATTCATCCGCCACATCCCCGTGGACGTACTGTAGCCTGTCGGCAAACTTCGCTTTGCAAGCTGCAAGTTCGTCAGGGATATTGGTGCGGCGAAATACAGCGATCACTTTCTCGGCATCGCACTCCAGGAACTTGCGAACGATGGCAAGCCCGATTCCTGAAGATCCACCGGTTACTACAACGACTTTTCCGGAGAGAGAGATTTGCACTTGTGTACCCTGCTCGTCAGACCGATGCGTGGCTGCCCGACATCCGCTAAAGAGCCCTTTCAACGCCTTCGATTATAGAGTATAAATGACGGTAACGGCACCTTAACTCTCATCCCAACACGAGATGGCCCTTCAGGATCGCACCGGTCACAAAAAACACATTGTGTGCTTCTCCCCGCGCGGGACATCACAAGCTCGACGGGCTGAGGTTCTTGCTCCATCACTCCGTCAACTGTTCAGATCCGCCAGGGTCAGCTCGGCTTCGTCCAGATTGAGTCCGTACTGGGCATTCCAATATTGCACAGACTGCCTCACAAAGATCGTGCTCGCCTGGCGCTTGTTCCTGGTCTTCAGGCCTTCGAGAATCCCCAAATGCTGCTGGACTGCAGCCAGCCGCTCGTTGATCGCCTTGGGGTTCCCCGGCCAACGGCCGACGATGGAAAAGACGAAGAGGCGGATCGTCACTGTCTCCAGTGTGGCCTGCAGGTATTTGTTTCCCGCAAGCTCCCAGACCTTGCGATGGAACGCTACATCGCAATCGTGAAAATGCTGAACATCGACGCCGTCCATCCCGTTCCGCGCCATTTCAGTAACAATGGCGGTCAATTCCTCTTCCACCACGAGAGTCATCTTCTCGGCTGCCTTGCCCATGGCAATCGCCTCGAGAGGGATGCGCACCTCCTGGATGAGGCGATAATCCTCCGGGCTCAACTGCGTGACATAGGTGCCGCGCTGCTGCACCTTGCGTAGCAGTCCCTGGTGCTCAAGCTCGTGCAGCGCCTCCCGCAACGTGGGCTGGCCAATTCCGAGCCGTACCGCCCATTTCTGCTCAATAATGCGATCGCCGCCCTTCAAATCTCCGGAGATAATCGATTCGCGGATGGCCTCCGCGGCAGCTTGAGGCGCAGTTTGGATGGTGAGCTGTCCAGCAAGTGGCTTTCCCATACGTTCTTCCATGACAAGCTCCCCTCCAAAGACCATCAAGTAATATATATTCTATCATAGATGCTTCTCTCTAAGAGACGCAGAATCAGTCGCTTGTATCGTCCAATCGAGAACACGGGAGGGCGTATTCCGCCCTGCAGCCAAGGAAAGTTTGCCCCCATGCATCTACGCGGTTGCCCGAGTCGCCCCCGTAGAGATTCCACCATCGACAAGGAGGGTCTGGCCTGTGATGTAACTGCTGGCGTCGGAAGCGAGGAAGACCACGGCTCCGCTAAGATCGTCCGGATGACCAGGACGCTTCAAGGGGATGCGGTCCGTCAGGTAATCGACCCAGGCTTTGTTCTCGAACAGAGCCATATTCTGCTTGGTGCGGAACCATCCGGGAGCCAGACAGTTCACGGTAACCCCATGCACTCCCCATTCGTCGGCAAGGCTCATGGTCAGCTGTTTGATGCCGCCACGGCTGGCGCAATAGGGCGCGATGCCTGCATAACCGAAGACGCTGGTGACCGAACCGATGTTGATGATTCTGCCGTAACCGCGCTCCACCATCCCACGTGCAAATGCCTGGGCCACAAAAAATGACCCGCGCAGATTGGTGTCAAGCACAAGGTTCCAGTCCTCCCAGGTAACATGGAGCGCCGGTTCGCGGACATTGCAACCAGCGTTATTCACAAGAATATCGATCTTCCCGTAATGAGCGGATGCTGCGGCAGCTGCGGCTTGGATGCTTTTCTCTTCCCGCAGATCGAGTTCAAGAGGAAATGCCCGGCGTCCAAGCGCTTCGATCTCCGTCTGGAATTCTCGCAGATTATCGAGACGCCTGCTGGTGATCACCAGATCGGCCCCTGAGCGCGCCAGCGCACGCCCCAGGTACTGTCCAAGGCCTCGGCTTGCCCCGGTCACAACCGCAACTTTACCGCTCAGGTCAAATAGATTCTCAGTCATTTCTTCCCTCAGGGCTGCAGGATTACTTTCATCAATCCAGGCTCCCGCGCATACAAACGATCGAACCACGCCGGTCCTTCACTCAAGGGTGCACACGCAGAAATCAACGGCATAACATGGATGGCGCCACTCTGCATGAGTTCGATACATTGCCTGTACTCACCGGCCGAAGCACAGGATCCCTGCAATCGAAGCTGGCGCGTCACCACCGCCTGCAGTGGCAACTCCACCGTGGGGGCAAGGTTTCCGATGAGCGTGACGGTGCCGCCCCGCCTTGTGCCGTGAATGGCTGTGAGCAGCGATTTCTGCACTCCCACCACCTCGACCGCTATATCCGCACCTTGGCCACCTGTCGCCGCCTGAAGCTGCGCTATGAGATCCGGGTCAGCGCCCGAGAAGGTCTTATCCGCTCCCAACTGCCGGGCCAGCCGCAGCTTTTCCTCCTCCAGATCGACCGCAAAAACCTGGCTGCATCCGAAGGCCCGGAACGCCTGGATAGCCAGCAGGCCGATCATGCCCGCGCCGATGACGACGGCCGTATCGCCTTCATGGATACCGGTGATGCGCGCTGCATGTACGGCAACCGAAACCGCCTCGATCATTGCCGCATGTTCAAAAGGAAACGACGGCGGCAGTGTATAGACGATGTGCTCCGGCACAGAGACGTAACTGGCAAAGGCGCCATGGCGGCGATAATCCGTACAAGAGACACCAAGTACTTGCCGGTTGTCGCACAGATTCACATCCCCAGCCGCACAGAAGCGGCATTCGCCACATGAGATGGTGGAGTCGAAAGTAACGCGATCGCCCACCTGCACCGAGGCAACTTTTGCGCCCACCTTGGCCACCACGCCGGCGGCTTCATGCCCCATGATGACAGGAGGTATGCGCCGCCCTGTGCTGCCGTCAAAGCCGTGTACGTCGCTCCCGCATATACCGCAGGCCTTGACCTCAATGAGCACATCCAGCGCGCCTATCTCTGGAACGTCGACCTCGCGCAGACGAAGATCTCGATAGTTCTCAAGCACTAGAGCTTGCATAGAGACAACGATAATCTATAATCGCTCTTGTGTCGAGAGTTACGTCCGACGTTCCTGTCATCGCGTCGGCGTAACTCCGGTCTCTTTCTCTGATGCCTGGGAGCGACGCCCGTGCCGGGCACCCCTCCGCACCATTGTTATTTTCGCTGTAGAGGATATTCAATGAACCGATTCGCATTGAACGGCAAACTTGCTCTGATCACAGGCGCATCTCGCGGCATCGGGCTTGGCATCGCCCGCGCGCTGGCTGAATCTGGAGCGGACGCTATCCTGGCTGGTCGCGATGGAACGGAACTGGGGCGCGCAGCGGACCAACTGCGGCAAGTTACTCAACACGTCCATGTCACAAACTACGATCTGTCCAACACCGAGGGGATCGCCGAATGGTTCGACGGCATCTGCGCCAGCGCGGGCCTCCCGGAGATTCTAGTGAACTCGGCCGGCATGTCGCGGCGGGGCGCGGCCATTGACCTTTCCTTCGCCGACTGGGATGCCGTCATGACCCTCAATGTGAAGGCTATCTTCGAACTGAGCCGCAGTTTTGCCCGGCGCCTCATCCGCGATCAACGCGAAGGACGGGTTATCAACATTGCTTCCCTTATGACCTCCGTGGCCAGGCCGGGTACTTCGCCCTATACCGCCTCCAAGGGCGCCGTGGGGCAGTTGACCAAAGCGCTTGCAGTCGAATGGGCATCCCAAGGGATTCTGGTCAACGCCGTCGCGCCTGGATATATTGCAACCGAATTGAACAGTACGCTGATCGCAGACCCGAAATTCGACAACTGGGTGAAGAGTCGATGCCCTCTGGGGCGTTGGGGTACTCCCGACGATATCGCTGGGCCAGTGGTATTCCTCGCCAGTCCCGCAGCCAGATTCATCACCGGGCAGGTAATCTACGTGGACGGAGGCTGGCTGGCTGCATGTTGACGTTCGCTCCGTTCGCCCTCCTCGCGCCATGCCTCTGCCAGAGAAAAACATAGGATGAACAAACTGTATGAAAACCCAATTCTGGCATTTGACTACGATGGTGTGTTGGCAGATACGGAGCCATTGCACTGGAGATCGTGGAGAGAGATCGTCTCGCCCTTTGCGATTGAGCTGACTTGGGAGCAATATTGCCGGCATTGTCGCGGCGTTGCCGAAACGCGCATGAGAGATGTTCTGATCGAATTGCATCCCGATGCAGCCAATATGCCTGACCTTTCTCCGTATCTTTCGGCGCGGAAAAGGAAAGTTCGCGACTGGAGTCTCGAATCGCCTCCGATCTCTTCGCAGACGATTGCCATGCTGCAATCCCTGAGCTCGTGGCGGGCCGCGCTGGTCACCTCTGCAGAACGCAGCGATATCGAGCCCGTACTGCTTCGTGCGCAGGTTCTGGGTTGCTTCGAGGTTGCGATCTTCGGCGACTCAGTCCGACAACCGAAGCCCGCGCCCGATCCTTATCTCGCTGCCGCTGCACGTATGGGAACCAGTGCCGGCGTCGCATTTGAAGATTCCCAGTCCGGGATGGCGAGCGCACGCGCCGCAGGTTTTCACGTCGTGCAGATTGCAAATCCGGACGATTTGCCGGCGGCGGTTGCCCACACCATTGCCGACTGCGTTCAGCTGCGCCGCGACCGTCGGTGAAGTTGTTGCTCTTTCCGCGGAGGAGTCAGCGTACGGCGCGGTATACCCACGGCCGATAATAGTCCATGACGTGGAACGCTGCATCGCTCTCCACCAGATCCAGGGCTGTACGCAGCATGTTGGGATCGCCGGTGTTGTTGATCATCATGTCGTAGTGCGAGGGGATCGCCACGCGGGGATGAATCGCCTTGACGATGCGTGCCGCCTCCAGCGCATCCAGGTTATTAAACCCTCCGTTGATGCAGATCGCGCAGAGATCGACGTTGTGCGGAAGCAGCGAGGCAAGCAGTTCGCAATAGCCCGTGTCGCCGGTGTTGTAGAAGGTGATCCCGTTGGCAAAGCGGATAAGAAGGCCCGCATGGTTGAGGTCCGTATTGTCGGTCGGCAAGGCAAAGGTACCGGTGAACTCGGTCGAACCTTCAAAGGTAATAGTCTGGTTGGGATGAATCATCAGACAGCTCGATGCGGGAACGCCACAGCTTCTGTACTTTTCCACCGCTTCCCATGGTCCGGCAAAGAGCGCCTTGGCAAGACGGCCAAAACGGCGAATGGTCTCTGCGTCCGCGTGGTCTTCGTGAGAATGCGTTGTGTAGAAGATATCGATATCCAGATCTTCAGGCTCGATGAAGACCGGCAACTGGCGATCCAGACGAAATGGAAGGTGCGCAAAGAGGCGGGCACAGCTGTTGGTCAGGTACAGATCGATGCCGATCAATGGCCCGTCGCCGCTCCTCAGGATGAATCCGTTCTGTCCGAGATACCACAGGGCAAGGCTATCCTGTGGAACGCGAAAGGCGCGGATTGACGCCATATACTCGCGGCTGGAAATGAGTGGAGGCAGAACAAATTGGACCGCGGCTTCGCGATCGTAGGGGTCATTGCGACTGAAACAATACGATGGCATAAGCATCCCGGGCTGCAAGGAGAGCATCCTGGCGGGCAGCCTCTCCTTGCACAGCAGTGTACCTCAGAGGCTGCGGCCCCAGAGGTAAGAGGGCTATTTACCAGGAGTGAAGAGTTCCAGGCGGGTCTTCCATACAACAGACTTTCCTGGCTGCAAAGTGACCATCCCCGTATCCATCCCCTTCCAGACGCTGCTGAAAGGATCGGCGAAGTTGAACTGCTCTTCGATTGCGGCAAAAGGCTTCTCCGGCGGTGCATAAACCTGGATCGTGCGGACCTCGTCGGAGAGACTCTCGATGTGGATGCCGTAGGATGCGGCCGGGTCCGCCAGATCGACGACGACCTTGCCACCCGTTCGCGTCAACTGCGAGAAATTGTCATCCAGGAAAATGTCCTTCAGAAGTGCACCCTCGGGAGCAGTGAAATCGTACTGGGTGCCAGAGACAGAGGGCAGATTGCCGGTAGGAAAAACATCGTCGTAATTGTTCACTTCCGCCAGTTGTGACGCGGGAATATGCAGCCGTGCCTGTTTGCGGTCGCCGCTGGGAATGGCAAAGTAGGGATGCCACCCAATCGCCATCGGCTCGGCTTCGGAGCCGACATTCTTCGCCGTGATGGTCGCCTCAACCGCGGTGCCGGTGAGCGCGATGCGGATCGTTAGATCTGTCTTCGAGAGCCAATAGCCGCCGAAATCGCCGGCATGAATGACGCCGGTGAAAACCTGGCCGTTGGGCGTGGTCTCCAGATGCATCGAATCGGTCTTGCGATCCAGAATGAGCCCATGAATCGCATGCAATTCCGCATTGGGATTCACCTTTCCCTTCCACACCGCGGGCAGCGTGAGTTCTTTGCCATTCCAGGCCGTGACGATGCTTTTGCCGTCGGCCGAGAGCTTGCCCCTGATACGGTTCGGATAGGGAACCAAAAAGGCGCCACCGAAGGCGAAGCTCTTCACACCATGTGCGTCTTCAGTTCCGCCGATCAGCTGCCGTGCCGCCTCCTCCAGTGATGGAGAGGCCAAAACATGCACTTCACCCTTGCCCGGGATGTTGGCCGTGATCTGGAAAAGATTCATGCCACGTCCGGGAAGGATGGTCACCGAAGTGAACTCCGGACGGGATGGATTGGCGCTGCCCTTGCGGCGAAGCTCGACCACCTGCTGTCCGCCGATCTTCAGGCCGTCAAGGGGAGCAAGTTCCTCTCTCGCTTGACCATCCTTCCCATCGGGGCACAACAACGCAGCCGCGGCAAGAGCGTGCAGCGGCAACAGGGTTCGCCACCAGAAGGCCAGAACAAACATGAGTGAAATACAAACAAGAAGCCGAAAGCGTTTCGCAGGTAACAACATGATAGGTCTCTCCATAACTCCGTTTCAACAGCGCCCGCGTGAGTATTTGACTCTTATGCGATGCCGAGTTTCTTCTGCATGTCTTCCAGGGAAATCCCTTTCGTCTCAGGAAAAGCAAACAGGACAATAAAGAACTGCGCGGCCATCATCACAGAGAAGAAGACAAACGGAACCGACGGCGAATGCGCGCTCAACAGCGGGAATAACCAGGACAGAATCGCCGTCATCAGCCAATGAGTGAAACTGCCGAGGCTCTGACCCTTGGCCCTGACGGCGTTGGGAAATACCTCGCTGATGTAGACCCAGATAACAGCGCCTTGGGAAAACGCGAAGAATGCGATGTACCCGATCAGCGGCCAGATCAACAGATGCTGGTAGGCGGCGGAATGAAAGATGGTACCGGCCAGTGCGAGGCATAAGCAGGTTCCCACCGAACCGATCAACAGCATGGTCTTGCGACCGAGGCGGTCAATCACCGACATGGCCAACATCGTGAAGAGAAGATTGGTCGCGCCGATCAGCACGGCCTGCCGATCGCCGCTCACCTTCGTGAACCCCGCCCGCTCAAAGATATCGTTGAGGTAGTAGAGGATTGAATTGATGCCGGCAAGCTGATTGAACATGGCGACGGTGACGGCAAGAAAGACCGGATAACGATACTTGCGCGAAAAGAGGTGCTGCTTGACGCCCGCGTGCTCAGCATCGATCGATTCGACGATTTCATTCAGTTCTTCATTGGCGCGTTGTTCGCCGGTCAGTTGCAATACGCTTAGCGCCTCATCGATTCGTCCCTTTTTCACCAGCCAGCGCGGACTGCGGGGAATCTGAAACAAAAGCACAAAGAAGAGCGCCGCCGGCAGCGCCGAGACACCAAGCTTCCAGCGCCATTCGAAATCTCCCAGCGACAGAGTCCCGATGAGATAGTTGGAGAAGTAGGCCACGAGAATGCCAAAGACCACGCTGAACTGAAAGAAACCCACCAGGCGGCCGCGCCACTTTGCCGGCGCAATCTCCGCAATGTACATGGGGCCCAAAACCGAAGAGCCACCAATGGCGAGACCGGCTACAAAGCGAAACACCACGAACGAGAGCCAGTTCCAGGAAAAGGCACAGCCCAATGCGGAGGCCAGAAAGAGGATGGCAAGGCCGCGCAGACTGTCGCGACGCCCATACTTGTCCCCAGGAATGCCTGCCAGTATGGCGCCGGTGATCGTGCCCCAGAGTGCGATCGCCACGGTCAAGCCGAGCAGAGCCGGGGTTAGGTGAAACAGGTTCGTCAGCGTTTTGGTTACGCCCGCAATGACCGCTGTGTCGAATCCAAATAAGAGGCCGCCCAGGCCGGCAACGGCTGTGCTTTTTACCAACGGCCAGTTCAGTCTTCCCGTTTGGCTGTATTTCGCTGGGCTCGCAAAGGTAACCATAAGTCTCCTGGTGCTCCGTTGACCCCGATCGTTGACCCACAAACTGCGCGTAACGGGCAGTGGCTGTTCCGAAGCAGAGATATTTATAGATTATAGATGTTTAGCGCGTCAAATACCTGCTGGAGATGACCGGGACGCACCCTGATCCGAGACTGGCTGCTTACTTGTATCTGACTTATAAAAAGAAGGTTAGATGGCATCTGTCTTCCGCATTCGCCTCATGCGCCAATCCTCGTGCTCCATCAAACCTACGTGTTCTGACCGGCAGCATGTGTCTCGTGCATCCGCTCCTTGCACCAATGCTCAGGGCTTCCGGCCTGGATACCGTCCGCCTTGCAGGAGGATCGCAGAGTATCGCTGAAAGAGATCATTTCCATTCAGAATGCTGTGCCGGGGTGTGCAGGACAAGAAAACTACGTATGCGCTGGCTCTGTCTGTGCGTCCTTGACTGGATGCATACCGGGGAACCCTGCAGCTCAACGAGGAACCTGCCCTGCCACGCGAACAGGTACACCTGCGGATTCAAAACAGCCCAACCTTATCTGGACAGGCACCGATTCGTCGTATGCGGGGCTGAAGTCCTTCCCCAGTGCCGCATATTTACCTCCTGCCGCGCGATTGTAGGGCAGCAGATCCACGCGGACCAAACCCCTCAGCTGAGCCGCACACTGGGCTATGGCATTGAGATTCTCTTCAGTATCCGTCACGCCAGGCACAAGAGGGGTGCGAATTACAAAGGGAACATCCATCGTTGACAGGGCGCGCAGATTGTTCAGGATGATCGCATTGTCCACTCCGGTATGGTGGAAGTGCAAGGCCCGGTCCATGATTTTCAGATCGAAGAAGACCAGATTGCACAGTTTGGCCACCAGGCGGAAGTCGTCCTCCGTAGCGTAGCCGGAGGTATCGAGAAGAACGTGGATGGAGTTGAGTTGAGCGATGACCTCAGCCAGAAAAGACGCCTGACTCAAAGGCTCTCCACCGGAGAATGTCACTCCGCCCCCGCAGGCCTCAAGAATGGAAGCCTGTCGGTTCAGGATGGTTGAAAGACGCTCCGCGGTATAGAGCTTGCCCACCGTCCGACTGCCTGAAGGGCTCTCAATGACCTCTGGGGCAGGAGACATGCCCTCCGGGTTATGGCACCAGGAGCAGCGTAGAGGACACCCCTTGAGAAATACAGTCGTCCGAACACCGGGCCCGTCGTGTACTGTAAACTCGCGAATGTCGAAGATCATTCCCGACTGCATTTACTTTCTCCGTTCAATCCCCGTAGCGATTGCGTGCGATGATGTGTTCTTGATATTCACGCGCCAGTTCGCAGAAATAACCACTCCATCCCCAGACCCGCACGATCAGATTGCGGTGTTGATCGGGATGATCCATCGCATCGAGAAGGGTACTCAGGCTCACCGTATTCAGCTGTAACTGCTGGCATCCGAGTTTTGCGAATGTGCTCACCAACATGGCACACTTGTTCAGTGCCTCGGAATCGGAGAAGACGGAGTCGGAGAGCTCCATGGTGATGGGGCCTCCATTGCAGATGCGGCGATAATTCACTCCGCTGAAAGCCTGCAGTACGCTGAGCGGACCACGGACCTGAGCCTGCGGGGAGGGCGCCAGATTGGCGCTGAAGAATTCACCTTGCTGACGTCCGTCGGCGGTGGCGCCAATGGGAACCTCGCAAGGATTTCCGGTTTTGCCGCGGGTTAGCCAGACATAGTACATGGCGGAACCGGTTCCGGGACGGATGCGCCCGCCGCGGCCGTTATCCTGAACCGCATCGCACGCATCGGCCAGAGCATCGAACAGCGTTGACAACAGTGCGTCCGCCTCCGGATCGTTGCCCGTCTTCGGTGCATCGTGCAGAAGCTTATCTTGCAACTCTTTGTGTCCCACGAAATTGGCGCGCATGGCGGCCAGAAGTTCCTCCGCACTCACCTGGCCTTCCTGAAATACGAACTTCTCCACGGCCGCCAGTGCGTCCGCCGCACTGGAAGAGGCGGCGCCATGGATACCGAAATTGTTGTACTTGAGTCCGCAGGAGAGGTCTCGCCCGCTCTCCAGGCAGCCATCCATCAGCACGGAATAATACGGAGCCGGAGGCAGCAGCAGATGCGAGTAGCTCTCTGCTAGTTCTCGGACCTGTCCCCGAATGTAGCTTGCGGTTCGCCGCAGGATTCCGTTGAAGCAATCCCCGGCCTCGAGACCGTTCCGTATCGCCTGATCTACGGCAAGCGGCATAGAGACCGCGCCAATATTGACCACTTCCATGCCTTTGCCGGGGAGAATGAACTCCCAGCAGGCGGCCACCGTATAGTTCCATGCGTCCTTGGGGTCGTATCCATTGGCGATCAGGGCAGGAATCACTACATCGTCGTTGGAGTACTGGGGGAAGCCAAGTCCCTTGCGGGTAAGTTCTGTTGCCAGCATCAACAGGGCGAGATCCGTATCTCCGTTGATGCGCAGATTGATCTTGGGGTCGATCATGTTTGTGTAAAGAGCAACGCGGATCGCCATGCGCGTCAGCTCGTTGGCCGCGTCATGGCCATCAATGGTACAGCCGCCCAACATGACTGTCTGCCCGTTATCGCCCTGTTGGACGCCGGGGTATAGGTCGCTGTCCTTGTTCAGAGAGATAAAGAACTCAGCCAGCAACTCCTCTGCGGAGGCAATGTCCAGACGCTTGCTCTTGAGGTCTTGCTCCAGGTAGGGCCACAGGTACTGATCGAGCCTGCCGAGACCGACATGGTAGTTTCCACCCATCCATACCACGGCGTGCAACAGGCGAAGCGACTGCAGCGCTTCGTGAAAGCTCTGTGGAGGCAGCGCAGGCACGCGCTCCAGAATCTCCGCAACATCCAACTTGCCCAGTCTGCGCGCCTCAAGCGTGTAACGGGAGGCTAGATCGAGTACCGCATCGATGGTCTCAACGGCGCAATCGAGGAACTCTTCGGCTTCCACATCGCCCGCAAGCCGCTGGCGCGTTTCCGCAGCCACACGCCGGCGCTCCAGCAGGCCCTGTGAGAGAACTTGGCCCCAATCGGCACAGATGTTGCTGATTGGACCCAACTCATGCAGCGTGCGTCCCCTTGTCCTTTCTTCCCACTGCGTAGGGCTATAGATAGGGGGGACCGAAGGAGTTCTGCGCGTGAAGACAATGTGCTCGTCGGCATGAATGAAAGGTGCTTCCGCCTCGCACATGCGCCGGATGAGGCGCGCGGCGCGACGGGGCCAAGAAAGGTCCTCGCGATCGCATTCAGCCAGGAGATCGGGAGGGGTCGGGAAGCGGACCTCCTTATGCTCCAGTTGGCGAATGCGCGCCTTCTGGGCATTGAGGCGTGCCGGATTGAAACTCAAGGTGGAAGACAGTACGTTAGGTTCCGCGCAAAGGGACGACATACCCGAGCTCCTTTAAACGATAATCTATAATCTGTTACGTGCAGGTTGTTTGTCAAGGTGATTTCAGAAACACCTGCCTGGGGCCGGTTGTCTTGCCCATTTATCGTTTCGCGGATTGCGAGCCATCATGCGACTCCTTCCCCCGAGCCGCATTGTTATTTTGTGGAATAAATTTGCGGCTTAGGCATCATCGAATACCCCCCGCCGCATTCTTGACCTGTGGAAACTGTGGAAATCCAAACTGACCCACTACCTATAATTCTGCCCATGGGCGAACCCACCAACCCTGAGCCGCGTGCCCGCGCCGAGCAGTTGCGCGCCGAGCTGCGCCGCCACGAACACCTCTACTACGTTCTCGATGCGCCGGAGATCGACGACGCCGCCTACGACGCTCTCATGAACGAGTTGAAGGGCATCGAAGCGGCGCACCCCGAGCTGTTGACGGCCGACTCACCCACCCAGCGCGTGGGCGGCAAGCCGGCCGAGGGCTTCAAGAAAGTGCGCCATTCGCGCCCCATGCTCAGCCTGGACAACGCATATTCCGTCGCGGAGCTGGCCGCCTGGGACGCCCGCTGCCGCGAGCTGGCCGGCTCTTTGCCGGTCGAGTACATGGCCGAGCTGAAGATGGACGGCCTCAGCGTGGCCCTGCGCTATGAGCCGGCGGAAGGCGGCGGGTCGCGGCTGGCCGCGGGCATCACCCGCGGCGACGGCCAGACCGGCGAGGACGTCACTTCGAACATTCGCACCATCCGCAGCGTCCCGCTCCGGGTTTCCGCCCAGCAGCTTGAAAAGCTGCGCCTGCCGCAGGCCTTCGAGGTGCGCGGCGAGGCGGTGATGCCCGAGGCCGCTTTCCTCCGGCTCAATGAAGAGCGCGAGCAGCAGGGCCTGCCCCTGGCCGTCAACCCACGCAACGCCGCCGCCGGAACCCTGCGTACGCTGGAACCCGGCATCGTCGCAGATCGCCGCCTGGACTTCTACGCATACTTCCTGCTGGTGGAGAGCGACTACTGGCCGGAGGGCCAGCGAGCGACCCTCGATGCGCTAAGCGCGCTGGGCTTCCGCGTCAATCCGCACCGCGAGCTGGTTGCCTCGGTGGAGGAAATGACCGGCTTCATCGACCGCGCCGAGGCCGCGCGCGCCTCCCTGGCTTACGAAATCGACGGCGTGGTTCTCAAGGTCGACGCCTACCCTACCCAACAGCGCCTCGGTTCCACCGCACGCGCCCCGCGTTGGGCCATCGCCTACAAGTTCACTGCCAAGTCGGGCGTGACCCGGGTAAACCAGATTACCGTCCAGGTGGGCCGAACCGGCAAGCTGACCCCGGTGGCCGAGCTGGAGCCGGTCTTCATCGGTGGCACCACCGTCGGCCGCGCCACCTTGCACAACGCCGACTTCATCGACCGGCTCGGCCTACTCATCGGCGACTGGGTCAAAGTTGAGCGTGGCGGCGACGTCATCCCCAAAGTCGTCGAAGTTCTCGAAGACGCCGACCACCCGCGAGGAAAGCTCCGTTTCGTTTTTCCCGCGAATTGTCCGGAATGCCACTCCGCCGTGGTCCGTGCCGAGGGAGAAGTGGACTTCCGCTGCGTGAACGCCGACTGCCCGGCCAAGCTGCGCGAGAGCCTGCTGCACTTTGCCGCGCGCGGCGTAATGAACATCGAGGGGCTGGGCGAGGCGGTGGTGCAGCAGATGCTTGATCGCAGCCTGGTTCGCAGCGTGGCGGACCTTTACTCGCTGACCGAAGAGCAGTTGACCGCGCTCGACCGCTTTGCGGAGAAGTCCGCGCGCGCCCTTCTCGGCGAGATCGAAGGCTCGAAGCGAGCCGGTCTGGCGCGGGTCGTGATCGGCTTGGGCATTCGCTTCGTCGGGGAACGCACGGCCGAGCTGCTGGCCGTGGAGTTCGGCTCTATCGATGCCCTCATCGATGCCAGCGCCGAGGAACTGGAGCGCGTCGAAGAGGTGGGTCCGCGCATTTCGCAGGCGATTCTGGAGTTTTTTAGGCAACCCGCCAACCTGGCCCTGGTCCAAAGCCTGAAAGACGCCGGGGTGAACATGACCGCCGAGAAGCGGCAGCGCTCAGCTCAGTTGGCCGGGCTGACCTTTGTGCTCACCGGCACGCTGCCCACGCTCACGCGCGAAGAGGCCAAGGCGAAGATCGAAGCCGCCGGCGGCAAGACCGCCGGGTCGGTCAGCAAGAAGACCAGCTACATTGTGGCCGGCGAGGAAGCCGGCTCCAAACTGGACAAGGCGCTGGCGCTCAAGGTTCCGGTACTGGACGAGGCGGGCTTGCTGGCCCTGCTCAATGCCGTGCCGGCAGCGCAATAAACCGCGTTTCAGGCTTCTGGCAAACGATGGGCTCATCCTACCGCCAGGAGGGCTGGCCAAAGGGGAGCAACGGAAAAACGGCCAGGAGAATCAACACCAGGTCCGTCCACATGGCTACCTCGCATTCTGTTCCTACCGCTCATGAATTGGAGCGGCGGCGGGCTGCGATTTCCGGACGGCGCTGAACGGCGCGCAGCTCGCGCTCCCGCTCCCGCTCCCAGGCCTCGGCGCGCCAGGTACGCGATGATGTATACCGAGCCGGGTCCTCGGCCGCAGCGGCTGCCTCCTGGGTGTGCGCCCGGGCCGGTGTGGGAACCAGCTCCACGGGCATCCGCAGGGGAGGGCGCGGCGGGGGGGGCGCGGAAGTCAGCCGGGCGGAAGACTCTGCCTCTCCATAGGCCGCATTCGAAGTCAGGCTGGCGTCGGTGGCCTGGGCCTGCTCCTCGACCTGTTCTTCGGCATCGCCTTGGCTGGTTGACTGCACACGCATCGCCAATGCCTTGGAAATGAATTCGTCCACCAGCTTGTGCAGGCACGTTTGTCCGCACAAGTGCTTGGACCCCGGACGCAAACGGTTGCGCGAAGCCCAACTGCCCACGCGCAGCTCCCCTCCTTGGTCGTAGACCACAAACCAGTGGTTGGTTTGCTTTTTCTCCGTTCCGCAGATGTCACACGATATCGCCTGCCGGATCACCGCATTTCCCCCTGTCCGCACAACCTTCACAGAGCCCGGGCTGACTTTGCCTTATGCTTCCCTGTGCCCGCGAACGGCCCACAGGCTCCTGGGGCCGCAAGCCGCTCCGGCGATCCCATTGGAGAACTCTTGGAATCGTCTGCACTTATTTCATCGCGCATTGCGGGGAATGGGTGAGAAAGCGACGGAAAGAATCGAACGGTGGACCAAATGCGGGCATCGGGAGGGCAAACTGTTCTGAAACGGGATGCGCGGCCAGACTGAATGCGGAAAAGAAAGAAAAGAAGCCGGCCAACATCAAAAAAGCTCGATCCGGACCACCGCCCGGATCGAGCTTTTCTACCATCTGTCCCGGCCTTTGAAATTCCAGCCTCAATGCGCTGAATTCCGTCGAACAGTTACTGGCGCGGCGCGAAGTAGCCTTTGCGAGCCCGCACCTGGTAGCGGCGGTCGTTGCAATAAAGATAGATGGTGCGGAAGGCGCCGTCGTTCTTGAAGTCGGCCGGCACATAGGTCAGCGCATACTGGCTGCGCAATTCCTCTTCGATATTGTGGAAGCTGGTGGACATCTCCTCGACCGAAGGGGGAAAGAAGACCTGGCCGCCGGTGGCCTCGGCCATCTGGGTTAGCACCCGGTCGCCCTGGCCACGGCTGGGCGTCCAGTTGGTGCTGATGGAGTAGATGATGGTCTCGGCGCGCTGGCACTCCTTGATGGCCTCGTCGAGGTGGACGCGGCTCTGGTTGTCGTCTCCATCGGAAAGCAGCACCATGGCCTTGCGCACCGGCTCCTGCCCACGCTCGCTCAGCAGCTTGTCGCGGCAGGCGGTGTAAACGGCGTCAAACAGCGCCGTGCCGCCGCCGGGGCGCAGCCGGTTCACGCCGGTCTCCAGGGCGTCGATGTTGTTGGTCCAGTCCTGGGTCACCGTGGGGGTCACGTCGAAGCCCATCACAAAGGCGCGGTCGCTCTTGGCCTTGAGGATCTGCAACAGGAACTCGGTGGCCGACTGCTGCTCGAACTGAAAGCGGGAGCGAATCGAAGTGCTGGCGTCGATGACAACGCCCACCCGCAGCGGCAGGTTGATCTGCTGGCGGAAGGAGGTCACGCGGGACGGAGCCTTCTGGTCGTCGAGCAGCGCAAAGTCGCTTTGCCTCAGGTTGGGAATGTATTCTCCGTGCTTGTCGGTCACCGTGAAGATGAGGTTGACCTCATTGGCGTTCAGGCGAACGATGGGCGCGCTCTCATCCACCTGCTGATCGGCGGGTGAGGCCGGTTGTTGGACGGCAGGAGCGGTGGCGGGGTGGGCGGCGGGCGGAGTCGCGGGCTGCTGCGCGTGGAGGGCGGCACAGGAAAACGCCGCCGCAAGCACAATGGCTACAAGATTTCTGTTCATGGCTTCCTCATTTTATCAATCGCGCCCGTGGTTCGCGCCAGTTTTGCCGCTTTGCGGCTGTCTGTGGCCGGCGGTTCCCCAGGACCCGGTTTTTCATCTTCCAGACGGCTCAGAAACTCCTCAAGGTCAGGCGGCAGGGGAGCCTCGAGTTCAAGCAGCTTTTTGGTTCGAGGATGCACGAATTCCAATCGAGCCGCATGAAGGAAATTCCGTCCCAGCCGCAACCGTTCCGGCTCCGACCTGCGCCGCGCCGCCTTGGACGTCGCGGCCTGCGCGGCCACCTGGTCGGTCAACTGGCCCGCGCCGCCATAGAGCGTATCGCCCACCACCGGGTGCCCGATCGACGCCATGTGCACCCGAATCTGGTGGGTACGGCCGGTCTCGATGCGCACCTTGACGAGGGTGAACTTGCCAAAGCGCGTCTCGATGCGCCGCAGCACCTCGTAGTGCGAAACTGCCGTTCGGGAGTTGTCCTGGGGCTGGACAGTCATGCGCGTGCGCCGCACCGGGTCGCGGCTCACCCCGGCGTTGATGGTGCCCTTGGCCCGCTCGACTTTTCCCTGAACCAGGGCCATGTAGGTCTTGTTCATCTGACGGCTGGAAAACATCTCGCCCAGGGCCGCGTGGGTGCGATCGTTCTTGGCCACCACGATCAGCCCGCTGGTGTCCTTGTCCAGCCGGTGAACGATGCCGGGGCGCAGGTCGCCGCCGGTGGAGGAGAGCGCCTTGAAGCGGTAGAGCAAGGCATTGACCAGCGTGCCGCGGCTGCGCGCGTCCTCATTCTGTCCCGAGCCGGCGTGGACCATCATCCCGGCCGGCTTGTTGACCACCGCCAGGTCGGCGTCCTCGAAGACCACGTCCAGCGGAATGTCTTCCGCCGTGGCCTTGAGCGGAGCCGGACGCGGCTCGCCGATAATGGCGATCTTCTCGCCCCCGCGCAGCTTCAGCGAGGCCTTTTCGCGCTCCCCGTCCACCAGCACATCGCCCTGCTCCAGCAGCATTTGCACCCGCGAGCGGCTCACCCCGTCCAGTTGCGCGGCCAGAAACCGGTCCAGGCGCTGCCCGCGCGCCTCCGGGCTTACATCGATGGTGCGCAGTTCCGTGTTTCCTTCTTCAACCATGTGCGGCCTCGTCTTTCGCTCCTGGTGCATGCAATGTTCCGTGCCCCATTCCTGCCGCTTCATTCCGCCGCAAGGGCGGGAAACCGCCCGCCGGGCCCTTGCGTTCCATCATCGCCAATCCCCCGGCCACCACCAGCGCTACGGCCGCCAACTGCGGCCCGTCCAGCGCCCCTCGCAGCGCCGCGCCGCGCCCTTCCGTGTCGCGCCAGAACTCGGTGAGGAAAATCGCCCCCCCCGCGCCCAGCAGCAACAACCCGGCCACATCGCCCGGCTGGCGGCGATTGGGCAGCCAGACCAGCAGAAAAACTGAGAGAGTCAAAAAAGCCAGCGCCGCATAGGCCTGCACCGGATGCAGCGGAACGCCCAGCGGAGCGCCACTCCAGAGAGCGGCCAGCCGGTTGGAATAGGTCACGGCCCAGTGCGCCGCCACGCCCGTCCCGGTCTCGATGCCGTAGCCCGAACCGGCCAGCAGCGCGCCCCATTGCTCGAAGGCCAGCCCCAGGGCCGCCGGAGCGGCCAGCGCATCGGCCGTAGCAGCCAAGGGAAGCCCTTGCCAGCGCCCGTAGATCGCCGCGGCCACCCCTGCGGCCAGCGCTCCAAAGGCGGCCAGCAGCGGATGATGGATCATGGCTAGCCCCAGCATCCACGAGGGATGAAGGCGCAACTCGGTCCGGTTCAACACCACCAGCAGCAGCCGCGAACCCACCAGGGCGGCAAACAGCGCCACCACGCACAGATTCCACACCCGGCCGGCGTCAAGCCCGCCGATGCCGGCCGTGCGCTGGGCCAGAAACAAGGCCAGCAGCACGCCCAGCGCCGTCACCGCGCCGTAGGCGGGGATGAGGACTGCTCCGATGTGGAAGAGAACTGGATACACCAGTGTCAGAATACGGCATTTGGGCCTGAGGCGTAGCCGCGCCGCGATTTTAAGGAAAGGTAGAATCCGACCCACGGGGCCGTGGCTGATGTGCTGGTGAACCCGTCCTAAGACGGTGGAGCTCTCCGCGGTTCATTAGGCATTCCGGACTGGCGGACACGGCACACAGAACCGATTGTCGAGTTGAGCCCCTGTTCATGAATGTTGGTTCAACCAGCGTTGACCAAACACCTGCTTTGCAGGCCGGTTTCTATTGCGGATAGTACGGGTCCGCGAAGCGAATTACAAGTCTTGTGCAAGCGGTGCGCGATGTGCTACGTTCTCAGGCCGCCGCTTTCGGGAAACCACAACCCAAAACGGCCGGCCGGAACACACCTGGAACGGGCCGCGGCAGGTTCGGCCAACCGCCCGGCTCACGACCCGGTCCTACGCTCCTCTTCGAGCACCTCGTCGAGCAGGCCGCGCAGGCTGGCCGCGCGGGCATGGCCCTGGCGCACGTCGGCGCTGCCGGCTTCGGCAGCCTGCGACAGCTCGTCGGCAAGATTCAGAGCCGCCAGCACGGCCACGCGCAGCGAGTCCACGGTGCGGCCCTGCGCCGCCACGGCGCGCATCCGCGCGTCCACCAGTTCGGCCAGGGCGCGAATATGCGCCGGATCCTGCCCGGAAAGGTGATAGGTCTGGTCGTAAATCTGGACGGTGACGTAGCCGGTTTTGTTTTCAGCCAAGGTTCACCTCACAATTCCAGTGCGTCCAATTGTGAGAGTAGCCGCTCCACGCGCTGCCGCACATGGTCGCGCTCGGCCCGCAGCGCGTTCAGTTCCTGCTGCTGCTGCTCCACCAGCGGTGCCTGTTCCAGGGACTGGGCTTCGGCCAGAGCGGCGCGCTCCTCGGCTGCGGCGCGGGCCAGGCGTTCCCGCTTGACCAAGTTCACCGTGCGCAGAATCCGCTCCTCGAGCGCGGAAAAATCATCCACGCTCAAGGCCAGCGCGGGGGGCTCCGCGATTGGCTCCGGCGCCCGCTCCGCGACTGGCTCCGCTGCGGGGGGCTGCGCTTGTTCCTCTACCTCGGACTCCCAAAAAGACTGCGTCATCAAAAAACCTCCGCGCACACGCGACTTGTCCGTGCAAGTATAGCGCCGATCGAACCGTTTTATGCTCTAACTCCGCAGCCGCGCGCCCGCCTTGCCAACAGCTGCCACCACCCGCTCCTGGAACTGCTGCAGTTCCTCCTCGCGCAGGGTGCGGTCCGCGGCCTGAAACGTCGTGCCCAGCAACAATGCGTATTCGCCCGCACCCAGCCGCGCATCGCGGAAGACCTCGCGAGCCCGCCATTCCACCAGTTCCGGAATCTGCAAGCCCCCGAGCGCCTGGTCAATCTTCTCCCAGCCGGCACTTTCGTCCAGAACCAGCGAAAAATCGCGGCGAACCGGCTGGAAGCGGGAAATCTCTCTGGCCACAGGCTTGCGCAAATCCAGCTTGTAGAGCCGGTCGAGGTAAATCTCGCCCACCAGCACCGGCTCCTTGAGCTTGCGCGCCGCCTGCTCGCGAGGATGCAGTTGGCCGAACCAGCCCACGGTCGCGCCATCGACGACTACGCGTGCCGCGCGGTAGGGATGGAGCCAGGCGGGAGTCAATCCGGACTCGGCCGGAAAGCGGTCGAAGTAGACGGCCCGGGCGTCAAACCGCGCCAGAACCTGCTCCACCACGCCCTTCAGATCGTGAAACTCAATGCTCCGCGTGGCGTGCAGCGCGCCCTGCTCTGGCAGGCTGCCCACGGCGCCGATGGTCAGCGCGGGCCGCTCTTCGACCTTTTCCGTGGACCCGGAAAAGACCGTGCCCACCTCGAACAGCCGCACATCGCTCACGTCCCGGTGCAGGTTGCCGGCGATCATCGCCAACATGCCCGGCGCCAGCGACGGCCGCAGCACCCCGGCCTCTTCGCTGAGCGGATTGCCCAGCGGAACCGAGAGGCCCGGCTGCGGTGCCGTCAGAGCCGCCCCGGCCGCCGAGCAGAAGGTACTGGAAATCGCCTCATGGAACCCCGCGGCCAGCAGCGTGCGCCGCACCGCTTCCTCGCTCCGGGCCCAGGGCAGCGCACGCACCCCTTCGCCGAACGACGGCAGCGTATTCAAAAAGCGGTTGTAGCCGTAAACCCGCGCCACTTCCTCGATCAGGTCGATCTCGCGCTCCACATCCAGCCGCCAACTGGGCACTGTCACCAGCCACGCGGCATCGGATTCGCTGGCCCCACTGCCGGTGGCCAGCTCGCAGCCCAGCGCCGAGAGCACTCCCTCGACCGTCGAGGCGGTAATCCCGTCTTCGTCCACCGTATGGCCCAGGATACGGCGCACTTCGCTGAGTTTCAGCTCCACCGGCTTGCGAGCGGCCGTGCGGGCCTCTTGACCCGACACGCGCACGTCCACCAGGTCGCCCTCGATCCAGCCGCCGCTGGCCAGCAGTATCCGGCTGACTAGGGCCGAAGCCGCCGGCCCGGCGTTGAAGTCCGCGCCCCGCTCGAAGCGGTGGCTGGCGTCGGTGTGCAGCCCGTGCCGGCGGGCCGTCCGCCGCACCGCCATAGGCTCAAACCATGCCGCCTCGACCAGCACGTTGGTCGTCCCCGGCGTGATCATCGTATCCCAGCCGCCCATCACTCCAGCCAGGCCCAGCGCCTTGGCCTCATCGGCCACCACCAGGTCCTCGGGGTCGAGCACGCGCTCCACGCCGTCCAGCGTTCTGAGCTTCTCGCCCTTTTTGGCGCGCCGCACCACGATGCCGCCCTCGATCTTGTCCAGATCGAAGACATGCGTGGGCTGGCCCATCGCCAGCCAGGCAAAGTTGGTGGCATCGACGGCGTTCGAAATCAGCTTCTGTTCGAGCAGTCCGAAGTAGGTGGCCACCTCAGCCCCGGCATACCAGTCCTTGGAGTCGACTATCGAGACGCCGCGCAGCACCCGCGCCGTGAATCGCCCGCAGGCGTCCTCGGCCTCGATGCGCACCCGGAACGGCTTGTCCGTCGACCGCGCCTCGGGCAGCTCGGCTTCGAGCGGCGGCAACTCCAGACCGTAAATTGCCGCCGCCTCCCGCGCCACCCCGTAATGGTTCATCGCGTCCACGCGGTTGGTGGTGATGTCCATCTCGAACACTGAGCCGTTCCCCTCGCCGAGTGAGTAGACGCCTTCGGCGGCAATGCCGCGGAGGGTCAAGTCTTCGGCAAGCTGTGCATCGGCGACCGGCAGTCCCGGCAAATATGCCCGCAACCATTTTGTGAGTATCTTCATGTATCCCTTTTTAGCGAGTCAGCGCGTTGCGCGCTTGAGCAAGTTAGCCGATCAGCATTTTTGCGAGTTAGCAGGCTCCGTCAAGGCTCTAATACCCCCAGCAGCCCATTGATCAGCTTCGCGGTTTCTGTTGCGAGATCGAGCAACTGCTTTGCAAATTCTCCACCAATGAATCCCAAGCCGCTCGCCAACTCGTTCTGCGTCTCGAATTCATACAGAGCCCCGCGCGCCGCCCCGAGCGACTTTCGCAACTCCGCATCGGTCAATCGTCCGTGGCCTTCGGCGATATGACTTGCAACCGAAACCGCGGACCGGCGCATCTGCATTCGCAGACCAAACGTTTCGGCTTTGGGAAATTCTCCCGTTCGCAGGTAGACTTCACGAGCCAGTTCCATCGCCTTCTGCCATACAACCAAATCCCGAAAAAACCTGGTCCTGGGCATCTCGTCCCTTCCCACAACCGCCGCTAACCTGCTAACTCGCGAATGTGCGCAGCGCAGGCTAACTTGCTGCTTCTTACACAAACTGGCTTAAGAACCGCATGTCGCCAGCATAAAACTGCCCGATTTCACTGACTCCGTACTTCATCATGGCGATGCGCTCGACGCCCATGCCGAACGCAAACCCGGAGATCTTTTTCGGGTCGTAGCCCGGCTGCTTTTCAGCCGCGAAGGCGAACACCGCCGGGTCCACCATGCCGCAGCCCAGCAGTTCAATCCACCCCGAGTTCTTGCACTTCCGGCAGCCCTTTCCGCCGCAAAAAATGCAGCTGATCTGCACGTCCGCCGAGGGCTCCGTGAAGGGAAAGAACGAGGGGAAGAATCGCGTCTTCACCGCCGAGCCGAACAGGGCCTTCATGGCGTGGTCCAGCGTCCCCTTCAGGTCGCTGAAGGTGATGTTGGTGTCCACGCACAGGCCCTCCACCTGGTGGAAAATCGGCGAGTGCGTCGCGTCCTGCGCGTCGTTGCGATGCACCTTGCCGGGGATGACAATGCGCACTGGGGGGGGGTGGGACTCCATGGTGCGCATCTGCACCGGCGAGGTGTGGGTGCGCAGCAGCAGGCGGTCGCGCTGCGAGCGCCGTTCCTGATTGGCAATCACCAGCGTGTCTTGCGTGTCGCGAGCCGGATGGCCGGGCGGAAAGTTCATGGACTCGAAGTTGTAGTAGTCGGTTTCGACCTCCGGGCCCACGCCGACCGAGTAGCCGAGAGCGGCAAAGACGCTGGTGATTTCGTTGAGCGTGCGGGTAATGGGATGCTCGGCTCCGGTGAGGCGGCGGGTTCCGGGCAGGGAGATGTCGATGGCCTCGGCCTTGAGCGCGGCGTCGGTCGGTCCGGCGCCGAGCGCCTCGTCCAGCAGGGCTTCGACGACGGCCTTGAGGGCGTTGAAGCGCAGGCCGAGGAGTTTCTTGGCCTCAGGAGGAGCAGCCTTGAGCCAGCGGCCGGAGACTTCTTTGAGGCGCCCTTGCTTTTGGCCGACCCATTGCAGGCGAAAGGCTTCGACCGCCGCTTCGCTGTCCAGGGCAGCGGCAGCCTCGCGCGCCTGGCGCTCCAGAGCCGCAAACGCCTGATCCAGCGCGGCCTCGTCAAATGCCGTCAGATTGGGAATCGTTTCGTTCATCATGCGTAATGGTCAGGATAAACCATTGCATGGAGCGGAATCTTCCTGCCTGTTGTCTCGCACAGGACAATCTTATGCAGGTTGAGCGGGAATTGCCGTCGCTTGGGAAGCGAGGCTGACCGATGTGAAGAAAAATCAGAAAATGGGGACTTTTGCCAAAAAAAGGGGCAAAAAGGGCCGCTTTTGGGGCGAAAAAGGCAGGTTTATGATTACCAATAAGTTAAGAGGGTTGCCTGGCTAAGTTGTTTATTTACCTATACTTAATCGATCTACGGGGCCGCAATAAGGGGCTATTTCGGGTAGGGGGGTGGGGTCTCGACCGAAAAAGGCGAACAAACGGGGAATCTGCCGCCCCGGAAGGAGGGTTCTTGCAGGGGCTGCGATGCCCGAGGGGGGCGGGTTTCCCGCTTTCGACTGCATCCATTATGCGCCGGGATGGGGAAATCGTCCGCAAGCAGACGGGTGGAATGGCTTGAGAGCCGTTGGACCTGGTCAGCGAACTGGTGGGCGCGGTGGGCGTGGTTTCCCAGGTCCCCAAAGGCGAGGCACCGGGGGCACCCGGCCGCGATTACAGCCCCAAATGGCCTTTGCGGTCCGGCTCGACCGCAAGGCAAGACGGCCCGGAATCCTGAGGATTCCGGGCCGATTTGCTGACTTGCCGGTCTCTTACGCTGCCTTGGACTCGGCGGCCAGGGTGGCCTTGGCTTTTTCGACCAGGGTGGTGAAGCCGGCGGCGTCCTTGACGGCGATGTCGGCGAGGATCTTGCGGTCCAGTTCGATGCCGGCCTTCTTGAGGCCGTTGATGAGCTGCGAGTAGCTGAAGTTGTTCAGCTTGGCGGCGGCCGAGATGCGGACAATCCACAGGGAGCGGAATTGGCGCTTCTTCTGCTTGCGGCCGGTGTAGGCGAACTTGAGGCCGCGCTCGACGGCTTCCTGGGCTGCCTGGTAGAGCTTGGACTTGGTAAGGAAATAACCGGCTGCTCTCTTGAGGATCTTCTTGCGGCGGTCACTCCGCTTGGTACTGCGTTTTACGCGGGGCATTGGGCATTCTCCATTTTGCGTTCGGTGGTGCGGCTGGAGGCAGGAGGCCCGAACCCCTGGGGGCCGGGCGGTAGACCTCTTCACTCGCTCTATTCAAGCCAGAATCACTCACGCCTGCGGACGGCAGCTTTTGGAAGCGCCAACCCCTAAAAAGGGTCAGGGCTGAAAAGGGCCGGGGCAGGAATGGGGGCCGGGGCAACGCGTTTGCCGGGGCCCGGAAGCACCGACTCCACTGGAGCCGGCGCCTCGATCAGGCGTAGGGAATCATGCGCGCTACCTTCTTGTAGTCGCCGTCGGAAACGAGCAGGGTGCGTCCCAGCTTGCGCTTGACTTTGGGCGATTTCGAAGTAAGGATGTGGCGCGTCTTGGTCTGGCCGCGCTTGATTTTGCCGGTGCCAGTCTTGCTGAAGCGCTTTTTCGCGCCGGTGTGGGTCTTCAACTTGGGCATTTTCTTCTCTTTGTCAGCCAGAGCGGGTTAATACCAGATTGGGAGGCTCTGACGTGTGGCCCGTGAGGCAGGGGTTTCCCTGCCCTCTTGAGGCTTCAACCAGTATACAGCAAAGTGGAGATACCGGCCTGCGTAGCTGCCGGAGGCCGTTTGGTGTACATGGGACGCACTTTTTTCTCGCCCGCCGGATTCCATTCCGGTCCCGATTCCTCCGCCGCTTGAATTGGGTCAAAGCCGGGGGCATCGCCGCATTCTTCGATTGCCGCGGCGGGCGGGTCGCCGTAGTGTAAGGGCGTGGCCGTCCTCTCCGTCGATCTCGCCTTCCGCCGCTGGTCCGATCTGGGCATCGTCAAGCTCACTCGGCCCCATGCTGCCCTATCGTCGCCGCGCCCCGACGCCGGGCCCGGTACTCGACCTGGTTCCCGGCCCGGCCCGCCCTACGATCTTCGCGGCCTGCCGGACGCTTTCCCCGGCGCGCCGCCGCGGCAGACGATGGCCGGAGCCGGCGAGCCGGAACAGAAGCCGGAACCGATCCGCTGCGAAATCGTCTGCTGGAATGAAACCGGCCCGGTGGACGCTAACATTCTGGCCGGGCGGCTGAATCACCTGTGCGGCGTGGAGGGCATCCGGGTGCTGATGCTGGACGGGCCGCAGGCCTGGAAATCGAGTTCCAACGGGCTGGAGTTCGCCAGGGTGAGCGAGCGGCAACTGAACACGGCGGCCAAGACCGGCCTGCCGGGCATGGTGAAGCCGGTGACCTACCGGCGCTTTGCCGAGTTCTGCCTGGATGTGTACGACGCTCTGTGCCGCAGGGGCTGGCGACGGTTGGAAACCCGCGAGCAGCCCGGCTCGCCGCCGGAGCGAGTGGTGGTGGAGAGCTACCCCTTTGCGGCCTGGAAGTCGCTGGGGCTGAAGCCTTTGCCAGCCAAGCGGCGGTCCCAGGTGAGCGACCTGGCCCAAGCCTACGGAGTCTTACGGTCATTGATTCCATTTACGGTGAACCGGCCGCCGAATCACGACCAGTTGCAGGCCATCGTGGGCGGGCTGCCGGGGCTGGCCCTGGAAGAGCGCAACACGGCCGGGGCGCGCATCGTGGGCAGTCCTCCGCGCCGCGAGGAGGGCCACTGGCGGGAGGGTTTCATCGTTTTGCCGGTGGCGCCGGAGAAGCCAGCGGGGTCGCGCTGGCGGGATTGAAACTGGACCTGCTTCACAAGACCCAAGGGCCGCCCGCGGACTCGGTGAGTCCGGGAGGGCCGCCCGCATTGTGATGTGGGCAGCCAGGAAGAAGAAAAAATGCCAGTTCAACAGAGGTTGTGGCGGTCATCCCACCTTAGGGCGGTTCCACAATTCACATACCCTTCGTGGCGCTGCGAAGGGTGCCTTTTTCTTGATGAAAAAGGCACTTGAGAGCTGTGGCTTCTGGGTACAGCAATTGTGGAACCGCTGTAGCCGCAAAGACAAGAACGCGGCACCCTGAGGGCGCCCAGGTGGGGCACCCAGGCTCATGCGGCTTTCAAGAGGCGGCTGATCCGAGGTTCGTGGTTTCCCACCCTTGCGACAAGAACAAAGACGTCGCAAGGATGGGGCACCCGGAGGTCATTTCCCGTGGGGCGGCAACGCCAACGGCCGGCTTTACTGCGCCAGCGGCGTGGGGGCGACGGCGGGCGGCGGCGCGGGGGGCTTGGGCTTGGGCGCTTCCTGCTTCTTGGACGGGGCTAGAATCGCGTGCAGGATGGTGCCTTCCATGCGCGGCATGAACTCCACGATGCCGGCATCGCCAATGTCCTGGATGAGCCGGTTGACGATGGCGTAGCCCAGGTCGCGGTGGGCCATCTGGCGGCCGCGGAAGCGCAGGCTGGCCTTGACCTTGTCGCCGCCGACGAGGAATTTGACCGCCTGGTTCTTTTTGGTCTGGTAGTCGTGCTCGTCGACGGTGACGGAGAACTTGACCTCCTTGACGACGATGATTTTCTGCTTTTTCTTGGCGGCGCGTTCGCTCTTTTCTTTCTCGTAGAGGAAGCGGCCGTAGTCTTGGATGCGGCAGACGGGGGGAACCGCGTTGGGCGAGACCTCGACCAGGTCGAGGCCGCGTTCGCGGGCAATTTTCAACGCCTCAAAGGGCGGAAGAATGCCCATCTGTTCGCCGTTTTCGTCGATCACGCGGATTTCGCGCGCGCGAATTCTATCGTTGATGCGGATAAAGGACTTTGCCGAACGTTTGTCGAGTGCGATGGTGCTCCTCCAAAAGTCGCCTGTGCCCGCCTTCGGGACCAACCCGAAATCGCCGCGGGCGCACGGACGCACACTGAGTATAGCATTGGGTTGGCTTGGCTGAACGTGCTGTTTGAGCAGGGTGGGGCAGCGACACGGGGCAGGAATGAGACGCGACTGCCGGGATAGCCCGTCTTGGGAGCCGCCGGCTTTGCCGGGGTGGCAGCGTGAGCACCGTCCCTACGGGACTCGGGATGAACTTGGTCTTGCCAACCCCACGCTGAAGCGCGGGGCTAATAACCAGTGCGCCTACGGCGCGGGCGACTGCCGGCATCGACGCGTGCGACTCGGGGCATGGAGCGCACCTGCGCTGGCCCCTTCGAGGGGCCAGCAACCAGAAAGCCTACGGCTCTGACGGATGGTACTCACTTGCCGAGCCGTCCTCTTTCCCGAGTGCGTCCTATTTCCCGAGCACGTCCTATTTCCCGAGCACGTCAGGGATGGCCACGCCCGCGGCGGGCACGGCGGCGTGGTAGTCCTCGCCCAGCAGGGCGGCCAAGGTGGCGGCAATCCGGCTCTCGGAGACCGGGGGGGCCTGTTTGCGCTCGCCGAGGGGGGGCGTATCCGGGCCCAGGAAGGCCATCCAGGTCTGCTTGGACTCGGGAATCTTTTCCCCGTGGCTGGTCCAGAGGGCTGCTTCGCCGCGCCCGTGATCGGGCAGCACGATCAGGGTGGTCTTGCCGCGATACTCGGGCATGGACTGCACGAGTTCCCAGAGCTGGCGCACGTAGCTGTCGCCCAGGTGAGCGGCGTTGAGGTACTCGGGATAGGAGCCGGCGTGGGCCCAGTCGTCGGTTTCGCCCAGGCCCAGGAACAGAAGCCGCGGCTTTTTGGCCTTCACATACTCGATGGCGGTGTGAAACGGCAGGGGGTCGAAGGGCTCGTCGGGCCAGATGCGCACCGTCTCGGCCTTGAGCGTATTCAGCAGCGCGAGCTCCGGCGTGGCGGGAATGGCCGTGAGCGGATCGTAGCCCGCATTGACGGTAAAGCCGCAGCGCTCGCGGTTGAAGATGCCGTTGAACACGTCCCATGCGCCGAAGGCCGCCACCTTGCCCGAGAATGCCGGTTCCCTGTTGAGCCACTCGAAGACGGTCTCGTTGGGGTTGGGGATGTTGTCGTTCGAATGGACGCGGGGATCAGCAAAGCCGGTCAAGGTCTCGCTGTAGCCGGGGTAGGAGAAGTTCAGGCCGTTGGTGACCTGCGAATTCGAGCCCAGGTCGCGGTTGCCGAAGATCTGCCCCTGGCTGGCCACCACGCTCCACAGGAAGGGCATCAGGGCCTGACGGCGCTCGGCCGGGGTCGCGCGCTCATAGCGTTTTTGCGCCGCGGCGGCGCGTCCCTTGGGGTCGCCCAGAGCTTCCGGTCCCAGGGTCTTGAGCAACTCCGGGTCCTCGCCGCGAAAGACCTCCTGCCAGCGCAGCCCGTCCAGCATGACCACGATCACGTTTTCCGTTTTGTGCGCGGAGGGGACCTGAGCCGGCGCGGGGGACACGAGCGCCAGGCTCATTGCGGCCAGCAACAAGCCACAGCCGGCCAAGCTGTGGAGTATCTTCTTTGTGTTCATGCTTCTAGACTGCCACAGCCACACCGGGCGAAGATGAAAGCGAGGTAAAACGCGGCGCGTCGACCTGCGCTTGCGCTAGCGCGTCGAGCGTCCCCGCGGCGGTCAGCCCGGTCACCCGCACGCGAACCAGCCGATTGGCGGGCTGGCTGCCCTTCAGGTCCACGGGGAGAAAGTTCTCGGTGAGCGCGGCGGTGCGGCCCCGAGCGGACAAATCCGCGGGAGTGTGCAAGGTGATGGCTTCGAGTTCCCTGCCTAGAAAACGTGTCCGATGGGCCCGGCTCTTCTCGGCGGCCAGAGCGCGGAGGGTCCTGATGCGCTCCTCAACTGCGCCGGATGGCACCGGATGCTGGGCGTGCAGCTCCCCACCGGGCGTTCCCGGCCGGGGCGAAAACGGAAACAGGTGCAGGTAACCGAAGGGCAGGGCCGCGATGAGGGCGAGCGTCTCCTCGAATTCGGCGTCGGTCTCGGCGGGGAAGCCGACCATGACGTCCGCGCCGAGGGTGAGGTCCGGCCCCGCGGCGCGCAGCAGAGCCTGGACTTTTTCGTGGTAGTGCCAGGGGCGATAGCGGCGGTGCATGCGGCGGAGCACGTCGTCGGAGCCCGACTGGAGGGGCAGATGCGCGTGACGCGCGAGCCGCGTGCCGCCAAACTGGGCCATGAGCGCGATGAGTTCGGCGTCCCAGTCCATGGGCTCGATGGAGCTGAGGCGGAGCCGGGGGAGGGCCGTGCGGGCAAAGATGCGGCGGACCAGGGCGGCCAGACTGGGCTTCCGCTCGCCTTCGGCGAGGGGCAGATCGCGGCCCCAGCGGCCGAGGTTGATGCCGGAGAGGACCAGTTCATGGCCCCCGGCGGCGACAAAGCCCTCGACCTGGCGAAGAACGGCAGCGCCCGCGAGGCTGCGGGAGAAGCCGCGGGTCTGGGGAATGACGCAAAAGGTGCAGCGATTGCCGCAGCCTTCCTGAATTTTGAGGTTGGGCCGGGTCTGGGAGCCGGGGGCCAGTTGCGCTTCTTCGAGAAAGGAGTGGGCGAACCGGTCGTCGGCCCAGATGGGGGCCTGGCCGGGAATCCCGCCGGTGGCCATCAGGGATTGGACGCTGACCCAATCGGGGGGAAGAGGCCGGCAGCCGGGGACCGGCTCAGGGGGCTGATGCAGCCCAGGTTGGCGCGGGCCGACTTGTGGCGGGCTGGCGAGGCCCAGAATGATCTCGGGCACCAGGGCCTTGTGGCTGTTGCCCACCACGGCGGAGACGCCGGGCAGGCGCGCCAGTTCCCCTGGCTCGCGCTGCGCATAGCAGCCGGTGACCACGATGCGGGCCGCCGGGTTGAGGCGGTGGGCGCGGCGAATGAAGGCGCGCGCGGCCCGGTCGGCCTCCGCCGTTACGCTGCAGGTGTTGACGATGACGACATCGGCTTCCGCGGGCTGCCGCACCGAGTGCCCCGCGGCCTGCAGGCAGTCGCTTACCGCCTCGCCATCGGCCCGCGCCGCCCTGCAACCGAAATGTTCCACATAAAATCCAGGCACCCGTCCAGTTTAAGACCCGGCGGGCTCTAAGACCCAACCAAAGGCCAAACGGCCCGGCCCGATAGCGCCTCCGTTATACTTGAGTCAGACCGCTTCCTACCGCAGGCCTATTCCCCTCATGCCCTCTTCTTCCCCAGCCAGCGCACCAGCCGAGCTTGTCCGCAGGGGCAGCACCTGGCACATCGTCAGCTTTGTGTACTTCACCTTCATCTGCTATCTCTCCATCGGATTGCCCATCGCCGTGTTGCCGCCTTACGTGCATCTGCGCATGGGCTACAGCGCCGCGTTGGCGGGGCTGGTCATCAGCATTCAGTACATCGCCACGCTGGCCAGCCGCCCCTGGGCCGGACGCATCTCGGACCGGGCCGGGGCGAAGGTGTCGGTGCTTTGGGGCATGGCCGCCTGCTCGGCCAGCGGAGCGCTGCTGATGGCGGCGGCAGCCCTGCGCCCGACCCCCTGGCTCAGCATCTCCGTCTTGATTCTCAGCCGGCTGGTTCTGGGCGTGGGGGAGAGCCTGGGGTCGACCGGCTCGACACTGTGGGGCATCACCAGCGCCGGGCAGGAGCACACCGCCAAAGTGATCTCCTTCAATGGCATCAGCACCTATGGCGCGATGGCCCTGGGGGCTCCGCTGGGCGTGGTGCTCGATCAGCATTGGGGCCTGGGGTCGATCGGATTGCTGACCCTGCTGGTGGGGGCCGTCAGCCTGCTTCTGGCCAGCCGCAAGAGGCCCGTCCCGGTTTCTCCCGGCGAGCATCTGCCCTTCACGGACGTGATGTTCCGCGTGGCCCCGCACGGCATGGGGCTGGCGCTGGGCGGCATCGGCTACAGCGTTCTGGCCACCTTCGTGACCCTGTTTTACGCCAGCCGCCACTGGGACGGAGCCGCGCTGTGCCTGACCGCCTTCGGAGTGGCCTTCATTGCGGCGCGATTGCTGTTCATCCAGGCCATCAACCGGGCGGGCGGATTCCCGGTGGCCATGGCCTGCCTTACGGTCGAGTCCGTGGGCCTGCTGATGATGTGGCAGGCCCACTCGCCCGCAGTGGCGCTGACCGCCGCAGCCATTACCGGATTCGGCTTCTCGCTGGTGTTTCCGGCTCTGGGCGTCGAAGCGGTCAAGCGAGTGTCGCTGCAGAACCGCGGCTCGGCGCTGGGGGTCTTCACCGCATTTGCGGACGTTTCCTTTTTTCTGACTGGCCCCATCGCCGGCGCGGTGATCGGCGTCTTCGGCTACTCCAGCGCTTTTCTGTTCGCGCTGATCAGTGTGCTGGCGGCGCTGGGGATTGTGGTTGTGCTGCGGCAGACGCAGAGAGATTGAATAATTTTCAGGAGGTTGACCATGACGAACAAAAAGGCACCTAGCCGGCTGAGCGAGGCCATTCTTGAGATGGCCGGGGATCAGCACCGCATCGGCGTCATGGACGACGCCACCTTTCACAAGATCACGGTGCGGCATCTGGGGAAACGTGCTCTCGGCACGTCCGAGCCGATCAGCGGCGAGGAGATTCGCGCGCTGAGAGAGGCAGCCAACCTGAGCCAGGCTGCGTTTGCCCGCTACCTGAATCTGACGGTGGGCTATGTGTCGCAGCTCGAGCGTGGCGCGAAGCAGCCAAAAGGCCCGGCGCTGACCTTGTTCAACGTGATTCGCCGCAAGGGCTTCGAGGCCATTCTTCAGTAGCGAAAAACCTACGGCAATGGACCTAAAGAGGAAGCGAACTTTCGGCCACTGGTAGGTTTAACAATCTAAAGGAGAAATGAACGGTCAGCGTTGGCGAAGACAGCGAGTTGGCCCCCGCTGTGCGGGGTTAAGCAAGTTGGCGGGTTAGCAAGGGGCGTTGAGCGATGCCCGTTTCATCCCCCGCAGGCCGGAGAAACCGCCGGGGGACTCAAGAAACATCGGGCGGCATTCAATGCAGAAGAATGCTTTTCAGGCACCCAGACAGACGACGGCCACCCAAGTGGGTGGCCGTCGTCTGTAGTGCGGTGAGAGAAGCCGAGGTTTAGCGCTCGCTCTTCCAGTTGATCAGGTCGCCAAGGGTGGTGGTGGAACTGGAGACGGGGTGCTTGTGGGTATCCGCCTTGTAGCTCTCGACCTGGGCACGACTGGCTTCCTGGCCAATGGCGCGCAGGCTCAAGCCTACCTTTTTCTCTTCCACGTTGATCTTGATGATCTTGAAGTCATGCTCCAGGCCGGTTTCCAGCTTGGAACCGCCGCCCTCGTCGCCGGCCTCGGAGATGTGGCAGAGACCTTCCACGCCCTCCGCGATCTCGACAAATGCGCCGAACTGCGCGGTGCGCAGAACCTTGCCGTGGACCACGTCGCCCACGCGATGAGCAGCGAAGAAGCTTTCCCAAACGTCGGGTTGAAGCTGCTTGATGCCCAGCGAGAGGCGGCGATTCTGCGGCTCGACGCCGAGAACGACTGCCTTGACCTTTTCGCCCTTCTTGACGATCTCAGAGGGGTGCTTGACGCGCTTGGTCCAGCTGAGGTTGGAGACGTGCACCAGGCCGTCGATGCCGTCTTCGATTTCGATGAAGGCGCCAAAGTCGGTGAGGTTGCGTACGCGGCCCTCGACCACCGTTCCGGCCGGATAGCGGTCGGTCAGGTTTTCCCAGGGATTGTCCATCAACTGCTTCATGCCCAGCGAGATGCGGCGATCAGCCGGATTCACGCTCAACACCACCGTCTCCACTTCGTCGCCCGGCTTGACCAGCTTGGAGGGGTGCTTGAGGCGCTTGGACCAGGTCATCTCGGAGAGGTGAACCAAGCCTTCGATGCCCTGCTCGAGCTCGACAAATGCGCCGTAATCGGTGACCGAAAGCACGCGGCCATGAACGTGGGCGCCGACCGGGTAACGCTCGGTTGCGTCCAGCCAGGGGTCGGGCGTCAACTGCTTGAAGCCCAGCGAAACCCGCTGCTTGTCCTTGTCGAACTTGAGCACCTTGACCTGAATCTCGTCGCCGACGTTGACCAGATCGCGGGGGTGCGTCAAACGGCCCCAGCTCATGTCGGTGATGTGGAGCAGGCCGTCGATGCCGCCCAGGTCAACAAACGCGCCGTAATCGGTCAGGTTCTTGACCGTGCCCGTGAGCACGGCGCCTTCGCCCAACTGCTCGAGAGTGGTGGAACGCTTGGCGTTCTGCTCTTCCTCGAGGATTTCCTTGCGGCTGACGACGACATTGCCGCGCTTCTTGTTGAGCTTGATGACCCGGACTTCAATCTGTTGGCCAAGGTAGCCGTCGAGATTGCGCACGGGGCGAATTTCAAGCTGCGAGCCGGGCAAAAAGGCCTTGAGGCCGATATCGACGGTGAGGCCGCCCTTGACGCGGCTGACCACCGTGCCGATGACCGGAGTCTTGTCGGCGGCAGCCTTTTCGATCACGTCCCAGACGCGCAACCGCTGCGCGCGCTCGTAGCTGACCAAGTAGCCGCCTTCGGGCTCCTCGCGCTCGATGACCACCTCGATCACGTCGCCGGGCTGAAACCTCACCGCGCCGGTGTGATCCAGAACCTGCTCGATCGGCACCAGGCCCTCGGACTTGAGTCCGACATCGACCACCAGGTGCTTTTCAGTCTGCTTGAGGACCGTACCGGAGACAATCTTGTCGCCGTAGGCTTCAACGGCGGCAGCTTCGGCGGCCTGCTCGCGCTCAAAAGCCGCCAAGGCGGCTGAAAAGTCGTCCATGGACTCCAGGCCGTGCTCCGCATGCGTGTGCGCCGGTGCGGCGGCAACCGGTGCGGGGGCATCGGCAACGACCGTTTGGGGCGCTTCGGCGGCTTGCGGGGCATCGGCGGGAGGCGCTACCTCGACTGCAGGAGGAGCTGCTTCCACTACTGGAGGGGCCACTTCGGCCACGGGAGCAGCAGATTCCACGACGGGAGCAGCCACTTCGACTTGAGGGGCGGCTTGGACGGGAACTGCGATCTCGGGCTCGGGCTGAGCAACAGGCTCGGATTGCGCGGGAACTTCCGTTGCAACTGGAGCGGGCGCGGCCTCTGCCGTGGTTTCGACCACGGGCACGGCCTGAACTTCAGGCTCGGTTGGGGCATCGGCGTCCAGCGCGGGTATTTCGACTGCTTCGGCGGTCTCGGGGTTGGACGTGGATTCTAGCAACGGCTGCACTTGCTCCGTCGCAGGTTCAAGGGTTGGGGCTTCCAATTCGGTGTTCAGGGTTATACTCTCGGTTTCGGGATTGAGGACGTTTGCCATCACTGCCAGCTCCGGGATTCCTTGCACCCGCGACGGATATTGCCTGCCGCTGGGGGTGGCCCCTTGGTTGCGATTGCCGTCAACCAGGGAAACCGGAGGCCGTCTCCCCGCTCGCGAAGTTGTGCTGAGGTCCGTGGCGTTTTCGCAGAGACAGTGTCTCCCCAGCTGAATGAACTGGCGTGGAAGGCAGTCTGGTCTCCTTGGGAAACACCCGGCAGGCAACGGCTTGCTAGAGGGCGGCCGCAACTCACTGCTGGAATCCGCGCAGGAAGCTACGCTCACGAGTGTAGCAACCGCCGGTTTGCCCCGTCAATCCAACAGCTTCGGCGCGCCGCACCGCAGTTTCGATTTTGCGCAGGTTGGGCGGGCAGGCATTGGACTTACGGGCCAGGTGAATTTCAGGTTTGAAGCTCGGAAAATCCCACCTGATGGGACACGAGAGCGCGCACCGCAGCAAAGGCCTGGTTTTCCCCGTCGCACGCGCCGTTTTTTTCTGCCGCGTCCGGCGACGGATGCGCCGGGGGCCCGCAACCCCGTCAGCGGGATAAGGCCTCTATACTGATGCAGACGGAAACCCACCCATGGACCTGCTCTGGACACCCTGGCGTTATGCCTACATCACGACAGCCGACAGCGCCGCCCGGCCCGGCGTACCGGCGAGCCTCGCGGCCTGGCCGGGCGACCTGGGCTGCGTCTTCTGCAACCTGATGGCCTCCATCGACTTCGCCATCGCCAACGGTATGAAAGTGGACGAGGCTGAAAGCGCGGGCGGGCTGATCCGGCGCGGAAAGCACTGCTTTGTGTGCCTGAACGCCTATCCGTACACCTCGGGCCATGTGATGGTGATGCCGTATGCCCATCTGGACCGGCTTGCGGCGCTGGCGACCGAGGCGGCGCACGAAATGATGGACCTGGCGCAGCAGACCGAGCGGGTTCTGGAGGGGCTCTACCACCCGCATGGGTTGAATTTTGGCATGAACCTGGGCCAGGCGGCCGGGGCCGGGGTGGCCGGACATTTGCATCTGCACGCCCTGCCGCGCTGGGCCGGCGACACCAACTTCATGACCACCGTGGCCGAGACACGCATCCTGCCGGAGGATCTGGCGACGACGTGGAAGCGGATGCGGGAGGCGTTTGGGGGGCTGGGCTAGCGGGTCAACGAAAGACCGCCAAATCCACCAATGCGGGTGCCCCAGCTTCGCCGCAGTTTCTTCGCGGCTAAGCTGGGATAACTCCACCTATAGTTTTCATGATCGACAACGGGCCGCACAGCCAAGTCATAGCTCCGGTAAGTGAAACCGGAGCAACGCTATTCCGCTCTTGTTCTCTTCCAACCGCCGAAGCTCCCCAACGAATTCATCCACCGCGGTGGCTTCAATGCCTGCAAAAAAGTGCGCGGTCTGCTCTGGAAGATTCCATCTTGATCCTGTATTGCTCTCATCTTCCGACTCAAAGCGAAACTCAACCACCGCGTGCCCGGAGGAATCCTTGCAGAAGAAACGCAGGCTTACTCCGCCTCCCGCAAATTCTCTTCCGAAGGCTCCAAGCTGGATTTCACGCGCGTCGGAGACATGTCGTGGGAAGCCTTCAAGAGAAGCGGCTGCTTCAGCGAGGCCACCGATTGGAACATACGCCTTGGCTGCACCGGAGAACTGACCGTTCGATGCAGTGGCCTCAAACTCATACACATCAATGTCGTGCCAAAGATACTTCAATTGGAAACCGGTCTTCATCGTGTCACCATCTTCCAACATTGCCCTTGCAAATCGCGCATTTACTCCGCATCGGCGGTTTCTTCCGCTTCGGCAGCCAGGGCCAGGCCTTCGCCCTCAACGCCTGCGTTGTCGAGCAATCCGCGGGGCAATGATTTGCTGGTGCGGATGCCGAGTTGCTTCAGCATTTCCACTTGACGGATAAGATTTCCGCGGCCTTCACCGAGTTTCTTCATGGCGCTCGAATAACTCTGGTCGGCCCCGCGCAGGCTCTTGCCAACGGCCTCCAGATCGCTGACAAAGTTCACAAACTTGTCGTATAACTCCGCGCCGCGGCTCATCACGTCCTGCACGCTGCGGGCCTGTAACTCCTGCTGCCAGAGGTTATCGACAATGCGAATGACGAACAGCAGCGTGGTGGGCCCCACCAGCAGCACTTCCTTCTCGTAGGCGTAGCGCCAAAGCCCCTCGTCCTCGTGCAGCGCCTCAAGAAAGGCAGGCTCGATGGGGATGAACATCACGACAAAATCCGGCGTTTCAAGGGCGCTGAGTTTGTGATAGCGCTTGGCCGCCAATTCGTCCACGTGGCCGCGCACGCTGGCCAGATGGCGCTTGACGGCGGCCTTGCGCAACTCTTCGGTTTCCGCATTCACCGAGTCGGTGTAGGCGTTCAGCGAGACCTTGGAGTCGATGACCAGGTGACGCGCGCCGGGCAGATTCACGATCACATCCGGACGCGCCTTTTTTTGCCGCTCGTCCCCGTTGTCGGCGGCGTCGAAGGTCTCCTGCACGCGGAACTGCTCGCCCTCGCGCAGGCCTGCCTTTTCCAGCAGGTTGCGGACAATCAATTCGCCCCAGTCTCCTTGCGCTTTGGACGAGCCGCGCAGGGCCGTGGTCAGGTTGCGCGCCTCGGCGGAAAGCTGCTGGTTGAGCCCGCCCAGGGTGCCGATCAGGGTCTCCAGCTTGGTGACGCCGTTGCTGGATTCGGTTTGCACCTTCTCCACCTTCTCGCGGAACTCCTTGATCTGGTCGCGCAGGGGAGTGAGCAGCGTCCCCAGCTCTTTCTGGCTGCCCTCGGCAAAACTCTTCGATTTTTTCTCCAGAATTTCACCCGCCAGGGCTTCGAACTGGTGAGCCAGGGCCTGCTTGGCGGTCTCCAGGAGCGCCAGTTTGTCGGCCAGGTTCTGGCGCTCGTTGCGCAACTCGGCTTCCAACTGGCTGATGCGCGCCGCGGACCTGCTCTCCGCCTCGCCCCGGGCTTGCAACTCAGTGCGCAGCCGGTCGCGTTCGGCGGCCAATTGCGCCATGGTCGCGGCCCGCTCGCTCGCCAAGGACTCGAAGCCGGCTCGCGCGGCGGACTGGGACTGGGATTCGGCCTGGGCCTGGGACAATGCGGCCCGAACAGCCGATAGCTCGGCGGCCAGTTCCTCGCTGCGCCGCTCCGTTTGCGCCTTTTCCGCCTTCGCGGCGACAGACCTCAACAAGAAGCCCAGGACAATACCCGCGAACGCGGCGGCAATTGCGGCGATCAAAGCCTGCATGGATCTTTCCTCTTCGCCTAATGTACGCCTTCGTCCTGTGCATTTTCTGTCAATTTTGGCCCTCCGCTCTCGATCATCGGCCGCTCATCCCTGTTCCCTGATCCTCGATCCCTGTTCCTTGCTTTACACACCCTCAGCCGCCCGGTAGACTTGAAATTTCGGGGACGCGCGGCTTTTTTGGCGCGGCGGTTGTGCTCCCCTGCCGAGGGCCGTTATTGTAGGCAGGCGGAACCTGATTGGGTTGAAGCCCTGACAGAGAAGCCAAAGTTCCGAAAAA
>Ga0302320_10001916_pt1 | contig 49619 bp, 35 predicted proteins | sample Bog_T0_3_FD_202130 | JGI IMG/M metagenome (GOLD analysis project Ga0302320, IMG submission 202130) | Peat permafrost microbial communities from Stordalen Mire near Abisko, Sweden - Bog_T0_3 | ecosystem: Environmental > Terrestrial > Soil > Wetlands > Peat | place: Sweden: Abisko, Stordalen Mire... | reverse complement strand
CGAGGAAGGTTTCGGCGACGGTCTTCTTCTCAGTGTTCTTGCCTTGCGTGGCGGAGCCGAAGACGTTCATGTCGTTGCCGCCGAGCATGGGGGTTGAGTCAGAGTTCTGGCCGCCGGTGTTGGAGTAGACCTGGGTGTCAAGCATGAGGACCTTGACGTTGGGGCGGTTCTGGAGGATCACCTTCGACATGTTCTGGTAGCCGATGTCGCCCATGCCTCCGTCGCCACCGATGGCCCAGACCTTGGGCAGTTCGACGATCTCCTGGTCGGTCATGAGGGCATCGGTGAAGTGGGTGAGGTGGTAGTACTCTTCTTCGCTGATGACATTGGTGTCGCGGGTGAGCAGCGCGTCAGCGAGGCGCTCGGGGAGGACGGAGCGGCGGGCGTGGTCCACGATGAAGCTTTCGCCCATGAGCCAGCCGACGGTGACGCCGTCCTGGAAGAGCGAGTTCATCCAGGGGTAGGGATGGGGGTTGTTGGGCGCGGTGGAACCGTAGACGGTGTTGCATCCGGTGTGGGCGGCCATGGCCATGACACTCATGCCATTTGCCAGGCGGCCATCGACGGCTTGCAGGCTCTTGTGGTTGAAGGCCTCGGTGAGCAGGACGGCGGCGATGGCCTCGACAAGCTGCGCATCGGTGATGGGGCCGTTGGCCTTCTCATAGGCTGCGATGCGGGCGAGGGTGTCAGCGTCGTCTTCACCGCCGAGCGAGAGGACGAGATGGGCGATGGCCTGGCGGAGGAGGGCGTATTCCCTGGGGCTGCTGGCCTTGAGCGCTTCAAGACGAGCTACGCCGGTCTTTTCAAGCTGGCCGGCCTTCAAGACGAAGCGGTCGCTCTTGGCGTGATAGACGGGGCGCATGTAGGCCTCAGTCACCGCGGCGATGGAGCGAAGGACGGACTTTTCACCGCAGCCGGCGCAGGCGCCGTCGCCAGCGACCAGGGCGTCGTAGTTGGAGCGGACCATCAACATATTTCTCAGAGTCGCGGTCTTGGAGTCGGCCGGGTTGGCGTTGTTGTATAGGCCGAGGTACTTCTGCGAGGTGTCAGGCAGCAGATTGAGGAAGCCGGTGCCGGATTCGTGCTCGGCGTTGACTGCTTCGGTTTCGGCGACCATGCGGAGGGCGTCGTGTTCGCCGCAGGCGGTGACGCAGGCGGCGCAGCCTTTGCAAAGATCCGAGACGAAAATGGAAAAGATGCCGCCTGAGCCAGGCGATTTGCGCTCCGGCGAGGAGAAGATGGCGTTCACCTTCTGGTAGGCCATGGGGACCTTATCAATGATCGCGAAGAATTGCGCCTTCGAAGTGGCTGAGAAGCCGTCGAGGGCGTTAGTCACCTCATGGAGGATGGTCTGGAGCGGCGTGCCGGTCTTGATTTCGGCCAGCATGCGCTGGCGGGTCTGCTTTTCAATCTCAGGCAGGGCCGCGAGGAGCTTGGCGCGATCGGCGGCATCGGCCACGTAGTACTTGACGGCGGTGGTGAGCAGCGTGGTGAGGTCCTGCGAGGTGTTGGGCAGGGCGGTGTCAGGGCAGACAGAGATGCACTCCATGCACTGGGTGCAGTTCTCGGGGATGTAGAGCGGGGTCTCGCGGCGGGCGACGTACTTGGAAGCCGTGTCGCCGGTGGCGGCGGCGATGACGCCCATGGCCGAGAGCGGCGTGGATGGCTGGTTGTAGCCGAAGGAGGAGCGGAACTCGGCGTCGAAGTTGGCGACGCGGGAGACCGGGGTGCGCGCGGACTGGCCGTCGGGCACGGCATGGGAGCGGCAGCCGGTGCTGCATCCGCCGGCGGTGGCGAGCTCAAGAACGGGCAGGAGCGCCTGGCCGCGGAGGGTGGAGTGGTCGGCCGCGGTGAGAGCGCCGATCTTGATCTCGTTGACCTTGTCGAAGCCCTGCATCATGACTTCCATGTTGGACTCGACGACGGCGTCGCCCAGCTTGCCGAACTTCTTGACGTACTGCTTACGGACGACGTCGCGGTACTGATCCTGGCTGATGCCGAACTTGTCGAGGAGGCTGCTGACGGCGAAGAATCCGCCCAGGAAGGCGTTGCCCTGCATACGGAGCTGGAGGTCGCCGCGGTCAGTGGCCTTTTTGGCGATGGCGAAGCCGGGGAGGGTGAAGACGCGAATTTTTTTGTCGATGATCTGCTTTCGGGCCCAGAGGGGCAGGCGTTCCCAGGCCTGCTCGCCTTCTTCGTCCGACTCCCAAAGCAGCGAGCCGCCTTCGGCCATGCCGTCCAGAGGGTTGCAGTGGGTGAAGGCCTTGGGGTCGCAACATAAAACTACAGTCACGTGGCGCAAATCGCAGTTCACTCGGATGCGGTCTGCGGCGGCAACCATAAAATACGAGGTCGGTGCGCCTTTTTTCTCGGAGCCGTACTTGGGATTCGCCGAGACGTGGATGACTTCCTTGGGGTTACCCAGCTCGTCGCGCTCACCATCCCGTTCAAAGAGCAGGTCGTTGAGGTCGCCGATGATGGCGCCGAGGTTTTTGCCGGTGGTGATGGCGCCCCAGCCGCCGATGGAGTGGAAGCGGACGGCCTCAGCGCCTTCAGGGAGGAGCGAGGGGGTCTCGTCGGCGACGACCGCGTAGGGGTGGTCGATGCCGAGGACGAAGAAGTTGACGTCGTCGGCCGCGGTCTTGCCGTCTTTGCGGGCGCGGCCAGCGGCGGCGAATTCGTAGGCGCCGATGATGTGCTCGGGGCGGAAGTCGCGCGAGCCCAGGCCGTAAGTGCCGCCGAAGATCCTGGGAACGTCCTTGAGCTTGAGGGAGGGCAGGCCGGCAGTGGATTGCAGGGCCTTGGAGACGGCGGTGCGGATGTCGCGGGAGAGGGGATTGTCGCCGGCGAGCGCTTCGTCAGTGCGTTCGAGAATGATTACGTTCTTCTTGCCCTTGAGCGCGGCGACGATGGCGGCCTCAGGGAAGGGGCGAATGACGTTGACGTGGATGGAGCCGACGCTGGCGCCGCGGGTCTGGCGGAGGTAGTCGACAGCGGCCTCGATGTTTTCAGCGGCAGAACCGAGGGAGACGAAAACGGTTTCGGCGTCATCGGCTTTGTACTGGCTGATGAGGCCGTAGTTGCGGCCGGTCAATTCAGCAAAGTCCTTGTAAGCGGCTTCCAAAAACTCCAGAATCGGCTCGGCAAAGTTGTTGCGCCTTGCAACGATGCCGTTCATGTAGTGTTCCTGGTTCTGGACGGGGCCGAGGAGGATGGGGTTGGTGAGGTCCATCATCTTGGGGACGCGGCGGCGGGTGGGTCCAAAGAGGGTGCGCTGGGCGGGGGTGGGGCAGTCGATGATGTCGTCGGGTGCGCCGAGGTACTCGCGGATCAGGTCCGACTCGTGCTTATAAAAAGTGCGCTCAAGGTGCGAGGTAAGAAAGCCATCCATGATGTTCATGCCGGGGGTGAGAGAAAGCTCAGTGACGCGGCGAAGGATGAGGGCCTGGTCGGCGGCCTGCTGCGCGTCTTTGCCGAAGAGCATGATCCATCCGGTGTCGAGCGCGCCGTAGATGTCGTCGTGGCCGCAATGGACGTTGAGGGCATGCTTGGTGAGGGCGCGCGCGCCCACTTCAAGCACCATGGTGCTGGCTTTGCCGGGGGCGTGGTAATACTGCTCGACGCCGTAGACGACACCCTGGCCAGAGGTGAAGTTGACGACGCGCTTGCCGCAGACGGAGTGGGCGATGGCGCCGCCCTGGGCCGCGTGTTCGCCCTCAGTCTCAATGGCGATGGTGTTGCGGCCGAAGACGTTCATGTGGCCCTCGGCATAGGCCTGCTGGAAGAGCTCGCCGCCCTCTGTGGAGGGGGTGATGGGATAGAAGACGCCGGCGTCGGCGATGCGTGTCTCGGTGTGGTAAGAGACAAGTTGATTTCCGTTAGCGGTGACACGAATGCCAGGATAGCGAGCAGTCTTCATTGATCCCTCTCTGTTTGAGCCCAAGTGATGATTCCGATGCCGTAACCGCGCTGCGCGGGGTGGAGCGGATGGAGAATTCTGCGATCCGGTGCGCGGTCTTGATTTGCGGGCCGCGGCACAGCGCGAACCCTGAACGAAAGCCCTTTTGAAGTGTACTGGCCACGGGGACGCAGCGGGAAACCCAAGGGGGGGATTGCCCTGAAAAACAGCCTATTTCCAGTATGCACCCCGGGCGAGTTGGACGCATTTGGGAGGGCGGGCGTTGTACCACGGGGTGGGATGGGGTTTCTGGCCGGGCGGGCTTCACTCAGCCTCTTGCGATGGCAAGAGGCCGGAAAACTGGAAGACGCGGCTCCCGGCAGGTTCAGGATCTTTTGTTCCATGAGGGTGCTTGCCGGGGATGGCGCAAATCGCTGACCAGGCGGCGAGTTGAAGCTTTGCAAAGCGGCGTACAATATTCGACCAGCTACCTGGGAAGATGGGCAGCTGTTACAGAGATTATTTGGACTGCCATGCTCCTTTTCTCAGGTTTTCAGCAGAGGGGGAGTCCTATGCCTTCCGTCGTGTGCCGTCGATTTGCTTCGTTGTCTCTTCGAGGATGTTTGCCTGCGTTGTTTCAGTTGCCGGGAGGTGTAGGCCTCTCCGGTGTGTCCTGGACGTGGAGAGCTTTCCGCGGCGCAAATCCTGCTGGCAGAGCCCCCAGTTGCCGACTGCCAGGGTGCCTGCTGGCGCTGCTCTGTATATGGATGCTGGCTGGACCTCCGGCCGTGGCGCAAACCGCCCAGTTCAGCGGGGCGGTAACCACCATCCTATCCACTGGCCTGAACACTCCTTATGGCGAGGCGGTGGACGCAAACGGGAATATCTTCGTCGCCGATACCTTCAATAACGCGGTGAAGGAGATTCTTGCGTCGAGCGGCTACACCACGGTGAAGACACTGGGCAGTGGTTTCGCCTGGCCTGTCGGCGTGGCCGTGGACGGAAACGGCAATGTGTTCGTTGGCGATCAGCACAACAATGCGGTAGAGGAGATTCTGGCGGCGGGTGGCTACACCACGGTCAACCCGTTGGCAAGCGGCTTCAATAATCCCATGGGGGTGGCCTTGGATGGGAACGGCAACCTCTTTGTCGCCGACAATGGCAACGGCGCGGTGAAAGAGATTCTGGCGGCGGGTGGCTACACCACAGTCAACACCTTGGCGGCAATGAGCGGACCATGCGGCGTGGCGGTGGACGGGAAGGGGAATGTTTATGTTGCCGGCCCCAACAAAACCGCCATCGTGGAGATTGAGGCCGTCAACGGCAGCATTCCAGATTCACCCACGATTGTGGCGCTCGGCAGCGGGCTCAACTCTCCTCACGGCGTCGCGGTGGATGGCAGCGGCAACCTCTTTGTCGCCGATAACAACAACAATGCGGTGAAGGAGATTGTTGCGGCGGGAGGCTACACCACGGTCAACACGCTGGGCGGAGGCTTTGACTCGCCCTTCGGCCTGGCGGTGGACGGCTATGGAAACGTCTTCGTTTCCGACTCCTGGAACAACGCGGTGAAAGAGATCCTGACCGCGGGCGCGAACTTTGGAACCGTGGCCATCGCCACAGGGGTCCCTCCCACTCTCCCGCTCTTTTTCAGCTTCGCAACCGGCGGTTCTATTGGTGCCCCGGCCGTTTTGACCCAGGGCGCATCGGGCCTGGACTTCACCGATGCCGGTACAGGAACCTGTGACACCAATGGAACGAACTTTGTCTACAAGATTGACGATAGCTGCAGCATCGTCGTCAAGTTTGCACCAACGCTCTATGGTCCCCGCTACGGCTCCGCAGCGCTCAAGGATGGCTCGGGAAATGTCATCGCAACCGGCTATCTTCAGGGCATGGGCTCGGCGGCGCAGCTTAATTTTCTTCCCGCTACCCAGACCTGGATTGGCCCCGGACCGATGGCTGAACCGGCGGGCGTCGCTGTGGATGAGAGCGGCAACGTCTACGTCGCCGATACGCAAAATAACCGTGTCCTGAAGGAGACCCTGTCGGCAGGCAGCTACATGCAGACCGTAGTGCCCACCAGCACCCTTTACCAGCCTGCGGCGGTCGCTGTGGATGGGAGCGGCAATATCTATATTGCCGATACTCAGAATAGCCGAGTCCTCAAGGAGGTTCCATCGGCCAGCGGCTACACCGAGAGTACGATCGGCAGCGGCTTGAATATCACCATGGGGGTCGCCGTTGATGGCAGCGGCAACGTCTATATTTGCGATTACGATAATCAACGAGTGCTCAAGGAGAACCCCTCCGGCTCCGGCTACACCCAATCCACAATCGTGGACGCCACCAGCGGCATCAACTCCTGCCACGGCATGGCGGTCGATAGCGCCGGAAATGTGTACATTGCCGACAGCGGCGTCAGCAAGGTGTGGAAGGAAACGCTCGGGGCAGGGGGCAGTTATACCCTGAGCAACATCGGCAGCGGCTTCTACAATCCAATGGACGTCGCGGTCGATGGCAACGGCAGCGTCTATGTTGCCGATTTCGGAAACCACCAGGTGCTTAAGGAGACCCCGTCGGCCGGCGGCTATACCCAGAGCATCGTCGTGGATCGATGGACGGCCGAGGACAATGGATCCGACTTCATCAGGCTGCCCATGGGGGTCGCGGTGGATTGGGTTGGCAATGTCTATGTCGTCGATGCATGGGCCGCCCAGGTGTTGAAGGTGGACTACGCTGACCCGCCCAGCGGGGCTTACGAGTACACGACTATCGTGGACACCACCGACACGCAGGATGGGCCGTTGCAGTTCACGGTTCTCAACATCGGCAATTTGCCGTTGACCTTCCATGGCATTGCGACATCCAGCGCCAGCTTCACCATCGATTCAGGTACCACGACCTGCGCCCAGTCTTCGCCCCTTGCCGCAGGAGCCTCTTGCATAGTGGGCGTTGACTTCACACCCATCGTCACCGGCCATGTCACCGGCACGCTCAACTTGACCGATAACGAATTCAACGCAGGCGCTCCCACCTATTCCACGCAGAGCTTTGCGTTAAGCGGCTACGCAAGCCCCCCTCCCCTGATCAACCCGACGGTGACGGTCACTCCCTCGTCATCTACCATCTCCGAGGTGCAGGCCCTCAAAGTCACGGTCACCGTCAGCGGCGGAACCGGAAAACCAGCGCCGACCGGCACGATAAAGCTGAGCAGTGGAAGCTATGCTTCTTTGCCCACAAACCTGGTCAGCGGTGTAGCAACCATTACCGTGCCGGGCGGATCGCTTGCGGTAGGCACTGACTCGTTGGCGGCCAGATACGCTCCCGACACTGCCAGTTCATCGGTCTACACCGGCGCCGAAGGGTGGAACGCCGTCAAGGTCTACGCTCTTACAACGCCCACGGTGGCGCTCACTTCTACCGCCACCGCCGGCACCATTTCGTACAAAGACTCCATCACGTTTACCGCAACCGTGACCGCCAGCGGCGCCAAGCCCACGGGCAAGGTCAACTTTCTGGATGGCACAGCGCAAATTGGAAGTGGAAACCTGAACAGCGGCGGCGTTGGCACCTATTCCACCACGACACTGATCGCCGGTAAGCACTCCATCACCGCCAGCTACGCGGGCGACACCAATTACACTCCCGCAACGTCGAACGCGGTGAGCATCACGGTGAAGCAGATCGTTCCCTCGGTCAACTGGGCGGCTCCGGCGGCAATCACCTATGGGACAGCGCTGGGCTTGGCGCAACTCGACGCCACTGCCTCCGTGCCCGGCAAGTTTGTCTACACTCCGGCAGCCGGTTATGTTCCTGGTGCGGGTTCGCAGAAACTGACGGCTAACTTTACGCCTGCCGATGCAGTTGACTATGCCTCAGTGCCGGCGTCTGTCACCTTGAAGGTGAACAAGGCGGTGCTGATCGTGACCGCAACCAGCATCAGCTTGCCGTATAACCAGCCGATTCCCAAGCTCACCTATTCTCTTGGTGGATTGGTGAACGGAGATCCGTCCTCGGTGGTTACCGGTGCGGCGGCAGAAAGCACCACCGCCAAGCGGGGTTCGCCGGCGGGCGCCTATCCGATCACAATTACCCAAGGCACGCTCAAGGCGGCCAATTACAGCTTTGATTGTGTGAACGGCACGCTGACGATTACTTCGTCTGGAACCACTGCGGCGCCCACCGTCACCACCAGCGCCGCCACGGGAATCGGCAGCGCTGGCGCCACATTCAACGGAACGGTAACCGCCAACAATGCCACCACGCGATACTGGTTTACCTACGGTACCAGCGAGAGCTCATTGAGTAGTTCCACTGCCAAGGCTGGCTCCCTTAAAGGAACAACGACCACGGTTGTGCATGCCACTGTAACTGGGCTGAAACCCAAAACCATTTACTACTTCCAGGCCCATGCATCGAATTCTGTCGGGACCAGGTCTGGAGCAGTGCTGAGTTTTCAAACCAACTAAGGGCAGTTGGAGTTCGTGTGCACTGCGTGCGCGGTTGATTGCCTGCGCACGCGGGGCATTGTGTTTTCCACGCAGGTTGTATAGTTAGGGCGACCGGAGATTGGCGCCTGCAATCGTCAGGGCCAGTTGAGGCGTTGTGATGTGCATTTTAAGGGCCGGTGTGGCGGGGAGATGTCGAATGGAGAAGTTTACGAGAGCAGGCATTGTTGCCGTTCCGCTGGTGCTGTTGTGGGTTTCCGCTGGGTGCTTCCCGATGGATGCAAGGGCGCAGGCGGCTGTGTCGAGGCAGGCGGCGGAACAGAACGCCGGTGCGGGGGCAGTGTCCGCGCAATACCAGCAGGTGCAGGCGCGGCTGGCGCGGGGATGGAATACGTGGGATGTGCATAGCGTGACAACGCATGTGCTGCTGCCACAGGGGTTGTCGATAGCTGTGGGGATGAAGCACAACTCCACGCTGGCCGGGGATGCGTTTCTGGGCGATGCGCTGATTGGGCGGCTGGACAAGGGCGCGGAGGTGGTGACGCCGGGGGCGCATGCGTGGGATGGGAGTTATACCGATCTGACGGTGGAGTGGAAGGGGCACACGTGGCGCGTGGAAAGCGGCTGGGCGGGCGAGGACCTGGTGCTGCAGGTGACGCCGTTGGCGGGCAAGACGCAGGCCACGCTGCCGCCGACGGTGGTGTTCACGGTCGATTTTCTCTGGAACCGGCCAGGGACGGTGCTGCGGCGCACAGACTGGATTGAGGCGCGCGACGCGTCGGGCGCGACGCCGGTCTACTGCACCTGCGTGGCGGCCGGCGGGCAGGCGATGGATCGCACCGGAGGCGGGGCGTATTTTGCGGCGGATTTGACTGGGCCGGTCGGAGTGAGTACCGGGAAGCGGCGGGGGTTGGAGGAGATTCGTGCGGCGATCGAGCGACAGCATGCGGCCTATCGGCTATCTACCAGCGCGGGAGGCGGCGAGGCGCCTATTGTGGACGCGATTGAGACCACGCTGGGATGGGACACGATTTACGAGCCGGAGAAGCAGCGGGTGATTTCGCCGGTGAGCCGGGTGTGGAGCGTGGGCTGGGGCGGGTATGTGCTTTTTGACTGGGATACGTTCTTTGCGGCGACGATGGCGGGGATTGGCAGCAAAGACCTGGCTTACGCCAACGTGCTGGAGATTTTGCGCGAGGAGACGGCGGAGGGGTTTGTGCCCAACTACGCGCGGGCGGGGGGATGGAAGAGTTTTGACCGCTCGGAGCCGCCGGTGGGTGCGATTACGGTGCTGGGGCTTTACCGAAAATTTCATGACCGCTGGTTCATTGAGGATGCGTTCGGGCCGCTGCTGAGGTGGAATCGGTGGTGGGCTGCGCATCGGGATATCGACGGCTACCTGGCGTGGGGCAGCGATGGGGATAACCCGCCGGGGAACCTGGACGATGGGTCGCGGGGGACGCGAGAGGGCGCAATTCTGGAGTCGGGGCTGGATAACAGCCCGATGTATGACACGGCCACCTATGACCCGAAGACGCATCTGCTGGAGTTTGCGGATGTAGGGCTGATGAGTTTGTATATCGCTGACTGCGATGCGCTGGCGGAGATGGCCGATGCGCTGGGCAAGCCGGCGGAGGCGAAGGAACTGCGCGAGCGCAGTGCAAAGTACAGGGCAAAGCTCGGGACGCTGTGGGATGAGAAGGCGGGCATCTTTCTGAACCGGGACCTACAAAAAGGAGAAAAGAGCCTGCGGCTCTCGCCGACGAATTTTTATCCACTGCTGGCGCGGGCGGCCACGCCGGAGCAGGCCAGGACGATGATCGAAAAGCACCTGCTCAACGAGAAGGAGTTCTGGGGCGAGTGGGTGATCCCGGCCATCGCGCGAAACGACCCGGCCTATGCGGACCAGAACTACTGGCGCGGCAGAATCTGGGGGCCGATGAACTACCTGGTCTACCTCGGCCTGACGAACTACGATGACGCGAAGGTCCGCAAGGACTTTGCGGTGAAGTCGTACAGCCTGTTTCTGAAGGAGTGGAGCGAGAAGGGGCATGTTCACGAGAACTACAACGCGACGACAGGCACGGGTGACGATGTGACGAGCAGCGACCGCTTTTATCATTGGGGCGCGCTGTTGGGGTATGTGGAGTATCTTGAGCAGGGCCGGGCGGAGGAACTCGGCAAGGCTGGAAGGTAAGGTGGCGCTACTCCGCATGGGCCGGGCGCATGCGGGCGGCCCATGCGGGAGCCCTCAGATGTTTGCTACCACTTCGATTGCAGGCCCACGCACCGCGGATCTTCCATCTGAATCCCGACGCTGTTGCAGCGGCAGTCTTCCACGTCAATCGTCATGCGATCCCGCACCCCGTAGTAGCGCGGGTCTTCCAATTGATTGAAGCCGCCACTGAGTGGGTTACTGCAACGGGAGTCTTCCATCTCGTTTGCCACCATTTTGCAACGATCTTCGTCCATATGAATCCACCCTTCTTTAACCACACATTAACGTCCGTCCGCTTGTTGATCGGCCTGCAATCAAGTTGACGCGCCTGGCGGGAAGCAATCTGCTCAAAAAAGGTCACCTTACGCGCGACTGCGAAGGAAATGCGCCCAAGGCGAGGGCATTCCGATCATTCCCCGCGCCTGCTCAAGCAGCATCGGCTTTGAATCAAGAGAGGTTGGCGACGCCGCAGCGGCCAAAACTGAGCAGCGATTCTCGTTTCCGGGCCGCAGCATTCTTGCAGGTGTACCCACCCAAGCCGCGGCAGCAATGCCGGATCAACGGCTCATTTCCCCGCAGGGCAGCGCCCCTTCAACGCTGCCGCCGCATCATAACCATCCCTCACTGTCCAATCCAGGCAAACTCTCTCACCGTTCAAGAGTGCACATTCATTCCCAACCGGCCAGAGTAGAGTCACGCCATGTTCAATCAATTCATTCGCCGCATTCTTAAGCTCGGACTGTATACGAGAGACTTTTTTGCATCTGCCACCGGGTGCGTTGTGTTGCTCCCCGGCTCTCGCGTCGATGCAAGAGCGCAGGGGGGAATTGACACTGGGGCATCGCACCGTGTTGAACCGGCCAGGCGAAGGCCGTTGCCGGGGCTCGGCGCCGCCCTCTTCCTGCTAGGCGTTGCGTTGATGGAAGGACTGTCGGCCATTCGGGCGTTTGCCCGCTGAAGCTTTTTGCAGGATTGACATCGAGCCACCAGCGCTCGCGTGTTTGCGGTCAGGAGCCAGCTATGTCTTTGCACGAAAGCACTGTGATTGAGCGGCCGATGAGCCTGCCTCGCCGCGGCCCGCAGACTGCGGCATTCCGATCTGAACCAGCGCCCTGCCTGCAACCGCTTCCCAGCCGGCCGCATCCTCTGCGTGTTGCCGTAGTGGGCAACCATCTGCCGCGGCAGTGTGGAATTGCAACATTCACGACCGACTTGTGCGATGCGATGATGACGGAGTACGGCCCTGCCGGATTGTCGGTGGTGGCCGTCAACGATCCGCAATCCTCCTACGCTTACCCGCCGCGGGTGCAATTCGAGATTGAGCAGGACGGCATTGCATCTTATCGCGAGGCCGCGCGTTTTCTGAATGCCGCCAAGGTCGATTTGGTGAGCCTGCAGCACGAGTACGGCATCTTTGGCGGATTTGCCGGCAGCCACGTCCTCGAGTTGTTGCGACCCCTGACCATGCCGGTGGTTACGACGCTGCATACGGTTCTTCGCCAGCCGGACCAGCACCAGCGCAGGGTGATGGGGCAGATCGCCGAACGCTCCAATCGCCTGGTTGTGATGAGTGAGTACTCCGCTTGCATGCTGCGCCAGGTTTTTGGAGTTCCAGGGGGAAAGATCGACCTGATTCCTCACGGGATCCCCGACCTGCCCTTTGTAGAGCCGGATATTTACAAGGAACTGCTCTCTGTGGCGGGAAAAACTGTGTTGCTCACGTTTGGGCTGCTCTCAGCCAACAAGGGATTTGAGAGCGCGATACGGGCGCTGCCGCGCATTCTCTCGCGGCACAGCAATGCGGTGTATGTGATTGCCGGCGCCACTCATCCGCACGTGAGGGCGCGCGAAGGCGATCGCTACCGGGACACGTTGCAGGCCCTGGCCAGGGAACTGGGGGTGGAGAAGGAAGTGATCTTTCACAACCGGTTTGTGACCCCGCGAGAGATGCGCGTGCTGGTGGGCTCGGCCGATCTGTATATCACGCCGTATTGCCACGAGGCGCAGGCTGTATCGGGAACGCTGGCCTATGCTCTGGGCGCCGGGAAAGCGATTATCTCCACGCCCTACTGGTATGCGGCCGAGCTGTTGGACGAGGGGCGCGGGAAACTGGTTCCGTTCGAGAGTCCGGATGCCATTGCTGCGGCGGCCATCGCGCTGCTTGACGACGACGTGGCGCGCCAGGCGATCCGGATGCGCGCTTACTTGCGTGGGCGGCAAATGGTCTGGAGCCGGGTTGCGCAGTCGTATATGCGCAGTTTTGAGCATGCTCGCGCCGGTTGCCTGGAGCCTGTCCAGTTAAGAGCATCGGTTCAGGCAGTCGAGAGCAATCCTTTAGGCAGGCTGTTGAGCGCCTGAACACGGAGCAACGTGGAAGGGCCCCTAAAACCAGCGGCGGCGCCGGCGCCAGATTGCCCACATAACCACCATAGCCAGCAACGCACCAATCACCACCCATTCAAAGTGGCGGCTGCTGAAGTCCTGGAGCAGCCGAAGATCGACCCATCAGCGCCAGCGCATTACCCAAGGGATTCAGCATCTTTCCTCTCCATGGATTGGTTCGATTGCTGGAACGCTGCACAGGCGAGGTGTATCCCCATCGCCTGTGGCATTGGAGTCATCCGGCCGGGCCGGCGGAAAAGCGCACTATCTGAAGAGCCCAAAGAGATAGCACAAAAGGAGAATCAAGAGCACCGTGCCAAGCCCAATGCCCGCACCTCCGCCCCGACCCCAGCGGCCGTAGCCGTAGTAACCTCCGCCTCCGCCAAGTACGAGAACGAGAACCACAATGAGTACGATGAGCATGTCTGATCTCCTTCGATTTGGGTTGCAACCCCAAGGCTATGCCGCTTGGATAACGCTGCTTCGTGTTGAAGAGGTACTGCAACCGGCGTGCATGGGCACGCCTTCAAACGGGGATCTTGAGGCCCCATCGCCTCTTCCGCGAACTGAAATCAGGTTTACGCAGAGCGCGAGCTTTGCACTGCTCAATAACGCACACCGCACCTCGGCTGCAATCGAGATGCGGCAGAATGCGAACTCGTGACGGGATTCTCGATGGGTTCCGCGCCTGATCAGGAAAGGGTGCCAAGGTGCGGTTTCTGCGCGTTTTGCTCCGGGAGCTGGTCGAGCAGCACCACGTTGAGCAGCGACTTGTGGACCTGGATGCGGCCGTCGTAGTCAATAAAGCCAAGCTTGCGAAAGCGATTCATGAAGAAGCTGACGCGCGAGCGCGTAGTGCCAATCATCTCGGCCAGCGTCTCCTGCGTGATGGGGGGAATAAAGGAATCGCGTTCGCCCGGCTTGCCGAACTCGGCCATCAGCAAAAGAATGCGCGCCAGCCGTTTTTCACTGGAATTGAAGAGCTGATCGACCAGGTCAGCCTGGGTGCGCATGCTGCGGCTCGCCAGGAATTTGACGAAGAGGTCGCTGAAGGCAGGCTCCTGGTGCATGACGCGGATCATCTCGTCCCTGCTGATGACGAGCGCGGTGCAGGGGATGACAGCAGTAGCTGTGGCCAGGCGCAGGCCCGGCACAGAGGCGAGCGACTCCTCGCCGACAAAGTCCCCGGTGGAGAGAAGCATGATGGTGGCTTCTTTGCCTTCGTGCGAAACAACCGTCACCTTTGCGCGACCCTTTTGGAGATAAAAGACAGATTCCGCGGGGTCTCCCTGGCAAAAGAAGGCTTCCCTTGCTCCCAGTTCGGTGATTCTTCGGCCCAGGCCGGAGTGGGCGAGAAACTCTGCGGGATCAAAGCCAGAGGCGTTCTTTTCGATGGCCATAGAACCTCCTCGGAGGTGGTTCACGGGGCTGTGACGGGTTGCGCTGATGGTTGAACGGCTGCGGCCAGAGTGATTTAGAGAAGAGGAACATCGCATCTCGCGCGAAGGAGACCAGCAACGCAGGCCCGAAGCACTTGCTGGAGAGCGGAAGCGAACCTCGGGACAATCTTCCCGTACTTGAGCCCTGCCCCACTCAAGTCCTGTCCATCATCGCTCCGTTCCAGAGACCAGTATGTTCCTTTTTGCACACTCCGTGGGAAATCGCCTTTCCCTGCACCCGCGAGCATCCCGGCAAACCCCGGCTGTGGGCCGCGGAGAGAGATAAACCTCTGGGCAGCAGAGCCAGCGCGGATTACTCAGGTTCTTTCTGACCCCCGGATGGGTCGGGGCAGTCCTTAAGGGTGCATGAGGGGCGAACCCAGGGGGAGCGGGGAATGGCAGGCACGGAGCCTGTTCCGGCCAGCCGCGCCTTTTTCAATGCCGCAATGCCACGCTGCTACAATCTGAGAGGCCCGAATTGAGCCTATTTCCAGAGGTTTCAAGAGCAAGAAGTCAAGACTCATGGTCCTTCGCCTTTTCAATACCCTTACGGGACAACTCGACGAACTTACCCCTTCAGACGGTAAGGCGCTGCGCATGTACGCGTGCGGCCCTACGGTCTATGACTACGGGCACATCGGCAACTTCAGAACGTTTTTGCAGGTGGACGTGCTGCGGCGGTTTTTGAAGCTGATTGGCGTGCCGGTGCGTCACGTGATGAACATTACCGACGTGGACGACAAAATCATCCGTAACGCGGCGGCGGCCGGGATCTCGATTGGCGAGTACACGGCGGTGTTTGAGATGGCGTTTTTCGAGGATCTGGAAGCGCTGCGGGTGGAGCAGCCGGAGCAGATTGCGCGGGCGACCGATCATATTGACCGCATGGTGACGCTGGTGGAACAACTGGCCGAGGCGGGCGCGGCTTACCAGGCTGAAGACGGGAGCTGGTACTTCAGGTTGGCGGCGTTTCCTGAGTACGGCAAGCTGAGCAAAAAAGATTTGAGTGGGATGGAAGACGGGGCCCGTGTGGACGTGGACGAGTATGAGAAGGACTCGGCACGGGACTTTGCGCTGTGGAAGGCGGCCAAGCCAGGCGAGACGAGCTGGGATACGGCGATTGGGCGGGGGCGGCCGGGATGGCACATTGAGTGCTCGGCGATGGCGATGGAGTATTTGGGCGACAGCTTTGACCTGCACGCGGGCGGAGAAGACCTGATGTTTCCGCACCATGAGAACGAGATTGCGCAGAGCGAGAGCGTGACGCACAAACCGTTTGCGCGGCACTGGATGCATGTGCGGTTTTTGCTGGTGGACGGGCGCAAGATGTCAAAGAGCGAGGGGAATTTTTATACCCTGCGCGATTTGCTGCTGAAGGGGTACAAAGCATCGGCGATCCGGATGGCGCTGATTTCGGTGCCATACCGGCATCAGTTGAACTTTACGTTTGACGGATTGATTGAGGCAACCAACGCGATTGACCGGTTGCGGACCTGCCATGACCGTTTGACGAAGGGGGCCTTCGCGGCCGGCGAAAGTCCCGAATTGCAAGCCGGGGCCGGCAAGGCGCAGTCGGATTACCTGGCGGCGCTGGCGAATGACTTGAATACGGCCGAGGCGCGGGCGCCGATCTTCGATCTGATTCGTGCGGCGAACACGGCGATGGACCATGGGCAGTTGAAGGCCGGGGACCGGGATGCGATTCTGGCCGTGCTGGCGAGCTTTGACAAGGTCTTTGACGTGATTGAAGACCACGACGCGGAACCGACGCGGGCGGCGCTGGCGTGGGCGGAACAGGCCGGGCGCATGGGCGATGTGGCTCCCGAGTTGCTGACGCGGCAAGGGCTCAGCGATGCGGATATCGACGCGCTGGTGGCGGAGCGGACGCTGGCCAAGAAGCAGCGGAACTTTGCCCGCGCCGACCAGATTCGCAACGAGCTGGCGGAGAAGGGCGTGGTGATTGAGGACTCGAAGGACGGGGTGCGGTGGAAGCGGAAGTGAAAAGCAGAGGACAGCTTACAGATGACAGGTAGAAACTGAGAGTTGGCCGGATGGTCGCGGATTCTGTTGCTTCAATTGAGCTTAACGTCGCGCGGTAGATGGAGTTCTGAACAGAAGCGGCGCCGGCTTAAGGATGACGGCAGAAGTGCTGGCGCGGGTGGATGGATCAAGGCGCTGGAGATCGAGTTCGAGATAGAAGAGGATGGGCGCTGGATTGCGGCTTTTAATTGTCTGCCCGGCGTGTTAGCCTACGGCTCGACCCAAGAGGAAGCTCGGTTGAAGGCGGAAATGCTGGCTCATGAAGTACTAGAAGAAAAACCCCAGAAGTGAGGAGGCAATCCCCATGGAAGCGAACGAAGCGCAGGAGTTGCAGGAGAACGCAGAGCACGCAGAGCATGAGGCGTCGCTGCGGCCGGTGGCGTTTACCATGAGCGTGCTGGCGGTGCTGGTGGCTGTGATCACGGTGCTGGGGCATCGCACGCATACTGAGGCGGTGCTGAAGCAGAACCAGGCGACCGACCAGTGGAATTACTACCAGGCGCACAAGATTCGCGCCAATGACACGGCGCTGGTGGCGGACTTGTTGAGCGTGGTTCAGATCGCTGACAAGGACGGGGCGAAGAAGCTGATCGCCGGCTACAAGGAACACCAGGAAAAATGGGCCGACAGCCTGAAAGAAGAGCAGGAGACGGCCGAGGGCCTGGAGGCCAAGGTGGAGCAGGCCGAGGCGCGCGCCAACCGCTTTGACCTGGCCGAGGCGCTGCTTGAGATTGCGCTGGTGATCTCGTCAGTGACGCTGCTGACACGCAGCCGGATTTACTGGTATGTGGGTCTGGTGTTTGCAGTGGGCGGCATTGCTTCGGCGGCAACGGTTCTGCTGCTGAAGTGAAAGCTTCGGGTTAGCAAGTTGGCCTCGCTTCGCGAAGTTAGCGGAGTTCACTGCTGTCTAAAACATTGGAACTGGCGGCAGAGAACTATTGCGGATACCTGGCTGTCGCGCAACGCGATCCGGATTTCCGATGTAGACGAAAGCGCTAGCCAAACATATTTGAGATATGCCCCCACCGGTCGTCTGTCCGATGATCTTGTTGATGAGACGAGAACAGAGGAGGGCGACCGGTGGAGACGATCACCGGGCTGTTTGGCAGCCTGCCGCTCTTTGTATACCACTGTTTTGACCGGGCGGTGATCAACAGATATCTGAGCGGCCTTTCCAGGCCTGGCCAGGTGGTTCATTTCTTTCAGAACGTGGTCGGCGAGCCGGTGATCGGCAAAGAAGTGCTGTCGCGACGAACCAACGAATATCAGGCATGGGTGGAGGCGTTCGCGCGCAACCACACCACCCTCATCGAATGGGCTGAACCGAAAGTGCGCAAGGAGGATTATGTGCGTCCCGCCCTGCGCCGCATGGAACGGGCCCGGCAGCACGGTGTGTATTTCATCTTGAAAAGCATGGAGCAGGGCCAGACCTTCCGCTCCACGGTTCCTTGCTCTGCCACCAACGATGCCAACTACCGCATCCTGGCTGGCCGGCGCAGCCGCTTCACACATTACTACTTCCACATCCGTGACGAAACGCTGGGGCCGATGGTGATGCGCGTGGCCTGCTTCTTTCCCGCCAACGGCGTCACCAGCAGCACCAGGTCCTGGCCCGCCCAGCCGCTTTCCGCGCGCCACATGTGCCCCTTCCACTCCACCGTCAAATCGGTATAGCTCCCATCCCACGCGTGCGCTCCCGGCATCAACATCCACGACACGCGCATGATCCGCCTAATGGAAATACTGCTGCGCAGCGGAACAGTCATATCCGGCTGGACCGCCCGCCAGATCCACGAAGCCGCGTGATTTTGTTGAAGTAGTCCTGTTTAAGAATGAAGCGGTAAGAATCCAAGGAAACCAAGGGCTCTTATGCCTTGCCGCCGCGATCCCAAAACGAGCGCCGAACGGGACATCCTGACGGCGTTTTTCCAGCCGTCTACGCGTGCGGTGCAGTAGCAATCACAGGTGGACTGCGGGTGAGCGTATTTCACTAACTTACCGCTAAGTCATTTAGATGTGGTGGCCAGGGACGGGATTGAACCGCCGACGCCGGCCTTTTCAGGGCCGCGCTCTACCACTGAGCTACCTGGCCTCAGTGCAGACTTATTGATTGCAAGGCTACGCGTGAAATCCGCCGTGGCGGAGAGGGTGGGCAAGTCCACGTGCAGTTCGCTGCAACAACTGGAACAGTATATCAACTCCCCAACCCCCAGGCCAAACCCGGTCTGACCGCAAGTGCCCCCAAGCTGCGATCCGCTGCTCTACACTGGTAGGCAATCATGCGCCGCATAGTCTGCCTTCTCGCCTTCCTTGTTTTCATCGCCGCCGCACGTGCCCAGGCACCCACGCCGGAAGCCCGCGCTGCCCACGCCTACCAGACCGCCCTTGAGGGCGGCCCGCTGTCGCTGCATGGCTTTCTGGCCCAGTTTCCCAAGGGAGCCGATCTCCATGTCCATCTTTCCGGCGCAGTCTATGCCGAGACCTTGATCCGCGACGCTGGTGAAGACGGATTGTGTGTGGACCCTGCTCTGTTGAGCTTTGCCAAGCCGCCGTGCGCTGCCCCGCTGGTGCCCGCCGTCAAGCTCTCAGGAAATCTGACAACGGCAGACCAGGATCTCTACGACCGGCTGATCAACGCTTTTTCCATGCGCAGCTTTGTCCCGATTCCAGGCTTCAGCGGCCACGACCAGTTCTTCAGCACGTTCGACCGCTTCGATGGGTTAAGCAAGAGCCATGCCGGCGAATGGGTTGACGAGGTGGCTAGCCGCGCCGCCGCGCAGAACCAGCAATATCTTGAGCTGATGCAGACGCCGGCTTTCTCGCACGCTAAACAAATTGCCAGTGAGATTGTCTGGAGCCCTAACCCGGCGCAGCCTGACTTTGCCCAATTCCGCCAGGCACTGCTGGATCATGGGTTGCGGGACGAAGTAGCCGCAGACCGGGAAGACGTGCGTACCGCCGAGAAGCTGCGCCGCCAGATCGAGCGCTGCGGAACTGCGCAGGCCTCGTCTGCCTGCCAGGTGGAAATCCGATTCATCTACCAGGTGCTGCGCGGCAATCCGCCGGAGCAAGTTTTTGCGCAGACGCTGCTGGGTTTTGAGACCGTGCAGCAAAGCATGGACGCGCACGAACCGGGGTTTGTGGGCATCAACTTTGTCCAGCCAGAGGACGGCTATCTCTCCATGCGCGACTACACGCTGCAGATGAAGATGCTGGACTACCTGCACTCAGTTTATCCGCAGGTACGCATCAGCCTGCATGCCGGCGAACTGGCGTCCGGCCTGGTGCCGCCGGAGGGGCTTCGGTTCCACATCCGCCAGGCCGTTGAACTGGGCCACGCCGAGCGCGTCGGCCACGGGGTTGACGTGATGTTTGAGGACGACGCCCCGGCGCTGCTGAAAGAGCTCGCGAAAAAGCATGTGATGATAGAGATCAACCTCAGTTCGAACGAAGGCATCCTGGGCATCAAGGGCGCCGCCCATCCCTTTCCCCTCTATCGCTCTGCCCGCGTCCCTGTCGCGCTCTCGACGGACGATGAAGGCGTGAGCCGCATCGACATCACCCACGAGTACGTCCGCGCGGCGCAGGACTACCACCTCAGCTATCAGGACCTGAAGCAACTGGCGCGCACCGGCATGGAGCACGATTTTCTGTCGGGCCCCAGCCTGTGGGCGGCAGCGGATGCATTTACTGTGCCAGCCGCCGAGTGCAAGGGCGTCTACCTCGGCGCAGACAAGCCCACTGCGCCCTGCAAAGCCTTCCTCGACAGCAGCGACAAGGCCTCTGCCCAGTGGGAGTTGGAGCGCCGCTTCAGAGCGTTCGAATCGAAGTATTAGCCCGCATTTCTCAGTGCGCGGTGAAAAGGCGCTGTTTTGAAAGGGCACGGCTTCAGCCGTGACCATAGAGCAATTCAAGTTTTTCGTAGCCTTTTGAACCCCGAAGGCGCAAGTCTGCTGACGGGCGATGGTTCGCGAAGGCGTGTGTATTGCGCGCTGCTATTGGCTCTTTTCGCCCCTGGAAAAGAGGGGAATGTGGAAGGGCATCTCGGCGCCGGACTGCTTCTTGGGCTTGGCGGTGGAGTCTTCGCGCAGCGTGGTGCGCTGCGAGTTGATGCAGACCCAGCCGCCGCGCAGGCGCTCATAGACGTGGGTGAACACGCCTTTTTCATCGACCTCGCCGGAAGCGATCTTGTGGTGGAGGGTGTAGGTGCCGTTGGCCACGGAGATGTCTCCCAGCAGGCGGACGGTAATGACGCGCTGCTCCATGTGCATAGTGCGGTCTTCGCCGGTAATCAACTGAGCCAGTTGCTGGTTGCGGGTAGTGATGTCGCCGCTGGCCGACACGTCGACAAACAAGGGCGATAAGACCAGTTCCAGGCTGTACTGGTCGCGCATGTTGATCGCCGTAGACCAAGTATCTTCAATTTTTTGGAACTCACGCAGTTCCGGGCTTTCAGTGGAAGTGGCCGCAGATTGAGCTGGAGGGGCAACAGGTGCGGCGTTCGGGGTCTGGGCAAAGCCGGCGCAGCAGGAGAGGATTACAGCGGAAAACAGGGCCGCAGTGCGGGTCATAAGCAACATCAACTCCCCATTGAGATTCAATCTCTTAGACGATGATAGCTCGTGGATTCGGGGGCCGGCGGAAGGATTGCGTGAAAACAGCCGCCGCGGCGCAGATGCGGCAGGGAAAGTGCTAGACCAGCGCCTGCAAATGCTGCGGCTCGTGGAGGGTTACGAGAGAGTCTTCAATCGAGATCCAGCCGTCTTTGCGGAACTGGCCGAGGGTGCGGGTGACGGTTTCGCGCGTGGTGCAGGCCATGGAGGCCATCTCTTCATGGGTGAGCAGCAGCGGGAAGCGGTATGCGCCGTCGTTGAGGTGTTCACCGATCTGGTGAGCCAGTTCGAGCAGCAGGCGCCCGAGGCGAGCAGCAACCGTCTCTGCCAGGGCGATGCGGCAGGCGTCCTGGAGGGCAAAACGGTACTCCTGGCAGATGCACTGGACGGCGCGCATCTGCGCTTCTTTGTGGCTGCGCAAGAAGCTGAGGAAGCGGTCGCGCTCGACGGGACGCAGTTGGGCGGTGGTGAGGGATTCGGCTGAGACCTCGTAGACGCCGTGGGAGAGCACCGCGTAAAGGCCGAGCATGGAGCCGGGGCCGGCCACGCGGACGATCATCTGCCGGTCCTGGGGGCGGCCAGCGGTCAGCTTGAGATATCCGCTGCAGATGAGGTAAAGGCAGCGCGCATCCTCACCCTGGGTAAAGAGCGAGGCCTGGCCGGGGAGCGAAATGGTGCTGGTGGCCAGTTCCAGGTCAGCCAGGACGGCGCTTCCGAGCGAGCAGAACCAGCCGGGGCGGCGATTGGCACAGGCTGCACATCCGGCGGGAACCTGCCGGGTGATGTGCTTCTGGCGCGTTTGCGCATTTGCCGAAATTGCCGTTCCGTCCATGGTGTTGCTCCATCTCCGGCAGACCGAGCCCCGATCAACTGAGCGCTTTGTTTTCTGCCGTTTGCCGGGTTCTTGCCCGATTGCAATGGCCCGGTTGCAGTTGAACGCGCTCCAAGTCTCGGAAAGAGGCTCTTTCCTACTGGCAGTTTGCCGGAGGCGGAGTCCTCGTGAATGTGATGGGCCTCACATCAATACGGTGGGGGTGGAAGTGCGCAAACTTGTGGCTGCGATGGTTCGGGATCGGATGGCGCGGTTTTCGTCCTCAGCGCGGCGGCGGGGAAGCGGCCGCAAGACCTTGATTCAAACGGAGGGGCTCGAAAGAGCAAGCTCTCTCTTTGATTCTGCGCTACACAGAGATGGTGTTCATTGTTGCTCAGCCGCAAAGCACGATACCTGATGTTCTGCATACATATCTTCCCAGAGCATTGCGGGGCTCGGGAGCGGGAGTGGAGGATGGGCTGAGGCGAATCTGATTGACGTTCGGAGAGGCAGATCGATGAGTGCGCAATCTGCTCTAGGCGGAGACGTGATGAGGGTCACGGTTCGAGTGTAAATTGGAGCGATTGGATCCACACAGGTGATGCGCCGCACAAATTCGAGTTCCGAAACGGTGCGCCCCGCAGCTGGCGTCAATATGGCACGCGCTCACTTCGTTCATTGCGACCAGGGGTGGATTTTGGGAGGACTGATTATGGAAGATGCAACAAGATCATCGAAGGCGGTTTTCTCCATGCATAGAAACGAGCCTCAAATGCAATTGCCGATCATTGCGGTTTCAGGCAGGAGGCCTGGGCTGCAAGCCTGTTTGCTGTTGATGCTGGCCGCAGGGTTATTTTGGCCTGCTGGCGGGGAAGCGCAGGCTGCGAAGAGTGTATCGGGCGCCAAAGCCACGCAGGGCAAGGACGCCGCACCCTCTGAGTTTGTGGGCGCCGAGACCTGCGCCGGGTGCCACGCCGAGGTGGCCAAGGGATTCGCCGACAATCCCCACACCAAAATGGCACTGATGCACGGCGGCTCCGGCGTGACCTGCGAGAACTGCCACGGAGCCGGCGGCCAACACGTGGCAGGCGGCGGGGATGTGACGAAGATCTTCAATCCCGCGAACGCGCCGGCGAAGGATGTGGATTCGAAGTGCCTGAGCTGCCACGCGGGAGCGCATCCCAACTTCGATCGCTCTCCTCATGCCAAGGCGGGGGTGAGCTGTGTGGGCTGCCACAGCGTACACGGAGGCGCCGACAAGGAGCAGTTGCTGAAGGCTGCCGAGCCAGCGCTCTGCTTCCAGTGCCACAGCGACGTGAAGCCGGCTTTCTCAATGCCGTTCCACCACCGGGTAAACGAAGGGCTGGTGCAGTGCAGCGACTGCCATGACGTTCACGGCACGTTTGGGAATAACAGCCTGAAGTCGACGGCGGACCAGAATGCGATCTGCACCAAGTGCCACATGGAGACGCGGGGGCCATTCGTGTATGAGCACGCGGCGGTGAAGGCGGAGGGGTGCCTCGGGTGCCACTCGCCGCACGGCTCTCAGAATGCGCGGCTGCTGAACATGCCGAACATCAACGCGCTATGCAACCAGTGCCATAGCCCGGTGGCCGCGGGCACGGTTCACTCAATGAATGCAGGCTCTTCGGAGAGCACGCCCTGCATCAGCTGCCACACATTCATACACGGATCGAACGTGAATCCGGCGTTCATCCGATAGGAGTCAAGCCCCCGGGCGCGCTGTCGAGACCGAACGTACAACGCGCCCTTAGCTCCCGAAGCAACTCTCGCGAACAGTATCAACGGTTCGATACGGTAAGAGTTTTTGTCAAAAAATGAGGCTTTCTATGAAAAAAATCGGCTGGTTTTCGCGGCTGTACAAGCAACAGTCCTCTCCCGCAATGAACCCGCACATCGGCGGGGGCATTGGAGCGGCCATTTTGATCATGATGACGGGCATTGCCACAGCCCAAAATCCAACGCCAGCCACGCCCTTTCCGGCACCGGAGACCCACATCGCCGCGCCGAACGGGTACACGATCCATCAGAGCGTGGACGTGGGGGGGCGGGTGGCAGGCATCAACGGCAGCGGGGCGATGTACGACACGCTCGTCAACCTGCAATCGGGGCCGCGCGTGCTTGGCGAGAGCTTTGAGCTGCGCGCGCTGCCGGGCAAGAAGGATACGCTTGTGGATTTGCTCAGGGCTGTGGGCAGCGGGTTTGGCGGGGATCCGAACAGCTTTGCGAAGCTGGATTTCTCGAAGGGCAAGATCTACGAGTTCTCGGGATTGTTCCGGCGCGACCGTCAGTACTTTGACTACGATCTGCTAGGGAACCCTAACATACCAGGGGGTCAGTCGATCCCTGTGGGAACCACGGGCTCGCTTGCGTGGCCGCAGGTTCTGCAATCGCCGGTGATGTTCAACACGGTGCGGCGCATGACGGACACGAGCCTGACGCTCTTCCCGTTGTCAAAGGTGACGCTGCGGGCGAGTTACTCGCAGAACATCTTCCAAGGGCCGAGCCTGAGCCCGGGAGGGAGCAGCAACTACTTTGCCGAATCAATTGGCGCCAACGATGCACTGCTGAGCGAGTTTCAGCGCAACAGTTCCGACGACTTCACGGGGGCGATCGACTGGAAGCCCGTAGCAGGAACCCAGTTGACCTTTGAAGAGCAGGTGGCCCACTACAAGGCAGACACCTACTTCACGCTGGCTGCGAGCAGCCTCATCGTGCAGGAGGCGGATGGAATGCGGGTGGCTCCGGGCGGTTGGGACAGCATGACGCCCTATAGCGGGTTCAACTGCGCCGCAGCCAGCATGGGCGGCAACCCGCTTTTGTCGGCTCCACTGACTCCGGGCGGTCTGCCGGTAATCAATGCGGCGTGCAGCGTGGCGGCCAGCTATCTGCGCTCGCAACCGGCGCGGGTTCTGTTCCCCACGGAGATTCTGCGGCTGCAAAGCTCGAGCATCAGGAACGTTGCGATGAACGGCGATATCCGCTACACGAACGCGAACATGAACATGCCCAGCTATTACGAGAATTTCCAAGGCCTGGACAACGGCCTGCCGGGGGCCAATGGCGGTGCGCGCTCGATTACTTACACCGGCAGCGGGACGGGAAGGCGGGAGGTCATCGCGGCGGACTACGGCCTGGTCTGGGAGGCTACGAAGACGTTCAGCCTCGCCGACCAGGTAAACTTCTCCAGCGCGCACCAGCCTGGCACCTCCGACATATCAACGGGGGCCACGCTGCTTACGCCCTCAACCCCTGGGAACCAGACAATCAACTACTCGGGGCCGCTGACCCCTGGACCCTCGGAAAAGCCGGAGGGCAACCCCAACGGCACCCCCCTGCCGGGCTACTTTGGGCAGAACTTTCTGACCAATAACCTGACGGGGAGCTGGGATGCAAACTCGCGCACCACGCTCTCGCTCACCTATCGCCACGGCACGCACACCATTGCCCAGGGCAATCCGCACAACACGCCATTGGCTGTTGGCGCGACCTCAAACGGAACCGTAACCATCAACGAAGACGGGGGAATCTTCAGCGCCTCGACGCGCCCCACGGCCAATTGGGAGTTGAACGGGTCGGTTGAATTACTCTATGCCGACAACGTATTCACCGCGGTGGGCGCGCGGCAAACCATGCACTACCGGGTGCACACCAAGTACAGGCCCAAGCCCTGGGCGACCATCACGGGGGCCTATAACGACCGGGAGCGGCATAACAACACCAACAACAACCAGGCCGCGGTAACAGCCAGTGATGACCCGTACGAGGGTCCGCTGGATCATGTGGACTATAGCCGGATTGTTAGCATGGGCGCGGTGCTGGCGCCGAATGAGCACTATGGGCTGGATTTCAACTACGCCTACAGCGATGTGTATACGGCGACCAACATCTGCTATGACAACGGGGCCCAGAATGCCTCGACTGTGGTGGGCCTGCCCGGCACTGCCTCGTTGAACAGCAGCGGCGGACCGAATGTGTGCCTGGGCGCGTATACCAGGGGGTCGACGACGCAGCTTGCGGACTGGTTCGGCAGAGACTTCATGCATGCTCCCACGCAGTACGGATCGGTGACGTTCACAACGTCTCCGTCCAAGCGGGTCCACTCCGACATCGGCTATCGCATCAGCGCGGTGAACGGGAGCCAGTTTTTCACCGATGCGCGCTCGGTGAACGGCTCGCTTCAGTCCGCCTACCAGTCTCCGTTTGTGAACATTCAGTGGACGATCCACGCGGGATTGATTTGGAAGGCCGAGTACAACTTCTACGGGTACGGCGAGGGCGGCCCGTCCGGTCCGCAGGATTGCAGCACATCCACATCGGTGACCTCAACGGTGGTTCCCTGCACGTCCCTCTCAGAGCCGACGGGACTGACCGAGTCGCCAGCCGGGCTGAGCGCCCCGAGGAACTTCCATGCCAACAACATCACCCTCGGAATGCATTACGATTTCTGAGACCCAACCCTCGACACCCCCGAGGCCTGCGGGGACAGGGAGGCTTCGGGGGATCTCCCGCACCCCCCTTTCACATCATCAAACTGGTATGGCATCCCGGCGATTTTGATCGGGATGCCATACTTGTTTATGATGGTATTCAATTCCATCCTGCAGACTTCCCCTCGTCTGAAAGTTGGCGCATGGGGGCGCGAACGTAATAGAATCCGCAGGTCAGGCGCATACTTGCGCATTGGCCGCGGAAATGATGAAGGAGCTCTACGATGACAAAGATGATCCGTTCCCAGGTGGTACTGGCTGTTGCGTTTTCACTGGCCAGTGCTGTGTGCCTCGCCCAATCGGGCGGCGAAGCGACTTACAAAGCCAAGTGTCAGAGCTGCCATGGCGCTGCCGGCACGCCGAACCCGGGCATTGCCAAGATGATGGGCGTTAAGCCGCTGTCTGATCCGGCGATCAAGGCGCTGACAGTGGACCAGATGGTTGCCTCCGTAAAGGGCGGCAAGGGCAAGATGTCAGCTTTCAGCGGCAAGCTGAGCGACGCCGAGATCAAGGGCGCCGTGGAGTACTATCGCGGCCTGAAGTAACCAGCGCAATCTGGCTTCGGGCGGGCGTACTTTTTCACAACTCCGGCGCCGGGGTGGGCAAGCAAGTTTCCGGTTTCAGCGGCGTGCCTGGCGCGCCGCTGAACTTGAAAAATGAGCTTATCTTCGCGAGGGTGATGGCCGGGCTCCTATCCTGGCCTTGGAAGGTCATTCGACCTTTGAAGCTCCAGGTCTATGCTTTGCGCGGGCCCGCTGGGGCGGGCTCTCGGTTCGATTTTCAGGGGGGACAACGTGGCATTGTTTCAAAGATTTCGTGAAGGCTGGGTGCGGCCGGCGCTGTTTTTCGGCAACAACCCGATCAGCCTCGCAGGCGGAGCGATTACCAGCGCATCCGGCGTAACCATGATCGGCTATTGGCTGGTGGAGCTGTTTGGCCGGCCCAATGACAATCCCTATCTCGGCATCATCTTCTTCCTGCTTCTGCCGGCGCTTTTCATTTTCGGTCTCGCGCTCATTCCGGTGGGCGTATTTGTTCGCCGCAGAAAGCTGCAGTTGGCCGGGCAGATTCCGGCCGAGTTCCCCAAGGTCGATTTCAACGACCGCATGTTCCGCCACGGGGTGGACATCGTTCTGGTGGCCACGGTGGTGAACCTGCTGGTGGTGGCGATGGCCAGCTATCGCGGCGCGGCATATATGGATTCTCCTCAGTTCTGCGGCCAGAGCTGCCATGTGATGCACCCGGAGTACACGGCTTACAAGGTCGCGGCGCACTCGCACGTGGAGTGCGTTGCCTGCCACATTGGTGCGGGCGCGGCCAGCTACTTTGCCGCCAAGGTGAACGGCACCAAGCAGCTTCTTGAGGTGAGTTTCGACCGTTATCCGACGCCGATCGAGTCGCCGGTGAGCAGTTTGCGCCCGGCCCGCGACATCTGCGAGGGATGCCACACGCCGGCGCGGTTTGTGGGCGAAAAGCTGCTGGTCAAGTCAAGCTTTGCCGACGACGAGAAGAACTCAGAGAACCAGACGGTGGTGGTCCTTCACCTGGGCGGACGGGATTCGCTCTCGCATCTGACCGGGATTCACGGGGTGCACCTGGGCCACATTGAATACGTGACCACCGATCCGACGCGGACTGCGATTCCGTGGGTACAGAAGCGGAACGCCGACGGGTCAGTCACGGAGTTTGCGTCTTCCACGGCGGGACCGGGCGTGCCCAAGGGCGAGCGCCGCGTGATGGACTGCATCGACTGCCACAACCGGGCAGCGCATCCGTTTACGACCGCGGAAGATGCGCTTAACCGGGCGATGGCCGAGGGCGCGGTGAGCCCCGACCTGCCCTGGGTTCACAAGGAAGGCTTGGAGTTGTTGAAGGCCAACTACGCCACAGAGGCCGAGGCTGCCGCGAAGATTCCGCAGCAACTGACTGACTTCTACCGCACGGCGCATCCCGACGTGTTGGCCGCAAAGGCTGACCTGGTGAAGGCGGCGGGCGACGAACTGGTGGTCCTTTACAGCCAGAACGTGTTTCCGGCGATGAAAGTCACCTGGGGCACGCATCCCAATCACATCGGTCACATGAGCTACCCGGGCTGCTTCAGGTGCCACGACGGCGACCACAGCTCAAAGGACGGCAAGTCGATCACGCAGGACTGCGCGGCCTGCCACAATCTGCTGGCCGTTGAGGAGACCAAGCCCAAGGTTTTGGCGGACCTGGGCATCCAGTAGCGCAACACCCGCTCCCCTGCCGGGGCTGGCGATCTGGACGGATCGGCAGCCCCGGCGGGGGAGTTTTTTGTTCATCCGGAATGAGTTCCGCGCCTGCTTTGGCCCGTTGAATCAAGAATCTGCTGTTTGATACCCCTCCGCCCGCAGTACAATCGGTGCGAAACACCACGAATCCACAAGCCCTCTGCCAGTGGCCGGGCAGGGCACCAAGGCCGCTCCATGGTGGAAGAAAAACAGATGTTCCTTTCGCGGCGCCGGAATGCAGCGCGGTCCCAACCGGATTCGTGTACAAAGAGGAAGATGGCACACAAACAAAGCACCGGTCTGCCGCTCGCAATCCTTCTGCTTTTGAGCCTGGGAACAGCCACGGTCCAGGCAACCGGCGCCGCGGCGGTAGAGCCGGTTGCGCCCGCGGCCCCCTCCCGCCTGGCCGGGGATTGGCACAACGGCGAGATGGTGACGCTTGCCGCCAGCAGGCCGACGACGCCGTCATCTCAAGTGGTGGGTGCTGCGCCCTCTCAGGCCCAGTTGGAACGGATGCTGCTGCTTCTCTCTCCCTCTGCCGCGCAACAGCAGGCGCTGGCCACAGAAATCGCAACCCAGCAGAACTCCGCATCTGCGAAGTACCATCGCTGGCTCACGCCGGCGGCGTTTGCCGCGACCTTTAGCAACAGCCCGTCGGATGTTGCCGCGATTTGTGCCTGGCTGCGCAGCCAGGGATTTGCAGTGGCTCCGTTGCCGGCCGGACTTGGCTGGATCGAGTTTTCTGGCACGGTGGCCCAGGTTGAGCAGGCCTTCCGCACCCAGGTGAACTCGATCGCCTACGGCAGCGAGACGCGCGCTGCGCTGGGTGGGCCCATCGCAGTGCCTGCCGCCTTCAAACTGTTGATTCATGGGCTTGTGTCGCTGGATGGGGCTCTTTCAACGCCTGCGATTACCGCGCCTGAGGCGGTTGCCAGCTCGGCGGCCGAGGTGGCAGCCGAGACCTCGCCCAGCCACGCCGCCGCGATGACGCCGCCACTGCTGGCGCAAATGCTCCACCTGGACGCGCTGCACACATCCGGCTTGACGGGCAAAGGCGAAACCATCGCCATTGCCGCGCGAAGCGATGTGCGAAGCCAGGATATTGCGGCGTTTCGCGCCTCGTTCGCGCTGCCTGCGAGCCCACTTGTGGTTATTCATGCGGGTTCGGATCCGGGCTTGATCGCATCTGACCAGGCCGAGGCCACCATGGCAGCCGCCTGGGCCGGCGCAGCGGCACCGGGGGCGCAGATCGTGCTGGTTCCGGCCACCACGACAAAGGCCACCGACGGACTGGACCTGAGCCTGGCGGCGATAGTGGACCAGGCGCTGGCGCACACGCTTACGGTGGGCTACTCGGCCTGCGAGGCCTCGTTGAGCGAGACGCATCGGGCATTTTATGCGGCGATTTACCAGCAGGCGGCGGCCGAGGGGATTGCGGTGATTGCAGCCACCGGCGACAGCGGCCCCGCGGCCTGCCAGGCGGCCGGCGGCGATGCCCGGGTAAGCAGCGGATACGGGGTGAATGCCCTGGCCTCAACGGCCTGGAATACAGCCGTGGGCGCGGCAGGCCGTGGTGCTGCCGGATCCGATCTGTCTGCCTGGACCCAAATCAACGCCGCAGACCCGGCATATGCCAGTGGCGGCGGCGCCAGCCTGCTGTATGCCGCACCGGATTGGCAGGTTGCCGCGCAGGTTTCGCCGGAGGCAGATTCGGCAAAGGCGGCCGCGGCCCAGACCCACGTGATGGAAGAGTTGCAGAGCGCCGGGCTGCCGCCGGGTTTCAGGCTGCTGCCGGACGTGGCTCTGCCCACCGCACTGGACTCTGGCGTGAACCGCGGACTGGCCTTCTGCCTGGGCACAACAACAAGCGGCTGCACACTGGTTCGTGCCGGAGGCAGCGGGGCCTCGGCGGCCATCCTGGCCGGCGTGGGCGCGCTTCTGGCGCAGAAATATGGCGCGCAGGGCAACCTTGCGCCGGGACTTTATACGCTGGGCAAATCAGCCGCGGCAGGCACCATCTTTGACGATGTGGCAGAGGGCAGCGCAGAACTGGCCTGCGCGGCCGGCAGCCCGGGCTGCGGCGCCAACGGGCAGATCGGCTTCAGCGCCGCCGCGGGCTACGATCTGGCCAGCGGCCTGGGCTCGGTCAACGCAAAAGCTCTGGTTGAAAACTGGCCGAGGCCGCTATCCTCAGGCACCCAGCCGGTGACGATCACCCTTTCGCTTTCGCCCGCCACCACCAATAGCTACTACAATCCCTCTGCCTCGGTTACTTTCCAGGGCATCGTGACAGACCCGACGGGCGCGGGCACCCCCACCGGAACGTTGACCTTTATCAACGCAACGACTGGAGGGGCTCTCTCAGGAACCTCGACCGGCACGCTCAACGGTACCGGATACGCAAGCGTGACGCTGGTACTAACTAACGTCTTCACGACCTTGAACACCTACGAGATCTCTGCGGTCTACAGCGGCGACGGAACCTATGAGCAGACAACTGCGCCGCAGCAGTTGCCCCTGACCGTTCAGCAGAGCAGCATGGCGCTCACGTTAACGCCCTCGACCACCACACCGACAGCGGGCGACACTCTGTCGGTCGTGGTCGGGATCGCGGTGGCGGCCACCAGCGTAGTACCAGCGGGCAGCGTTCCTCCCAGCGGCAAGGTGACGCTGAATGTGGCAGGGGGGCCGACGGCGGAGTCCTACACCGCGCAGGCGACCACCGCGGGCGGCGTGACCACAGCCAGTTTCAGTGCGGTGACCGTGCCGGGCGTGGGAAAGTTTACCTTGCAGGCCACGTATGCCGGCGATTCGAACTACCTGGCGGCGACGTCAGACCAGATCACCATTACTGCGGCCCAGGGCACCACAACCACCGCGCTGGGCGTAACCGGCACACCCACGCTGGGACTTCTGGATACCACCTATACGCTGACGGCAACCGTCACGCCATCTGGCACAACGCCGCCTGTGACGGGCACGGTGAAGTTCTACGATGGTGGGCAACTGCTGGGCTACACGACCGTGAACAGTACCAGCGCTGGCGACACTGCCACGATTACCGCCGCGCTGGCCAACAACGCGGCGCATACCCTTACCGCGGTCTACTCAGGAGATGCGAACTGGGCGGCGAGCGCCTCGACGGTTGTGGACATTCCCGTGGCGACGCTGGCAGACACAGTTGTGCTGACCGCCAATAACCTGACCACGGACCCCGTGACCGGGCTGCTGATGGCGGCTCCAGGGCAGGATGCGATTCTGATTGCCACCGTCACACCGGCTGTCGCTCCAGTGGTGGGCAGCGGCGAACCGGCGCCTAATGGGTATGTTGACTTTTACCTAGTCAACAGCCTGGGCAACACGCTTCTGGGCAGGGAGTTGCTGGTGCGGTCTGGAATAAGCGATGTGTCGGCCGCCACTTACACTTCCGCGACGCTGCCCGGTGGAGACGATTCGATCATCGCCTATTATGAGGGCGACACCTACTACAGTTCAGGAACGTCGAACGGCCTGACCCTTGAGATTCAGAGTTTCACCATTGTGGGCGATCCCTCGAACCCTGCGCCGGGGTTGACCATCGTGAAAGGCGCCGCGGGAACGGCGGCCTACGACCTGACCGGTCTGGGCGGATATAGCGGGCAGATCCAGGTGACCTGCACCGTGCCGAGCAACATCTACATGACCTGCACGCCGAGCCCGCAGCAGGTGACGCCGAACGCAGTCGTCACCTTTACTATTTCGACCTTTACCAGCGGAAGCTTGACTCCCGTGACTGCCAAAAACGAGCGCAAACAGACCTGGTCGCGCGCGGCCGGGGGAACGGCACTGGCCCTGTTTGCCTTCTTCCTGCTGCCTTTCGGACGGCGGGCGCGCATTTTTACCGGCAAATCGGCAAGACGCTTCTGGATCGCGCTGCTTTTGCTGGTGGGCCTGGGGGGAACGGGGATCGGGTGCAACAGCGTGAGCGGCATTTCCACTTACACGCAGGGAACCCCGCTGGGAACGGTGGCACTGACCATCACCGCTGCTCCATACGTTGATAATACCGTGGTGTTCAAGAGCCTGACCCTGCTGGTGAATGTGGTGCCCCAGCCGTAAACGGTAGACTGAGCACGGGCTCAAAGGGCGTCCGCGAGGCGGGCGCCCTTCTTCATTTGCCGGACGCCGCCCCCGCCGGGCGTGGTAGGCTGACTCTTCAGTTGGAAGGAGTCCCAGTCCTCATGCCTTCAAGCCAGCCACTGCACTTCAATCTTGTTGCTGCCGCCCACGCTGCGATGCTTGAGCACGGCTTTCAGCCGGATTTCCCTGCCGGAGCCGATGCCGAGGTGGCCGCGATCGAGGCGCACCCCGATCTGCCCGCCGCCGCCGGCGCGCAGGACTTGCGCAACCTGCTGTGGTCCTCGATCGACAACGACACGTCGAAGGATCTGGATCAGATTGAGTGGGCCGAGCAACTAGCTGACGGGCGCATCCGCATGCTGGTGGGCGTGGCCGACGTGGACGTACGCGTGCCGCTGGGCACGGTACTGGACGGGCACGCGACGAGCGAGACCACGTCTGTCTACACGGGCGTCAAGGTGTTTCCCATGCTGCCGTCGGAGCTTTCCGAGGGCATTACTTCACTGAACGAGAACGAGGATCGCATGGCGTTGGTGATTGAGTTTGCCGTGAATGCGGCGGGCACGGCAACCGGCGGCAAGGCCTATCGCGCGCTGGTGCGCAACCGCGCGCAACTGGCCTATAACGGCGTGGGCGCATGGCTTGAAGGCACCGGGCCGGCTCCGGCCAAGGTAGCCGCCAACGCCGACCTGGCGGCGCAGTTGAAGCTGCAGGACAAGGCCGCGCAAAGCATGGTGGGGGGGCGATTCCAGCATGGCGCGCTCGATCTGGAGACGATTGAAACCCGGCCGGTGATGCTGGCCGGTGAGGCAGTGGATATCGTTCGCCAGAACAAGAACCGGGCCACGTCGCTGATTGAAGAGTTCATGGTGGCGGCTAACGGCGTGATCGCCAAGACTTTTGAAGGCGCCGGCGTGGCTTCGATCCGCCGCATTGTGCGCACGCCCAAGCGCTGGGACCGCATCGTGGAGCTGGCCCAGGGCATGGGAACCACGCTGCCCGCCGAGGCGGACTCAAAGGCGTTGAACGACTTTTTGCTCGCGCAGAGGCAGAAGGACCCCGACCACTTTGCCGACCTCTCACTGGCCGTGGTGAAGCTGATGGGGCCCGGCGAATATGTGCTGGTGAAGCCGAACGAGGTGTCGCCCGGCCACTTCGGCCTGGCGGTGCAGGACTACACGCACTCGACCGCACCCAATCGCCGTTTCCCGGATGTGGTGACGCAACGGCTGCTGAAGGCGTGGCTGGGCAAGGGCAAACAGCCCTACTCCGAGGATCAGCTCAATACCATCGCCGCTCACTGCACGCTGATGGAAGACAACGCGCGCAAGGTGGAGCGCGAGATGCAAAAGCGGATTGCCGCGGTGGTGCTGCATCCGCGGATCGGGCAGAGCTTCCCGGCGATCGTGACGGGCGTGAACAAATACGGGACCTTCGTGCGCACCCTGAATCCGCATGTGGATGGAATGCTGGTGCAGGGCAGCAAGGGGCTGGATGTGGGCGACAGGGTGACGGTGAAGCTGATCTCGACCGATCCGCAGCGGGGGTTTATTGATTTTGCGGTTTGATGCCGTTCACACGCCCGACAACCCTTTAGCAGCCCGACCAAGTGCCCCTTGGGATTGAGGAATCCTGCGATCGCCCCTCTCAAGGGCCGGTTCCCTGCCCAACCAATCCAAAAGAGTTCGCCGAAAAATAATTTCTAAAGCCCTCTTGCAATCTATCGCGGATTGCGATATATCTATTGCATATTGCAATGGTCGTGTGATCTAGACGGCACTCACCTTGCAACCAGAACAGGAAACGGGCAGGACAACCACTGTTGGCCGGCAACTGTTCGCTGTGAACTGCCTTTATGAAGCTGGGCGAAAAAATCCGGTACTTGCGCGAGGTGGAGGGCAGCCTGCGCGGGCTTGACCGCGACCTGAGCCAGCAGGAGATGGTGCGGGCGATCGAGTCCGAGACCGGCAAGAAGCTGAGCCAGAGTTACCTGTCGCAGATTGAGAGCGGCGCGCGGCCTCATCTGACCAATACCACGCGGCAGATTCTGGCTACATTTTTCAAGGTGCATCCGGGCTACCTGGTGGACGACCCGGAGGGCTACCACCCGGAGTTGCTCAGCGACCTGCGCAGCTTGGAAGACAAGCTGGACCTGTGGCTGGTGGATGGGGCGGAACGTTTCCGCCGCGATCCGGAGTTGAAACACGCGCTGCTGACCCTGGCGCAATATGAACACTCGCGGGAGTGCCTGCTGCTGATGGAAGCCATTCTGGAGACGCCGGGGCTGATGCCGCGGTTAACAGAAGTTTTGCGGCCGAAGCTTCAGGGAGCGGAGAGCGGAAGCGGCAAGAAAGAGGGGGCGCACAAATGACCTGGGAATCTTTCTATCTGGCTTGCTTTATCTTTGGGCTGCTACTCAGCGCGCTCTCGCTGCTGGGCGGCATGGGCCACATCGGCTGGCATGTGCATGTTCCGCATGTGCTTCATGTTCCGGCGGTTGGTCACGTGCCGCACCTGCCGCACGCTGGCCACTTGCCGCAAAGCGGCGGCATGGGTTTGGCGCAGGGTTCGGCGACCGTGCCGTGGTGGAATGCTTTCTCGATCATGATTTTCCTGTGCTGGTTTGGCGCGGCCGGGTACCTGCTGACGCGCTATGGCGGATTTGTGACGGGGGTGGTTCTATTCTTGGCCGTTCTGTGCGGCCTGGCCGGCGGCGCAATTGTTCTCTTCTTTCTGGCCAGGGTGCTGCTGCCCCACGAGCGCGAGCTGACCGCCGAGGAGACAGCCGTGGTGGGCGCGGTGGGCAGGGTATCGGCTGCCATTCGGCCGGGCGGAACGGGAGAGCTGATTTACGAACAGATGGGCGCGCGGCGGTCGGCTCCGGCGCGGGCTGATGATGGATATGGGGACGGCGTGGCGATTGAGAAAGAGGAAGAGGTTTGCGTCGTCCGCTACGAGAGGGGAATTGCCTACGTTCGCAGGTGGGAAGACGTGCTTGAGGCAAGTGATCAGTCTTCAGTGGTCAGTGATCCGTTGCACCAGGCAGAGACCGGCGGCGGCCACGAGCACTTGCGGATTGACAACTGACGACTGAGGAATAAGGACTCGCAATGACGAACACGACCGTGCTGATCGCGGATATGGCCATCCTGGTGGTGATTTTTCTGCTGGGGTTTCTGGCCAAGGTATTTCCGAAGAGCGGCCGCAACGCCGACTCGAAACAGTGAACAGATGACCGATTGCAGTGGACAGTTCTGTGATGCGAATCGTGGGACTGGCGAATGAAAACTGAAAGCTGAGAACTGAAAGCTGTAACACCATTTACCACTCTCCTCCCGGGCGAAAGGGCCGGGAACGCAATGACAAATGACGTTGTTCTGATGGTTGGACTGGGCATACTGGGGCTGATTCTGGTGTTGGGTTTGCTGGCGCGGATGTACCGCAAGGCCGGACCCAACGAGGCATTAATCGTGTATGGGTTCCGGGGCCCGCGCGTAATCAAGGGCCATGGCACGGTGATCTTCCCAATGGTGGAGAACTGCCGTGAGCTGAGCCTGGAACTGATGAGCTTCGACGTAGCTCCGCAGCAGGATCTGTATACCAAGCAGGGTGTGGCAGTAACTGTGGAGGCCGTGGCGCAGATCAAGGTGCGCTCTGACCAGGCATCGATTTTGACGGCGGCTGAGCAGTTCCTCACCAAGACGCCGCTGCAACGCGAGGGGCTGATCCGGCTGGTGATGGAGGGCCATCTGCGCGGCATCATCGGCCAGTTGACGGTGGAACAGATCGTCAAGGAACCGGAGATGGTGGGTGAACGGATGCGCGCCACCTGCGCGGAAGACATAAGCAAGATGGGCCTTGAAGTGGTTTCGTTCACCATCAAGGAAGTGCGCGACAAGAACGAGTACATCTCGAACATGGGCCGGCCGGATGTGGCGCGCATCAAGCGCGATGCGGAGATGGCCACTGCCGATGCTGAGAGGGACACCGCCATCAAGCGGGCGACGGCGTTGAGAGAGTCGGCCGTGGCCAAGGCGCAGGCGGACCAGGAGCGGGTGATTGCCGAGACTGCTTCGGCAACGCGGCAGGCCGAGGCGCAGCGGGATTTCGAGATCAAGAAGGCCGAGTATGCCGAGCAGAGCCGCCGCCAGGAGGCCACAGCCGACAAGGCGTACGAGCTGCAGACCAATATCATGCTGCAGCAGGTGACTGCCGAGCAGGTGAAGGTGCAGCAGGTGGAGAAGGAAGGCCAGATCAAGGTGCAGGAAGCGGAAATCCTGCGTCACGAGAAGGAACTGATCGCCACGGTGCTGAAGGGCGCTGAGATTGAGCGGCAGCGAATTGAGAACATGGCCGCCGCGGAAAAGAATCGCCTGACTGCGGAAGCCGAGGGACGCGCGGCGGCGATCCAGACGCAGGGCGAGGCCGAGGCCCGCATCATCTTCCAGAAGGGCGAGGCAGAAGCCAAGGCAATGAGCGTGAAGGCAGAGGCCTACCAGGAGTGGAACCAGGCCGCGGTGGTGGACAAGCTGCTAACCAACATGGCCGATGTGGTGCGCGCCATGGCGGAGCCGTTGAGCAATGTGGATAGAATCACCATCGTCTCCACGGGCAACGAGGATGCCGCCGGGGCGCACAAGATTACCGGCGACATGACGCGCATTGCGGCGCAGGTTCCGGCCTTGTTTGAGGCGCTGAGCGGCATGGACATCAAGCAGTTGATGGCCAACGTGAGGCCGATCAAGGCCAAGAAGGAGCCGGCGGATGAACCGGAGAGCAAGTAGCTGCTAGCTTCCGGCCTCCGGCTCCTGGCTCGTTCAGCGGGAGTTGGAGGCCGGCGGCAACACAACGAGCTGGAAGCCATGTCTCTGACCGCGTGATTTTGTTTGTTCCGATTGAGGTTCGAGGTATCCCAGGTTAGGCGCAAAAATCCGCCGCGGCGGACGCCTAACCTGGGGCACCCATCCCTGGTGCAAGAACAAGCGGTCAAAGACCTGGAGGCTCAGGAGAAGGAGAATCCCATGGCATTGCTGGAGAGAGTTAGCACTTTGCTGCGCGCGAATCTGAATGACCTGGTAGAAAAGGCCGAGGATCCCGAGCGGATGTTGAAACAGATTGTGCTGGACATGGAGAACCAGTTGCTCCAGGTGAAGACGCAGGTGGCCATCGCCATCGCCGACCAGCACTTGCTTGAGAAGAAGCAGGCCGAGCACGTTGCCCAGGCCGCCGAGTGGCGCCGCAAGGCGGAGCTGGCAGTGGAAAAGGGCCACGACGATCTGGCCCGCGGCGCGCTGGAGCGGGCGCTGAGCCACGACCAACTAGTGGCCGGCTTTACTACCCAGGCCGAGGACCAGAAGCATGAAGCCGACAACCTGCGCCAGGCGCTGCGCAAGCTGGAGCAGAAGCTGAGCGAGACTCGCGCCCACTGCGAGATGCTGATGGCCGAGCATCGCCGCGCCAAGATTGTTGGCCGCGCCACCAAGGCTCGCCAGATTGTGGGCACCGAGCAGGAGCACGCGCTGGGCCGCATGAAGACAAAGGTCCACATCAAGGCCGCGGAAAACGCTGCAGCCAGCGAGATTCTTGCCCCGGAGACGCTTGAAGACCGTTTCCAGGCCCTGGAAAGCGAAGACAAGGTGGAACTGCTGCTGAGGGAGATCAAGAGCCGCCAGGCGGCACGTTAGACGACCAAGCAGGGATTCACGGCGGGTTACGGGCAAGTCTCTGTGTCCGCGGGGCGTGGAATTGCGTCTAACTATTGAGCATTGTTGATTCGCGATGAAACGTTGCCCTGAATCGCCCAAAATGGGAGGGTTGATTGGGGGGTGATTTATCCTCAAGCTAGCCCCTGGTCCGATTTGCCTTTTTCGAGGTGAGCCGCTCTGGCCGGCGCAGCCAAAAAACAGGTGAATGGATGCACTTTCATACCCGCATAATCCCTGCAATGCTTGCCGCCTGTGTGGTGTTGCTGGCATTTCCTGCTCATTCTTTCGCCCAGCAATCTGCCGGCAGCCTCGACAATTCCGCCGGGGTGCAACTGCCTGAGGCCCCGCAGCCGCAAATTGCGATGGCCGACGATCCAGCCATTGGGTACACGATCGAGCAGGCTCCGGCCGCACCTGCTGCTCCGGCGCCAGCGCAGGGCAGCTCCAGTTCGCAGAGTGGCATGCAGCAGCCGGAAGCGGAGAAGAGCCAGCACGAAAAGGCGGAAGAACAGATCAAGGAGCAGGAAAAGCAACGGGTCGTGGGTGTCTTGCCCCAGTTCAACATCTCTTATCACGCCGACGCTGTTTCAATGACGGAGTCGCAGAAGCTCCGCCTGGCCTTTCGTTCCGCGGTGGACCCGGTGGCCTTCGGCGTAGCAGTTGTTGCGGCGGGCTACCGTGAGGCTCTCGACGACGATCCTGGCTTCGGCTGGGGCCCTGAGGGCTTTGGGAAAAGGGCGGGAGCGGTCTATCTCGACGCGTTCGACGGCGCGATTATCGGCAACGGCATTCTGCCCGCGCTACTGCACCAGGACCCCCGCTACTTTCGGCTCGGGCATGGAACAGTGAGCCACCGCCTGCTTTATTCCCTGTCGACCAATGTGATTTGCAAGCACGATAACTCGCACAGATGGGAGCCCAATATCTCCAACGTGGGTGGCAACATCATCTCGGGCGCAATCTCCAATCTCTACTATCCCGCCAGCAACAGCGGTTTTGGCCAGACCATCACCAACGGTTTAACCGTAACCGCCGAGGGCGGGTTAGGCTCGATCTTCGACGAGTTCTGGCCCGATGTCGAACGGAAGCTCTTCCACAGGGACCCGACACATGGCCTGGATGCCCAGTTACGGGCGCAGGACGAGGCCGCAAAGGAAGCAAAGAAACAACAGAAACCGCAACAATAACCGCGCGGCTGTGCTCCGCCGGACAAGCTAGCGCGCGAGTACCCGGTTGGGCGGAAAACACTTGCGCGAAGGGTAGTAAACGGCCCTCGCTGCAACCTGCACGGTATCCAAATCCGGATAGCGCAGTGCCGTCAAGAATCCGCCGTAGACGCAGCCGGTATCGATATTCACGGTGTTGTTAAGCCAAAGCGGCTCGGTCACCGGAGTATGCCCAAAGGCCACCAGCGCCCGACCGCGATAATCGGCTGCCCAGTTCAATCGCACCGGCAGCCCAAACGTATCGATCGAGCCCGTGGTCTCTCCGGCCAGTGCAAAGGCGCGTGCTCTGGCGGAGTTGCTTCCCTGCATTCGTTCAGGAAGCCCCGCATGCGCTATCACGAGCTTGCCGTCATCCAGAACCAAATGGCTGGGCAGCATCTCAAGAAACTCAACTGTGGCTGCCCGAAAATCCACCGTCTCGCGCGCGAACTGTTCCAGAGAGCGCGCCAGTCCGGGTGTCGGCTGCACTCTGCTTCCTTTCATCGCCTCTATCAGCTTCATATCCTGATTGCCGGGAACGCAGATCGCGTTGCCTGTGCGCGCCATCTGCATCACCAGGCGCAACACGCCCACCGTGTCGGGCCCTCGGTTGGCCAAGTCGCCGGCAAGGACCAGCGTACGGCCCTGAAGCGGGATGACTTCGAACTCGCGTCCCTGCCGATCCACCTGATAGCCGAGCGATGCCATCAGCGCCAGCAACTCATCGAGGCAGCCATGCACGTCACCGACAATGTCGAACGGCCCGCGGGCCGATGGCGTCTTGATTTGCATTGCAATCCAGTGTAGGCCATTGGGATTGACGGTCTGTAAACACGCAGAATTGGCGCTATTCTTTACGGCTTCTCAATTAGCAAGCGCGCAATCACGCTTGCACAGAAAAAAGCTGCGAAGCAACCTGGAAGTGGATCCTGGACTATCTTCACTCGGAGCCAAGAGCGCGGTGTAATGAAGCAGCAAATCAGAAGAATGTCTGCACGACGTCAATGACTTTGTAATCTGCGTCGACCACGGCGAGCGAGCGCCATTTGTCAAAGGTCAGGCAGGGGTGCGCGATGTCAAAGCCGATCATGTCGCCGAAGCGCAGGTCGTCCCCTGCCGCGATCTTGAGATAGGCGTGCTGGTCCATCATCTTGGTGAGCGCCCAATGCGCGGGAGCTGCTTTTGGCGCTGCTTCGCCCGGCCTGTAGTGGAGCGCAGGCGTTGGAAGCCCGGAGTCGAAGGCCGCGTCGCGCTTGCCCAGGCCGATGATCGCCTTCTCCGTTTCCGGTACCGACTGCACGTAGGCCCAGATCTGGAGCGCGGGCAAGAGTCCTGTGGCCATCTTGTGCGCGACGGGATTGTGTTCAAGTATTCTCTCCTGTGCCTCGCGATATGCGCCCACATCGTGGGTGAGATAGCAACCGGGCCGCAGCACGATCTGAACTGCGTCGCCGAGCTTCGCCGCAGAAAAGACTTCGGCGACCACGTCGTACCAGGCCGACCCCGCGCCGGAGAGCAGCACCGGCTCTGACGAGAAGCGCTTCTCGCTTACGAGACGGCGCGTTACGGCAACCGCTCGCTGTAAGAACGCACGAATCGGGGCTTCGTCGGCGAGTACTCCTTCATAGATCTCGATGCCGGACAGAGCAACGGATTCGCTCCAGCGGGACAACGCTTGCAGTGCGTCCTGCAACTGCTCGTCGTTCCGCACGCCGGCGCGCCCACCCTCCACGCCCAACTCCAGCAGCACGCGCAGAGGCTGCCCGCGCCCGACAAAGAACGCACCCAACTGATCGATCTGGGCAGCCGAATCCACCAGGCAGTAGAATTCGAAAGCAGGGTCTTCAAACAGCCGGGCAATGATGGCCATGTTCTCTTTGCCGGCGAGTTGGTTGGCCATGAGCACGCGCCGCACTCCGTGCGTGTAAGCGACGAGGGTCTGGTGCGCAGTGGCCAGCGTGATGCCCCAGGCCCCCGCTGCGAGCTGCATCTCAAAGAGCTTTGGCGCCATGGTGGTTTTGCCGTGCGGCGCAAGCTTGACGCCATACGCCGCGATGAAGTCGCGCATCCAGTTCAGGTTGTGCAGCAGTCTATCTTGATACAAAACGGCGGCAGGCAGACTGAGGTCTTCTCGCAGAAGGTTCCAGTCAAGCCGCGCAATCTCCTGCGCATCGAGCGAGCGTTCATGAAATCCCAGCCCCTTGTGCATCGCCGTCGCGGTGGAAATAGACATGGCGCTCACCAATCTTCTGTCGTTCAACGAAGGCATTTTTCTTGAGCCTCACCAAGAGGAATCCATTGCCTTGGAACCCGATTGCATACAGCCTATATACTAGGGCCGGTATGCCGAGTTGCGACAGCCTAATTCGGAATGCGATCGTGGTGGATGGCAGCGGTGCCGCGCCCGAAGTGATGGACGTTGCGCTGCGCGATGGGCGCATCTGTGATCTCGGGAACTCGCTCCCCCTGCGCGCCACCGCGGAAATTGACGGCGAAGGCCTGGCGCTCGCGCCCGGCTTCATTGACGTGCATACGCATGACGACCTGGCCGTCCTCCGCACACCGGCCATGCTGCCCAAACTTTCGCAGGGCGTGACGACTGTCATCGTCGGCAACTGTGGCATCTGCGCGGCTCCGGTACGCCTGCATGGCGAACCACCCGATCCCATGAACCTGCTAGGCGAGGCAAGCGAGTTTCGTTATCCTCATTTTGCCGCCTATCTTGCCGCCATTGCCGCGGCGTGCCCCGCAGTGAACGTGGGCGTGCTGATTGGCCATACCGCCCTGCGCAACAACCACATGGATCGGCTGGACCGAACAGCGACCGAAGCCGAAATTGCCGCCATGCGCGCGCAACTGAGCGATGCTCTTGACCGTGGCGCGCTGGGGCTGAGCACCGGACTTGCTTATCTTTCAGCCAATTCCGCCACAACTGAAGAAGTGCTCGAACTCGCACGGCCACTGGCCGCGGCGGGCGCGGTCTACGCCACTCACATGCGCAGCGAGACTGAGCCAATTCTCGAGGCCATGCGCGAGGCATTCCAGATCGGCCGCGAGAATCATGCGCCGGTGGTGATCTCTCACCTCAAGTGCGCCGGCATCGCCAACTGGGGCCGAAGCAGCGAAGTTCTGCACTCTCTGGAGACAGCACGGGCCAAACAAAACATAGGCTGCGATTGCTATCCCTACGCGGCCGGCTCCAGCACGCTGGATCTGCGGCAGGTGGACGAGCGCGTAAAGATCGCCATCACGTGGAGTACGCCGCACCCCGAGGCCGCCGGTCGAACGCTGGCGCAGATTGCCGATGTGTGGAATGTGACGCATATGGAAGCGGCCCGCCGTCTGATGCCGGCCGGGGCCATCTATCACAGCATCTCTGAAGAAGACATGCGGCGGATTCTGCGCCACCCGGCAACCATGATCGGGTCGGATGGATTAGCGAACGATCCGCGCCCGCATCCGCGGCTTTGGGGAACCTTCCCGCGCGTGCTTGGCCGCTATTGCCGCGAAGAAAAGCTGTTCTCGCTGGCTGAAGCAATTCACAAGATGACGGGCATGCCCGCCGCCCGCTTCGGCCTGGCCGGGCGCGGCCTTCTGCGCGAAGGCAATTTCGCCGACCTGGTGCTCTTCGATCCCGAGCGAATCGTTGACACGGCGACCTATGCCGATCCCGTGCAGCCGGCCCAGGGCATTGCTGCCGTTTGGGTGAACGGAGTTCTCTCCTACTCAAGCAGGGGAGCAACCGCCGAGCGCGCCGGGCGATTTCTGGCGCGTGGTCGAACAACATGGATTCAGTAACAGATTGATGAAGGAGTTGGCAATGAGCATCAAACGATATGGCTTGGAAGGCGGCAAGGGAACCGGCGGGCAGCATCTGCCTTTTGCGCGGGCGGTGGAGGCGGACGGATGGCTTTACGTCTCTGGCCAGGTGCCGATGGTCAACGGCGAGCTGGTGGCCGGGAACATCACAGCGCAGTCACGGCAGGCCATCAGCAATCTTGTGGCGATTCTGAAAGAGGCAGGCTATGGCACGGAGAATGTTGTCCGGTGCGGTGTTTGGCTCGATGACCCGCGGGACTTCTCCGCATTCAACGCAGTCTTTAAGGAGTTCTTCGGCGATCATCCACCGGCGCGTTCGTGCGTAGCTTCACACATGGTGGTCGATTGCAAGGTGGAGCTGGATTGTGTTGCCTACAAGGCTCAGAAGAACTGACGCAATTGAGATTGGGTTGCTTCATCCGCACCGCACACACAGCGCCAGAGCCAAACTATGATTGATTCGCACAGTGTGTTTCTGCTTGTCTCAGCGGTGGCCGCGGTTATCGGGCTCATCCTGCTGATCACGCTGGTCAAGCTGAATCCCTTCATCGCCGTGCTGCTCAGTTCTCTGGGGCTGGCGGTGTTGACGGGCATGCCGCTGTCGACGGTGGTGCATTCGTTTGAAGCCGGGGTGGGCGGCACGCTGGGCCACATTGCCGTGATTGTGGCGCTCGGCACGATGCTCGGCAAGATGATGGCCGAATCCGGAGCAGCCAACCAGATTGCCTATAACCTGATTCGGCTGTTCGGTGAGAAGCTCATCCACTGGGCCATGGTGGCGATCGGCATCGTGGTGGGGCTGCCGGCGTTTTTTCAAGTCGGCTTTGTCCTGCTCATGCCCATCGTCTATACGGTGGCTCGCCGCACAAAGACTTCGCTGATCCTCATCGGACTGCCCATGGTTGCCGGTCTCTCGGTGGTTCACGGCCTGGTGCCTCCGCACCCCGCGGTGCTGATGGCGGTTACGCTTTACAAGGCCGACGTGGGCCGCACCATTCTCTACGCGCTGCTGGTGGGCATTCCCACCGCGATCATCGCCGGACCGCTCTATGCCAAGCTGATTGCTCCTCATATCACGCTGGCCGATGATAACCCGATGGCCGACCAGTTTCTCGATCAGGACCCTGGTGCCAGCCTGCCGGGCGCGGGACTGGCCTGGTTTACGGTCCTCTTCCCGGTGCTGCTGATGATGTTCGGCAGTTGGGCGGATGCGGTGTCGACGCCCGGCAGCACGGTGAACCAGGGCCTTCATCTCGCGGGCAGCGACGACATGGCTTTGCTCATCGGCGTGCTGCTCAGCTTTGTCACGCTGGGCCGCATGCGCGGCTTCTCGCGCGAAACCGTGTTGCGCTTCAGCAACGAGTGCCTCGGACCCACGGCGGCCATCACGCTTTTGGTGGGCGCGGGAGGAGGATTTGGCAGAGTCTTGCAAGACAGCGGCGTCTCGCAGGCGATCATTGCCGTGGCCCTGCATGCCCACGTTTCATTGCTCGTGCTCGCATGGATGCTGGCTGCGCTGATGAGGCTGGCTACCGGCTCGGCAACGGTAGCCATGACGACAGCCGCCGGCATCGTGGCGCCACTGGCGCTGGCCAGCACGGGCGTTCATCCCGAACTGCTGGCTATTGCGACCGGAGCCGGTTCGCTGATCTTCTCGCACGTCAACGACGGCGGATTCTGGCTGATGAAGGAGTACTTCAACATGACCGTCGTTCAGACTCTGAAGACCTGGTCAGTGGTTGAAACGATCGTCGCCGTGGTGGGACTGCTGCTTACGTTGGCGCTCTCCTGTGTTGTCTGATCGATGCAGATCCCTATGCAGGCAGACGCTTTCTGAACCAGTCGAGTCCTTCTGAAGTGCCCGCCCTCGGCGTGTACTCGCAGCCCATCCATCCTTCGTACCCGAGATCGTCAATCAAATCGAAGAGGTAGTCGTAGTTCACTTCGCCAAAGCTGGGCTCGTACCGCTCCGGCACGCCGGCAATCTGCATGTGGCCAACCCGGCTCTGCTTTGGATCGCCAAGATATTTGCGAATCTTGATGGCGAGATCGCCTTCGGCCACCTGGCAATGGAAGAGGTCCATCTGCACTTTGAGATTCGGCTTGCCAATTTCGGCAATGAGGTCGTGCGCCTCCTGCTGAAGATTGAGAAAGTAGCCGGGAATGTTGCGCACTGCAATCGGTTCGATCAGCACATCCACGCCCTCCGCCTGTGCCTGCTCGGCTGCCCAGGCAAGGTTGGCTACATACGTGTCGCGCATGCGGGCACGGTCGGCGCCGGAAGCAACCAGGCCGGCCATGGCATGGACACGCGGACAGTTGAGAACGCGCGCGTATTCCAGTGCGCGCAGAAATCCCTTGCGAAACTCCGTCTCGCGCCCAGGCAAAGCTGTGCATCCTCGCTCGCCGGCCTTGAAATCGCCGGGAGGCGCATTGAATAAAACCTGAATCAATCCATTGGCGCTGAGCAGTTCCGCCAGAGTCCCGGGTGCAAATTCATATGGAAAGAGAAACTCGACTGCCTTGAATCCGTCGCGCGCAGCGGCGGCAAAGCGGTCAAGGAATTTGTGCTCGGTGTACATCGTGGAAAGATTTGCGGCAAAGCGCGGCATGGGAATCACTCCGTGAACAATCTACCAGGAAGCACCAAAGTGGCGGCGCAGCTCATCGATCTGCGCTGCGGTGAGCGGCTCGGGCCTCGGGTTGCAGTTGAGCCACAGCCGCGCGGTCTCTTCCAACTCTTCAAGCACAGCCATGGCCGCGGCCGGCGACTCGTGCCAGACATTCGGCCCAAGCCGGTCAAGCATCACGGCGCGAATTGGCGTCCCCCGCTCACGCATCCGCACAATCGCCAGCGCCACCAGAGAGCCCACCGCGGGATCGCCGGGGCGATGGTACTCGATCAGCGGCACATGCCCAACCTTCATCACGAAGTAAGGCGTAATCGGCAGCACGATGTCGTCCCTGGTCCATACGCCGCTGAGCGTGAGCGCTACAAGCGAAGTAGAGTGGGTGTGGATCACGCACGCCGCCGTGCGATCGGTCTCATAAATTGATCGATGCAGCACCAGTGCCTTGCTGGCGCGAGCGCCGCTCAGCTGCGCTCCGTCGACGCCGATCCTGGCAATGTCGGCCGGCTCCAGAAACCCGAGGCAGGCGTCGCTGGGCGTAATCAGGAATCCATCGGCCAGCCGGGCGCTGATGTTGCCCGCCGTGGCATGCACGTAGCCGCGCTCAAACAGCGAGCGGGCAACGCGGCAGATCTCTTTTCTCAGTTCAAGTTCATCCAACATAGGCATCAGCATCGTCATCAGGCAAGCATCTGAAAAGCTTTCGTGAAGAAATCCGTTGACCCAAAGTTACCGGATTTCAAGCAAAGATGCAGGCCGTTCAACCTGGTCGCAGGGGAAAGAGCGTAGCACCACGGCACGCCGGGATCAATCTGCGCACCAATCTGCAGCTGGTGAACCCCTAACGCGTGAACACAGGCGCCCGCCGTTTCCCCGCCGGCCAGAATCAACTGCCCTGCGCCTCGCTCGATCAATCCGAAAGCGATCGCGGACAAGGCGCGCTCTATCAAAGCGCCCGCTTCAAGAGCCCCCAGCCGCTGCTGCGCAATCTGAACCTCGGCCGGCCCGGCACTTGAATAAACCAGCAACGGCATTTGCGGATCGGCTGCCCAGCACGCTTCTGCCCATTTGAGAATGGAGGCAATTTGCGCGGCAGAATCCGTCGCCATCTCAAGGGGAGCCAGTGCGCGGGCATTGCCGCCAGCCGCAATGAAGCTCCTCACCTGGGCGATGGTTGCAGCCGAACAGCTGCCAGCGAGAATCGCTTTGCCGCCCGCTGCGGCCGGCAGTAGGCTGGCAGCAGGCGAGGCCGCGAATCCCCAGTTGGCAGGCAAACCGATTGCAAGCCCGGAAGCGGCTGTCACCAACGGGGCGTCTGCAACGGCAGCGGCCAAGTGAAGCAGATCCTGATTGCTGATCGCATCCGCAATGGCAATCGAGATTCCCTCCGAGCGCAGTTCGCCGATTCGCTGCCGGATCGCGCTCGATGATTGCCCGACGGTCTTGAAATCGATCAGTCCCACCTTGCGCCCTTTGGCCGGGTCGAGCTGCGCCTGCAGCACGCGCACCAGGTTGGCGTCCGTCATCGGGGTCAGCGGATGGGTGCGCATGCCGGTATCGCACAGCAACTGATGACCCACAAACAGATGGCCGTTGAAGACTGTTCGGCCAGTGTCGGGGAAGGCCGGTGTGGCGATGGCAAACTCGCAGCCAAGTTCGTCCATCAGCGCCTCGGTCACGGGACCGATGTTGCCCTGGGGTGCGGAGTCGAAAGTGGAGCAATACTTGAAATAAATTTGGCGCGCCCCCTCCGCGCGCAGCCAGCGGCAAGCCGCAAGCGACTGCTCAACCGCTTCTTCCGTTGGTGCAGTCCGCGACTTGAGCGCAACAACGATCGCATCCACATCCAAATGCTTCGGCTCAACGGGAACACCAATGGTCTGCACCACCCGCATGCCGGCGCGAACAAGATTGTTAGCCAGATCGGTGGCGCCGGTCAGGTCGTCGGCGATGCAACCCAGAAGGGCCATGGTTACGGCTCTTTCGACAATCCGGCGGCGTGGTTTCTGCAACGAAACAGCATTCGAACGCAGCCGAAGTTTCCTTTACTCTACAACAAACAAAGGCCGCCGGTTCCGCCCCTCAGCGGTTGACCAGCCTGGCCGGAATGCGCCCGATCAGCCCGCAACTGCACAGCAGAATTGCGGCCAGGGCGAACATGCCATATTCATTCCTGTGCGTGGCGTCCTTGAGCCAGCCGATCAGGGAAGGGCTGGCAAAGCCGGCCAGGTTGCCCACCGAGTTGATGAGGGCAATGCCTGCTGCCGCCGCTGTTCCGCTGAGCAATGAAGTGGGCAGCGACCAGAAGAGCGCTGTGCAGGTGAGCACTCCGCAGGCAGCCAGCGACAGAAAGACCAGTGAGACGACGGTGCTGTGAGGATAGGCCGCTGCCACCACAAAGCCCAGCGCTGCGGCAGCGGCAGGCACAATCAGATGCCAACGCCGCTCGCGCCGCGCATCGGAGCTTCGCCCGCACAGGTTCATCGCCACCACGGCGCAAAGGAACGGGATGGCGCTGAGCAAGCCGATATTCTGTAGTCCCTTCACGCCGGTTGTTCTTACCAGCGTAGGCATCCAGAAGGTCAGACCGTACTGGCCCATGACGATGGCAAAGTAGATCAGGCACAGTGTCCAAACGCGGCCGCTGCGCACAACCTGGCCGATTGAGTGAGGCTGCGAGCGGGTCATTTCGGCGTCGGCCGCAATCTCTGCGGCAAGGAATTCTTGCTCCGCGTGGTTGAGCCAGGTTGCGCTGGCCACGTTGTTGCCCAAAACAAAAAGCGCAGCAACGCCCGCAAGCAAGGCCGGGAGTGCTTCCACCAGGAACATCCATTGCCAGCCCTGCAAATGAAAGGCGCCGTTGCAAGTGCTCATAATCCAGCCTGAGAGCGGATTGCCGAAGATGCCTGCTACCGGAATTGCCGGCACAAAAAGCGCGAGGATTCTCGCTCGCCGGTGCGCGGGAAACCAGTACGTGAGATAAAGAATTGCGCCGGGATAAAAACCGGCCTCGGCCACGCCGAGCAGAAAGCGCAACACATAATAGGAAGCGGGCGTGCTGATGAAGATGAACGATGCCGACAACAAACCCCAGACCACCAGGATGCTGGCAATCCAGTTGCGCGCGCCCGCCCTGACCATCAACAGACTGCTGGGCAGGCCGAAGAGAAAGTAGCCCATGAAGAAGACGCCCGCTCCCAGGCCGAAGACCGTCTCGCTGAAGCCGCGGCTCTGCTGCATCTGGAGTTTGGCGAAAGCAATGTTGACGCGGTCAAGATAAGAGATGACGTAGCAGACAATCAGAAACGGCACAATATGCCAAAAGACCTTCGCGTAAACCTGGCGTTCCAGTTCTTCTGTTGACAGCGCGCCTGAAGCAGGCGTCTTGAAAGCCATGGGCCAGTTTCCTCATGATTGCCGTGCCGATTCAGGAGCGGGAAGCAGACTCTCGCGCGCGGTCGTCAAGATACTGACGAACGATGGAGATGAAATCCGGGTCGGGCTCGAGCCCAAGCCGCCGCGCGCG